>OFGG01001830.1_pt1 | contig 12808 bp, 20 predicted proteins | sample 1521701 | NCBI WGS metagenome assembly OFGG01 (sample SAMEA3504081, study PRJEB24116) | mouse gut metagenome | biome: mouse gut; feature: mouse-associated habitat; material: faeces | place: Denmark | collected 2011
GTAATGTCCATATACAAAGACAAACAATTTGTTCCATGCCCAATGAATTTCTGATGATCCACATTGGCATATGCCACACTGCCCAAACGGCGCCAACAAAAAGAACACTTTTGATTTTCTTAAAAGGAAGTCGTTCCAGCAGAAATCCTCTCCATGCTATTTCTTCAACAAACGCTGTTATCAGCAGGTATATACAGCTTGTTAACAGGGATATTACTGTCGAATATGTATTTTTAAATACGTCAGTTTTCACTATGAACGAATAGCAATAAGAAGCAAATATACCTGCAGCCATACATATAACCCCTGTTAAAATATATTTGATTGTTATTTTCCCTGAAAACATCCGCGTAAAGAATACCTTGATGTTCTGCTCGTAAATCAATAGAAAAATAGCAGCTATAGTAGGAATACATACATATAAGTATTTTAAGTATAATAATCCATTGGGAATGATCATTCCGTTCTGTTCTAGCAATGTAGGTACATAGCATAGAAACGATAAAACATATACCACAGAAACCCATAACGTGAGTTTCAACTTATTTGTGTATCCCGCCATCACAATTTCTCCTTGCAGTGTGAAAATCTTGCAGAAATTCCAGTTGCTCGTTCTCGGCAAATTCCCCACAAACTGGAATACGTAAAATTATGGATATATTTCTTTTGCATTGACTGGTAGTTTTCTTACATGCTGTAAAAAATTCAAGCTATTTTTTGCTTGTTCATAATCATATGAAAAATTCTGCTTTTTACTAAATTCTACTGCTGTACTTTGAAATAAACCACACATTCCAAAAACAGAATTCCATATTGACTCAATTTCTGCGATGGAGTATGTTGCAAGAAATTGTCTATACTTATCGGAGCGTTTGGATTTGTTCGAGAGCCTTCAATATATGCTGCTCGAATATTTTCTTCCTTAAAAGCAATATCTTTTATTAAAGATATCATTTCTATCTCTGTGCGCATTTCCGTTGTTCCCCCTAAGAGTTTATAATTCAATGTCAATTTGATACTCATCATCAATAAAAATATAGTTGACCTTGTAAATCTGGCACTGTTCCAATATTTTGGCATTATCTCTGAGTGCTGTTTCTATTGTATAGCCCTCATCCTCCATTCTGTTTTCCACAATACTTGCATATTTTTTTATATCACTAAAATGATTCGTAATATATTTATTGCTCATAACTAAGCAGTAATATTTGATGTTTTTCAAATACGTCGCTCCAAAATCTTTCGACCATTCAAAAGGAATGTAACAACCTTCCACAATAAAATTTTGCTCATTCTCTATAGCTGTTTTTATCATTTCACATACAATAGGCCACAAATAATTCGTTAGTTCTTTTTCATAACTAACAGGGGTAAGTGTAGTATTTCAACTGCGAATAAGCCCCATTTTTAAATGGTCTATGGATAAATAGGGGTATTTATATTTTTCAAGTAGTTTTTGGGCAAGTGCTGTCTTACCTGTGTGGGATGCTCCTGTTATCAAAATAATCATTCGATTACTCCTCCAATCCATTGAAAAAATTCCGATTCTAATTTTTCACTTTTGCTGTTTTAACTTTCGCAAAAGAATCAGCTTTATGATAATGGCTATTATCAAAGGGACAATCGTATATATACCATAATACAAAATACCTGTGTACCATGGCGCCGGCTGCATAGCATAAACCTGGGGATGTGTCCTGTAATCCAGACATACATAGATTGCATGCCCTGCAAAAGTTCCAATCAATGAAATGAGATTCCCGCAATCCTTTACAGTCATCAAACCTTCCCGTTTATATCTTCGCCCTCAGTCTTTATATCACTAACTGTTTTATCTGCTTTCAAATTATCCCTTGCTCTTTTTTCTTCTATCTTCTTATAGGCTTCCATCATTCCATTTTTAACCGCCCATTTGATTACAAAATACAATGCTGCCAAAACAACAATGGCCGTTCCTGCGCTAATACCCAGTTCCTGCCACAGTTCGGCAATCCCTTCACTCATTCCGAATTTTTCCCATAAGTCCATTTTGCGTTTCTCCTATTATTCCTTTTTTACGCTCACGTTCCTTAACAACACGGAAATTATCAATCAACCTTATGAAAACTCACTGTCTGCTCTTTCATGGATATTTTCCCGACCTGCCAGCCATATTCTGCAAGCTCTTTCTTATATTTCAGAAAAGAGTGGTCAATCGGTATCCCTGCGATCTCCTGAATCTCCTCAAAGGTCAGATGAAATGATTCCTTTCCGCTTTTCTGCACATATTCCCATAACGTGTTGTATTTACTCATTGCCTTTCTCTCTAATGATTACAAAAATCCAAAACTTTCTGAATCTATGTCCTGCTTTACAAAACCTGAAAAAACACGGTTATGAACATAATGATTCCTACCATAATGGCTGCTATGCCAAAGAAATAGCTTCTCTTGTTTCCATGTTTTCCGTCAATAATCCAAAACAGGCCGCGCAGTATAAGAAGCACCCCTACAAAAATCGGAATAAATTTTCCAACAGCTTCTGTCATTTCTTTTCCCCTTTCTGCCCTCTCTTTTTCTTAAAAACATAAATGACAGTATTGATGATACATAACAGCACAAAAAGGCTCGTAAAGTTAATCCAGATGTCCCTGTATGCTGTTTTCGCCAAAGGTTCCCGCAATCCGCTGAACCAGACATAGGCAAACGCCAACAGCTGAGAGGGAATATATGCAATCAAATATCTGAGAGCCAAAGGCTTAACAGGCAGATTCGTGCATAACTCAAATGCCGCTATCCCAATCAGGAGAATGATAGCCCTGTCTAATTCATGCCAGTTGCCGCTTGGGTCTTCATAAATGCCGTTGCAAAGATACAAGACGCTGCTCAATAATGTAATTGCTGTATATATAATCGAGTAAATCGACACCATACGAATTAATTTTTTCTTATTCATTTTATTTCCTTTCTGATGGCTGCAGCCTAACGCATTGATCCCTATACCGAAACAGAAAGGTTCGCACCGGATTCCGGTTTCAATGCTTCTCCGGTTTTCGTATAGATTACAGGCTCTGTCTTAACAGCATCCGCTGTTTCTTCGATAGATACGCCATTGTCTGCATCAGTCTGAACCGAATCCGGCTTCTTGTCCAATGCGGCCTTTCCACTTTCACTGATGCTTACGGTATCTGTATCCTCATTCCGGCTTTCCGCTATCCTCTTTTCCTGCTCCTCGCGCTCTTCCTTGCGCTTCCTGATGGCATTTTCCTGCTCCGTCTTCGCTTTTTCCCTCGCTTCCTTTGCGTCCTCCTTCATTCCTTTTTCTGCTTTCTTTTGATAGTCCTCCGCCTTCTCTGCAAAGTCCCCGACATACCCCATCGCCCGCTCCATAACGGCTGTATCACCTCTCCGCTCTGCGTCTTTATACACATGGAAAGGTGTATTCAGTAACTTCATATTCGTACTTGCCCCCGCAAGGCCTTCCATTGTTTTCGTATGCATAATTGTCCTTCCTTTGCATTTTTCCTGATATAATCCCTTTAAGAACCCCATACAATAGAATCCACGCTTCGCGAGTCTTCTTTGTCATGAATGATGCCGCTATTCCAAAATACCGGAAAACAACGCGCATTTGCCGCCATCTCCCGGTATTGGTACTACACTGAAAATCCGAATCTCTTATACTCCAATAACGGAAGTATTCTGCCGCCTGTAGGTATCATTGTCTTTCTGGCTCAACTCGTTTTCTACCTGCGCCAGCTTTTTCTCCAGTTCCCGGATTTTCTTTTCATCTCCGGAGGCTGCCTGGATCTGCTGTTCCAGCTGCTGTTTCTTTTCCTTCAGCTTTTTGATTTCCCTGTCAACCTTATCTGTATTTGCGACACATTTCTCCTCCGGCTCTCCCTGGCTGTCCCCGCTTACCTTCGGCCCTTTTCCGTCTGCGCCTTTCCCTAAGCGGCCATCCTTTCCGTCTGCGCGGCCAGCCTTCGGGTCATCAAAAAAGAGTTTACGGTTGCCGTTCTCGTCCTGGCCTACCCGGTACAATCCCGTAGGCTTTTGCCCCGATTTTTCACTGCTGATGTATTCATCCCGGGGTTCGGACAACTTACCGGCGTTTTTTTCCTCCGCTGCTTTCTCTGCTTCCTTTGCCTTTTCCGCCCTCTGATCAGCCTGTTTTTCCTTTACCCGCTCTGCGTAGCCGGTGCCGGAATGGTCATAATTTCCATGAATCTGCATTGCCATAAGTATGTTCCTCCTTCAATCTGATATTATCAGGCGACTGTTATGCAGCCGCTTTCCGCTGCAGACAGCTCCCTGTTTCTTTTTTCGGTTATAGAAGAAAGCATTTTAATCCATTTGCTGTGTGCTGCTTTCTGGATGCTGTGGAATGATCAGCAGCACATGGAGGACAAATACATTCTCCTGTGTCTCTATACTCATGGCGCCGCCATATTTTTCAGCCACTTTTTTTACATTCGACAGACCTGTCCCTTTTTTGAACGCGCTTTTCCCATGGAAGCTGTTCTGAATTTCCATCATAAGGAAATCCCCCTGGATCCGCCCGGACACACGGATATACTTTTCCATACCGGCGTCCAGGCTTTTTACTGCATGGATTGCATTATCCAGTGCATTTGACAGGACAATACAGATATCAATATCTCTGATGCCACAGGGGTATGGCAGAAGGAGGGAACAGTCCACATCTATCCCCATGCTTTTTGCAATCCCCAGCTTGTTTCCCACCAGAATATCCACGACCGGGTTGTTGGTGCTGCAGGGAAATGACATTTTTTCCGCCATATCGTCCAGATCCTCCATATAGGTTATGGCTTCCTCCAGTTTCCCATTCTGCAGGAGCTTTTTTACCAATGCGATGTGGTTCCGGATATCATGTCGCAAGGACTTTGTTTCATCGTAACGGGTTTTCGCTTCCTCCACATACTGGTTCAGGGAATGTTCCTGCTGCTCCAGCAATGAAATTTCAGTGCTGAGACGGAAAATCTGCTGCAGCTTCTTATAGGAAAACAGGATGCAGAACAGACTGGCAAGTCCCAGAAAATACATGGACAGCATCTGCCCATGGCTGAAAAAGTGTTCCGCAGGCCCTTTGTCCACCGAGATCTCAAACTGGAAATCATATTCAATCGCATTGATATAGTTACTCATAATAAATATCATCAGGATCGGAATGAAGATCAGAACCATCTGCTGCATTCCCATTGTGGTTTCAGGAGCATCCACGGGATCAAGATCATCCCGGGAAAAATAACGGTACACCATATAATAACAAAAACCGGTCAGAACCAGTGATGCCGCCTCACTGACCAGCATGGCCGCAATATTATCTGTCTCATGGAAAAAGGCCGGCAGCCATGGGTATGGAAGACTAATCATCGAGTTTACAATTCCGCCGCAGAGCAACATAATTTCCGCTGCCAGAGCCGCATACAGAAGGGAATGCTTAAAACCTGCACGGCAGATAACAGTCCCGTATGCTGTGAGCAGAAAAATAAGTACCGCAAAGCCAATGATTGTGCTGGCTGGAACAAAATCATTGATAATCACTGCACCTACTGAAAACAGGAAATAAAAAGGAGGCCACATTTTCTTTTTCAAAATTTTTGCCAGGAAATAAAACTGGAAGGACATCTCGACAACGCCCATTATATATACATTAAAAAAATCTAAATACTCAGCCATGCTACTTGCCCCCATATGTAAAAAAACCTTACATATTCTTCATATACTGCAGAACAACACTGGAAAACTCCTTACTCCGCAGCCGTGATACGGGAACCTCTTTGCCGTTATCCATACAGGCAGTCCCGTTTTTATATCCTTTTAAATGCTTCAGGTTGATGAGATAGCTCCTGTGGCACCGGAAAAAATGGCTGCCCAGCTTCGTTTCCAGATTTTCGATCCGCTCATAATAATCAACAACCTCGCCGGAAGCCAGGTTCAGATATATTTTCCGGTCTATGATCTCGCAGAAAACAATCTCCTCCTCCCGGATAATGCGCCCCTCATATCCCTTTTGCACCAGCAGGCTGTCTTCGCTGGCATTTTGCATGGAAGTGTAAAGGCGCTCCATCGTCTTTTCAAACTGTTTTTCCTCCACCGGCTTGACCAGATAATCGTAGGCCTGCACCTCGAAAGACTGAAACACCATCTCTTTCAGTACCGTGATAAAGATCAGGAATCCCCGGAACTTAGAATCCCTCAGCTTCCTTGCCGTTTCTATGCCGTCCATGCCCTTCATCTGGATGTCCAGAAACAAAATATCAATCTGCCCGTTGTAGCTTAACAGATCTTCACCGCTTAAAAACGACTGAATGCTGATTTCCCTGTTCTTCCTGCGGAAAAAATCAGAGACAAAAGCCCTTATATGAGCGGACATATGTTTTTCATCATCACAGATTGCAATATAAAGCAACGTACCGCCTCCCCGTCATAATCGTCATTCGCCGCCCGCCAAATGTGCAGGCACATTCTTCCCGCTAACACGCATTATATGGTCAGCGGCAAAAGGTAAACTTTTGCCGCTGACAAAGAATATTTTATTATAGCCTGCCAAAAATATCAAAACAATCAAATTGCTGTAAAATGTTTATCTGCTGCCGCGAAATGCTGTATAAATTTTTTTCCATCAGTCCACGCATCAGTCCACCGCCTTAATCCGCTCTACAAGTGAGAGCCTTCTGGTATAGCGAACTGCGCATACTGAAAATATTCCCTGCACCAGGAGCAGAGCGGCTGCAAACAATAATACCTGAAACACCGGGAAATGATACGTGATCTCCCCGAACATCCCCATTCTGTCAAAAACATGGCACACAGCCAGGCTGCATGCCGTCCCCGCCGTCAGGGTAACAAGCAGTGTGATCCCTATATAATACAGACATTCAAAGGACAGCATCCGGGAGAGCTGCCGTCCGCTCATGCCAACGGACTGGAACACGCCGAACTCCTGCTGGCGGGTGAGAAGATTGGTAATCAGTGTGTTGGCAAGATTGATCAGGGCAAACACAAAGATAAAGGCCAGAATACTGTAGAGCCGGCCAAGTTCTCCCCGCATACCGATTTCCAGTTCGGCCGCCAGATCATCCAGTCCGGCGATTTCCACCCGTTCATCGGGTACAGCGCGAAATACCGCCCGCCGCAGCTGCTCGCTGTCCTGTCCGGTGTGAACATTCACATAGCCGGTAAGATCCGGAATTTCCGGATAAAGGACGGACAGCTCTTCCTCTGGCAGGATAAAGAAATGGGCCGTGTTTCCAATATGGATATCCTCAACGAGCCCCATCACGGTATAAGTCTTTGTCTGTCCATTATAGCAGGAAACGGTAACGGTATCTCCAACCTGATAATCCGTCCTGTAAATTTCCTTCAGCGCACTGCCTGACGGACAGACCAGAATGCCGTTCCCATCCAACAGCTGACGGTAATCCGCAGTTCCATCCAGAACCGCATCGCCCGCATACATCTTAAGCATATTCTCCTGGTCAATTCCCCTGACGATGAAAGGCTCATGCTCACGGTTGCCCGGAATATCACTGATGGCGGGAATTTCCACGCAGGCCATGCTGTAAGCCGTAACAAAGTCCACGCCGGGAATCGCCGCAAGCTCTTTTCGCAAAGTTTCCCCCAGAGGGTTTTCCTTCTGCATCTCAAAAAATTCCCGGCCGGCATAGTTCTCATACTGCAGCAGATACTGGCTCCTGTCGCCAAACTGGGACTGAGCCATTTCTTTTACATCCACCGAATTTGCGTAGGCGGAAATACAAAGAAGCAAAATCCCCGTCAGGCTTAAGGAGGTGGCCGTTACAAATGCTTTTTTGCCGTTCCGTGAAAAATTCATCAGAGCCAGGCGGGTCATGGTCAGGCGGCGGTGTATCTGTCTGGAAACACCGCGCCCCTGATACCCGGAATAGGCGGTGGCCCGGATCGCTTCAATGGCAGATACTTTTCCCACCATGGACAAGGGCTTTCTGGTAGCAGCCAGAACCATTCCATAAGTCAGGAGGAAAATAATCACCGCAGACCGGAGGTTGTCACTCCAGGACCAGTAACCGGGTACGGCTGCCAGCGCGATCATCGCAGCGAAAATCAGCCCCATGGGAACCGCCAGCGCAGTCAGAAAACGCCTCTCCCGTTTCACTACACGCTTTAGCTGTCCCGGTGTCGTTCCCAACACCTTTAAGCGGCCGTATTCCCGCATTTTTCCCACCACGGAAATATAGAAGATATTGTAAATTACGATGGCGCAGATGACAGCGATCAGTACGGACAGGACATAAATCTCCATCCCGCTTCCCAAATAAAGATCCACCATCCCAAAATAGCTGGAGCTGTAAAAAGTCCGGTCCGCCGGTATGTCCATTTCCGCAAAAAACCTTTCAATGTCCATGCGAAGCCCAGCCGGTTCCATGACCTGACTCCCTGCAAAGCGAAAATACAACTCATACGGCGCCCTGTGGCTGTCTGTTTCTACGGCGGTTTCCGGAATCCATACCGTAAAAATCCGGCTGATGTTCTCCGATTCCAGAATGCCTGTGACGGTATAAGTTTTTTCGCCCCTGCCAAGATCCAGGGTAAGGGTCTGGCCCACTTTTGCCGAAAGACCAAAATAATTGAGAAAAGACCGCTCCACACAGAGTTCATCCTCCCCCTGGGGATAAGATCCGGTAATCTCTCCATAGCCCATCAGGTCGATCATCTCCGGGCTTACAAAGCTGACATTCAAAACGCTGTCCTCATGGCGGACCGAACCGGCGCCTGCCGTATAACCCCATTTTTCAAACTGTCCTGCATCTACAAGCCGGTTGACATCTTCTCTGTTCAGGCCGCCGCACCCTGCCTGATACTGCCCCAGAATGCCATCCAGCGTCTTCCTCTGCTGTGCAGAGTAGATAAAGCAGAGGGTTCCCATCAGGCAGACGGCAAGGGCAATCGTAAGGATGATAAAAACGCTCCGGCGTTTGTCAGCTTTTAAGCTGCGGCCTGCCAGTTTCTTTTCTACTGTACTCGTATCATTATCAAAAGGCCATGTCATGATTCGCCACCTCCTAATTGCCGCCTACGGCAATTTTTTCCGCAATCCTGCCGTCCTCAATCCTTATGATTCGGTCAGCAAGCTGGGCAATCTCGTTATTGTGGGTAATCATAACAATGGTCTGGTTAAACTCCATGCTGGTACGCTTTAAAAGCCCCAGCACATCGGCGCTGGTCTTGGAATCCAGATTTCCGGTGGGCTCATCGGCCAGGATGATGGCCGGTTTGGTGATCAGGGCGCGGGCAATGGCGACACGCTGCTGCTGTCCGCCGGAAAGGTTATTCGGCATATTCTGCAGTTTATCTTCCAACGCCAGCATCCTCACGATCTCGTCCATGAATTTCTTGTCTGCCACATCGCCGTCCAGCTCCACAGGCAGGACAATGTTCTCATACACATTCAGAATCGGGACAAGGTTATAGTTCTGGAAGATAAAGCCGATGTTGCGGCGGCGGAAGATGGTCAGTTCTTCGTCATTCTTTTTTGCCAGTTCATCCCCACGGACAATGACATTGCCGGACGTGGGCGTATCCAGCCCGCCCATCATGTTAAGCAGGGTGGATTTACCGCTGCCGGACGTTCCGACGATCGCCACAAATTCACCCTGTTCCACAGAGAGGCTAACGCCATCCAGGGCATGGGTAATGTTCGGCTCACTGCCATAATACTTTTTCAAATCGATTGTTTGTAATACATTCATAAATCAAATGCTCCTTTTCCTTTGATAAGGACATTTTAAAACCCAAATGTCACAGAAATGTCCGAAGCAGCATAAAAAAGATGGGGAAAATGTTACAAGATTCGGACATTTCACCGAAAATATCTCCAGGGAAGGAAAACCGAGAACGTTGAACCTTTACCGATTTTAGATGTCACTTTGATATATCCGCCCTGTTTTGTGACAATCTCACGGGCCAGATAGAGTCCTATGCCTATCCCTGGCTCACCATGTACCTCTTCTTCCCGGTAAAAACGCCGGAAAACAGCCCCCTGATTACTCTCCGGGATACCCTTGCCGGTATCGGACACATCAATCTTCACATACATTTCCCATTGTTCCACGGAAACCCGGATTGCGCCTCCTGCGGGAGTATACTTCACCGCATTGTCCAGCAAGTTGAACAGTGCCTCCGCCGTCCACTTGCTGTCATGGAAAAGGCGCAGGTCATCCGGACAGCCCACCGATACGCAAATTCTCTTTTTCTCCGCCGCATATACAATACCGCTTAAGGCCATCGCCAGTGTATCCATCAAAGGGGCGTCGTTTTTTTCCAACCGGATCGCCCCGATTTCCAACCGGGAGGTCTTTACAAGAGCCTGAAAGAGAAACTCCAGCTTCTCCGTCTGATTCCGGATGCCCTTAAGGAACTCCCGCCGTTCTTCTTCCGTGACCGGCTTTGAGAGCAGCGTGTCCGACACCATTTTTAGGTTGCTTACCGGCGTCTTTACCTGATGAGAGACATCCGACACCAGCATCTGCAGCTCCTGCCGTTCCCCGGACGCTTTACGCCGGTTCTCCTGCATAATATCATACAGCCGCGAAAGGCGGTAACTGATACGGGCAAAAAGTGTATCACTGTACGAAACCCTCACAGGCTCCCTGCTTCCACTTATCATCTGATCCATCGCCCGGCACAGTTCCCTGGTAAATACGGAAAGCCGTTTACTGAAAGCAGCCGTCAGAAGGAACATCCAGGCAAAGGCACAGAGCGTCAGCAGACCGCTGCCAATCAATATCCACCTCTCGCCTGTCATCCGGAAAAGAACTGCACAGATGGCCAGCATGGAAACCGCCATACCTCCCCAGGCCAGCAGGAATACCCCCTTTACAGAGATTCGCCCCAGATTCATTTTCTCTCGCCTCCCATCCATTGATACCCAATCCCGTAAATCGTTTTGATGTAAGTGTCGCCCTCCGCCTCAATCTTGCCACGGATACGGCTGATGGAGGTCGTCAGGGTATGTTCGTCCACATAATTTTCCTCTATATCCCACAGCCGTTCCAAAAGCCGCTGCCTGGTCAGTATCTGTTTCGGATTTTTGCAGAACAGGTACAGCATCTTATACTCCATGGGGGAAAGGGTAATGGTCTTTCCGTTCAGCGCAGCACTCTGCTCCGAAAAATCCAAAAACAGCCTGCCGTCATCATAGAAATCCTTTGCCATTCCACGGTGTTCCAGCATAGCGAACATGGCCCGTATTTTCCGCAGCAGCGCCCCAATGGAAAAAGGCTTGGTGATATAATCCACCGCCCCAACTTCATACCCCCGGATCTGGTCGCTCTCTTGGTCGTTGGCAGTCAGGAAAATCACCAGCGTGTCCGGATTCTCCGGCTTTATGAGCCTGCACAGGTCATAGCCGCTGCCGTCCGGCAGGTTAATATCCAGAAGTACCAGGTCATATTCCGCCTGAACCAGTAACTCGGCGGCTGTTCCGACATTCAGGGCCGATATGGTATCATAACCCTCAGAAATCAGGTTGTAGGTCAGCGTTTTATTTAACAGGTCGTCATCTTCTACCAGCAAAATCTTTTTCATATCCGCACTCCTTTAAATTTTATTACAATAAGCTGGCTCGCGAAACGTGACAGCGTTTATTGTGAACGGCAGGTTTTTGCCATTCACTATAGTTTAGCAGGCAAATGTCCGCGAAATGTTACAGCGGGCAATTTTCATTTAAAAACAAAAATTTCTTCAATCGGGGCTTCCACAGTCCTGGAAATATCAACTGCCAGCTTTAATGACGGATTATACTGCGCTTTTTCCAGGCGCATAATTGTTTCTCGGCGCACCCCTACTTTTTCTGCCAGCTGCTCCTGTGTCAGTTCTTTCATTTGCCTGTACTTTTTTAATCTGCATTCAAATTCTGCCATATCCTATTCCCCGCCTTCCTCTGCCTGGTCGTCATGGTCATACCGGTACAACAAGTATTCCGAGAGGAAAATCCCCAGGCCCAATGCAAGGGAAAGGCTAATAATCGCAGCAATCAGGGTGTACTCGAGGTTTCCAAAAAGTTTCCCCTGACAGAGAATGATCAGTGCGGCATGCATAACCCCAAAAGTGATCCTATACGCTTTCAGCTTAGCGCGGACAATGTTCTCACGGAAACGCTCATCCATAAATGTTCCTGACATCTTTCCTTCATAGTAAAAACCAAAAAAACCGAAGAACAGGAAAAACGCAAAGGGAAAAACCGTACCATCCACAGGATATGTCCAGAAACCGGCAAACCCCAAAAATCCCAATACCCCCAAACACCCCAGCTTTGGATTTATTTTACGGGTGACATCTGTTTTTTTCGCCTGCCTCCGCTTTTTCCCTCCATGGATAAAAAGCATGACAAACAGTGCGGCAAGATAAACACAGACAAGAAAAATCGAAACAATCATCGGCAAATCCTTTATGTCAAATACATAATCCTTAAAATCCATGGGGACTACCAGACGGGAATCATTATAAGCTACCGCATACCATGACGAAAGAAGCGCACTCAACACACAGAATATCCCACAGCCAATCCAAATTTTCTTTTTACTTGTTTTCATTGTAATCCTCCTATTTTTTGTGATGTTTTTGTCTCTTTATATGACAAATATATCACTTTCCTTTCTTTCTGTCAATAGGAAAGAGAGAAATATATCCGGCCTGGCGCTCTCTGCCTGCCCCACGCTCCTGGCACCCGTCATAATCGGATGGACAGGGTTCCTTCACCCTTCTGAATTTTATACTGCTTAACGATTTCACCTGCCGTGAAACCAGACTGCATAACGCTGACT
>OFGG01001832.1_pt1 | contig 12807 bp, 10 predicted proteins | sample 1521701 | NCBI WGS metagenome assembly OFGG01 (sample SAMEA3504081, study PRJEB24116) | mouse gut metagenome | biome: mouse gut; feature: mouse-associated habitat; material: faeces | place: Denmark | collected 2011
CTCGGCGGATACCCCCTGGTCACAGGCGGCTCCCCGGACGCCAGACCGATTTCCCGCTGTGCCATCGAAAAGCGCGTCAGGGAATCCATCATAAGCAGAACATCTTTCCCCTGATCCCTGAAATATTCCGCAATTGCGGTGGCTGTCTTTGCAGCCTTATTCCGGATCAGCGCCGGCTTATCGGAAGTCGCAACGACGACAACTGACCGCCGCATGCCTTCCTCCCCGAGATCTCTCTCGACAAACTCCCTCACCTCACGCCCACGCTCCCCAATCAGCGCAATGACGTTGATATCTGCCTGTGTATTTCGTGCAAACATACCTAAAAGAGTACTCTTTCCCACACCGGAGCCCGCGAAAATTCCGATACGCTGCCCTTTTCCAACCGTAATCAGGCCATCCACCGCCTTCACGCCCAGCGGCAGAACTTCATCGATAATCTTCCTGCTCATCGGATCAGGCGGCTGGGCCTCCACCGGATACTCCTTCCCGGATGTCAGTTCTTCCGCATCCGTCGGTCTGCCAATGCCGTCCAGCAGATGGCCCAGAAGCGAATCACCCACTAAAACAGATAATGGATGTCCCGTATTTTCCACGATACATCCAACTCCGATCCCTTCCACATTCTCGAAAGGCATAAGAAGCAGACGTTTGTCGCGAAAACCCACAACCTCCGCCATAACTGACGTCCCTTTCTCTCTGTCAAGAATTATCCGACACAGATCATTCAGTTTTGCATCCGGCCCCACCGATTCAATTGTAAGTCCAACAATCTTTACCACCCTGCCGAGACAATTGAAATAAGTCTTCTCCGCAAGCTGCAGGTATTTCTCTAATTCATATGCCATAACATTATCCTTATGAACTCAACGACCGGATGTCCCTGATCAGATTTTCAAGCTGCGTGCCCAGACTACAGTCAAAAACGCCGGAGTCCGTCTCAATAATACAGTCTTTTCCTTCCATTGCAGAGTCTTCCAGTATCTCTATTTCTATATTATGCCCTACCCGCTCCAGGATACCATCCCTGTTGTCTTCCAGAAACTGTGCATTCTCCCTGGATACCCGGATCCGGAATTTCTTTTCCCCCTCAATGTTCAGTACCGCATTGCTGACAAGATGCAGAAGAATATCCTTTTTATTGTCAAACTGTATATGAAATACCCGCTCAAACACCTGCACAATCACATCCACGAGATCCTTTTCCATATTGTCACGCTGACTGCGGTATTCACTGTCAAGTCTGCGGCTCTTCTCGTCATATCTGCCTTTGAGTTCTTCCTCCAGACTCTCAAACTCCCTGGAAGCCTGAAGCTGACCTTCCTCATAGCCCTGTCTTCTCGCCTCCTCACGGATCCCCGCCGCATCCGCCTGTGCCTGGCTTACCAGCCCGTCCGCATCCGCCTGCGCTTCCGCGAGAATCCGCTCTGCCTCTTCCCGCGCCAGTTCAACCGGATCAGGTCCTTCCTCAACCACCTCCGTCTCTGCACTGATAATCCCCTCTGTAAAGCCGCCCGGCCCGCCGTCATCTTCCGGCGGCAGGGCAGTCTCCTTTTCAAGGCGGTCCAGCAGTATTTCGTTGGAATTTATAATCCGGGCATTATCCGGCTGGGAACGGACAAACCATTGCTTGTATAAATTAGACAACGATCTCGTCACCTCCGCCTCTGGAAATTACAATTTCACCCGCATCCTCCAGTTTACGGATCACACTCACAATCTTCTGCTGAGCCTCCTCAACATCCTTCATACGCACCGGGCCCATAAACTCCATATCCTCTTTAATCATGGCCGCCAGACGCTTTGACAGATTCTTAAAGATTACATTCTGCACTTCTTCCGCAGCGCCCTTCAGGGCAACACCCAGGTCGGAGTTCTCCACATCACGCAGCACGCGCTGGATTGCACGGTCGTCCAGAAGCAGAATATCCTCGAAGACAAACATCTTCTTGCGGATCTCGTCTGCCAGCTCCGGCTCTTCAATCTCGAGAGACTCCATAATATGTTTCTCTGTCGAACGGTCAACCGTATTTAAGATATTGACAATGGCATCCACACCACCGACAATTGTATAATCCTGATTTGCAAGTGAAGCAAGTTTCCTCTCAAGCACACGCTCCACTTCTTTGATCACGTCCGGGGAAGTCCGGTCCATCATCGCGATACGCTTCGCCACATCCGCCTGTTTTTCCGGTGCCAGCGAACCAATAACCATTGCCGCCTGCGGCGATGTCAGATAAGACAGAATCATGGCAATCGTCTGCGGGTGCTCATCCTGGATAAAGTTCAGAAGCTGGCTCGGATCCGTCTTTCTGACAAACTCAAACGGCCGCACCTGTAAGGATGCCGTAAGTTTGGCAATAACTTCCTGCGCCTTCTCGTCGCCAAGAGCTTTGTCAAGAAGTTCTTTTGCATATCCGATACCGCCCTCTGCAATATACTGCTGTGCCAGGCAGACCTGATAAAACTCGTTCAGCACATCTTCCTTTACCTGCGAGGATACACTCCTCGTATTGGCAATTTCAAGCGTCAGCTCTTCTATTTCATCTTCCTTCAGATGCTTGAATACATCCGCCGAGCGCTCCGGGCCCAGGGCAATCAGCAGAATCGCCGCTTTCTGGACCCCATTGTATTCCTCCGACTTAGCCATAATTAATTACTCCCACTCCTCATTCAGCCAGTTGCGCAGCAGTGACGCAGCCGCTTCCGGATTCTCTTCCACAAATTTTTCTATCAGAAGTCTGGTCTCAGACTTCTCATTGTAACCGATATCCGCCAGGGAATCCTCCTCTTCCATGTTATCCTTTGTCGATTCAAGCAGCGTCTCCACCGACAGCTCCGGCTCCATCTCGACCGGCTTCTCTTTTCTGGTGCTGCGGAAAACCACATATCCGAGCAGAAGCAGAATCAGCACCGCAAGAATAATCTGCAGATAATCCGACAGTGTTCTCTCATTCGTCGAATACTGATACACCGGCTCATTAAACGCGATAATGCTGATATTCGCCGCCGGAAATCCAGTCGCATTCGCAACCATCGTATAATATTCCTGGTCAACCTCGATCATTACCGGTTCGCTGTTCTGCGCGATATATTCCTCAAACGTGATCCCTTCCAGCGCTCCGGACGCCCGCAGCGTATCTTCATTGTAAATCACATAATTCTTCGCTGTCAGGGAAATCGAGGAAGAATCATAGCGGATATTTCCGACACCTCCGATCGTCTCCGTCACAGTTTTATTATTCTCATATACTCTGGTACTGTCCGTCGTTGACGAGCTGGAATAATTATTGTCATCAATCACCTGGGTCGGAATATCATCATTCGCGTCCGTCCCCGGCACAGCAGCGAGCCCTCCCTGGGTCTCCTGCTCAAAATTGCTCTCCTGTTTGATCGGACCGTTCGTCTGCCCTTCCGGCGTCGAATACTCCTCGCTCATGCGGTTCGTCTGATCAAAATCCAGGTCAAGATTCGGCGCAACTTCCACCTGGTCATAGAGTCCTGAACCCACAAGCACATCTTTTACACGGCTCTTGACAAGGCTCTCCATCTTGGCCCGAAGAGACAGCTGGCTGCTCGCCATTCCAATATTGGAAGCCGAATCACCACCTGAAAAGAGCACGCTCGAGGCCGAATCCAGGATCGTAATATTATCCGTCGTCTTGTTTCCCAGCTGTGTTGCTATGTATTTTGCAATTCCCAGCGCCTGATCATCATCCATCGCGTCTGCAAGCGTCAGTATAACCGCTGCATGTGATTCCTCATTCTGCGCAAGAATCGTCCCGTCATCCGGAGCAAGTGTCAGCATCACAGATGCACTCTCAACATTGGAAAAGATCTCCAGCTGGCTGGCAAACCGCTCTTCAAGATACCGCTTATAGCGCTTTGTCTTATCTGCTTCGGTTGAGCTGAACCCTCCCTCGAAAACGTCGTCAATTCCGAAACCTTCCGAAGGAATATCGTTTGACCCAAGCAGAATGGAAGCCGTCGCCATACTTTTCTGATCCACAGTAAAATCGAGACCGTTCTGCGATACTTCATAGGAAATTGTCTTGTCACTGTCCAGCAGCTCTTTTACCTTCCCCGCCTCCGCCGCTGTCTCGCACTGTATCAGCGGCAGCATCGTCGGCCTGCTCACAACAAATGCAAGGATCGCCAGGGCAAGCATCATCGTCGCCACAATGCTCAGCAGAAGCACTTTCTGCTTTGTACTAAATTTCTTCCACCACTCTGTTACCTGATCTAATATCTTCTGCAATTGTTCCGGCATTTTTTTCGACTCCGTTCATTAAATCTGCATATTCATGATTTCTTTGTAGGCATCCATCATCTTGTCCCTGATTGCAGTGGTATACTGAATCGCCGCCAGAGCTTTCTGCTCTGCAATCTGCATATCATGCGGGTTCTCTGCCTCTCCGATCGCAAACTCGATCTTTGCGGCCTGCGCGTCGTTCTGCAGCGTATTCGTCTCTGTAAGCAGATTCATTGCGGCTGACAGAACGGAATCAAAACTGTCTGTCGTCTGCTCTCTGTATCGCATACCGCCGGTGGCTCTTGCGTACTCCGCCTCCACACCGGTCAGCCCGTTCAAATCTCTCAGTGATCCGATTTCCATAATTATGCTCCTAATCTATGTATTGCCTGTTGCCGTTTTTCCTATTTACCAATCTGCAGCGCCGACTGGACCATACTTTTGGCCGCATTAAACGCTGTCGTGTTCGCCTCATAGGCGCGCGTTGCATCGATAAGGTTTGTCATCTCCGTCACAGTATTCACATTCGGGTACAGGACGTAACCGTTCTCATCTGCGTCAGGATGTGCCGGATCATATCTCATTACCAGCTCCGTCTCATGATCTTCATTGAGAGATGTCACCTTTACCCCGTTTCCAACCCACTTTGCCCTGGCTGAATTATAATAATTGCTGAAATCCGTCAGTTTTCGCTCCCCGAAAGTCACTATCTTCCTGCGGTACGGTTCATTATCCTCTGTACGTGTCGTATTGATATTGGCTATGTTCTGTGCGATCGTGTCAATGCGGAAACGCTCCGCCGTCATTCCCGACCCGCTGATGTCAAAAGACTGAAATAATCCCATATGCTGCCTCCTGTCTGCTTACATCCGCTACTTAAGTACTACCTTCATGCGCGCAAATTCATCGCTTACTGCTGTTGTGAGCAACTGGTAACGGAGCTGCTCGGATGCCAGTTCCACTTCCTCCGAATCCGGATCCACATTGTTGCGGTCCAGCCGGTAGGAATAATTATCATACGGCCGGGTAATATCCACATCAAGACCGCTTAAGTCCCCGTTCATGCTGCGGATTCTCTTATGCAGCGAAGTAAACTTCGATCTGCCCAGCTCATTTTTCAGCGCAGTCTCAAAATCAACATCGGACCGCTTAAAATACGGGGTATCTGCATTGGCAAGGTTATTGGCCAGCACAGTCTCTCTCTTCCAGCTCGCATCCGCCGCTTTATCCATAACATTGATATAATCAAATGCGTTCGTGCTTATCATTCTGCATCCTCCTTCCGGGAAATCTTTGCACACCTGGTTCTATTATAAAGCATATTTCAGGAAAAACAAGTGACTTTTGCATAAATTTTTACACGATCTTGTATTTTTTTGCTTTCCAACCACTAGATATCCGTTTATTACCAGAAAAAGGACTTATAGCATAATAATTTACTACACCATAAATCCTTTTACAGCCCGCAATGCGTTTACTACATCCATACACTTCCATGTCCGGCCCTGCACTATTTATTTTTCTGGTCCTGCTTCCTTAATCTGTCAAGTTCGTCGAAAACCACATCATTGAGCACCTTGATATAGGTTCCCTTCATCCCGGAAGACCTGGACTCAATGACTCCGGCGCTCTCAAATTTGCGAAGCGCGTTTACGATAACGGAACGGGTGATTCCCACACGGTCCGCAATTTTGCTGGCGACAAGAATCCCTTCCCTGCCGTCCATCTCGTCAAATATATGCGTGATCGCCTCCAGTTCGGAAAATGAGAGCGTGCTGATCGCCGACTTTACAATCTGCACCTTTCTGGTCTCCTCCGCGCACTCTTCATTGACGGAGCGCATCATCTCAAGCCCTACAACAGTCGTCCCGTACTCGCTCAGAATAATATCATCAATATCATACTGTCTGTCCTGGCGGTACACAAACAACGTCCCAAGCCTCTCCCCTGCGATATCAATCGGGGTAATAATTGCAGTGTATTTCTGTACATCGTCCACAAAACCCAGAGTCTCAAGATTGACATTCTCCTTGGTTGACAGGATCCCCAGCAGGCGCTCGTTCAGCAGCGGATCAATAAACCCGCCAACCTCCTCCACAATCAGCTCCCGGATCTCATCCACTCCCTCGCAGACGCCGGTTCCCAGAACCTTTCCTTTTCTGCTGATTACAAGAATGCTGGAATCAAGGATCTCCCTTAATACATCGCATATGTCATTGAAGACAACCTTGGAGGAGTTGTTATTGTGAAGCAATTTATTAATTTTTCTGGTTTTATCTAACAACTGAACACTCATACACATGCCTCCCGCCTGTCAGGTACAGATTTTTCATATGAGTAGTATTTTAACACGTTTATTCAGAAAATTCAATATTCTCATTAAATTTCCACTCATTACCGGCCTGCGTCCTCCGGGCTGCCCTTCTTTTCCCCGACATAGCCGCACTGTGCGTCGGCACACGCCGTCTTATTTCCCTTCACAACCATATACCCGCCGCATTTCGGACATTTTTCCGCCACCGGCCTTGACCAGCTCATAAAATCGCATTCCGGATTATCCTCACATCCGAAGTACTTGCGCCCCTTTTTGGTCTTTTTGAGCACAATTTCCTTTCCGCATTTCGGACAGGATACGCCGATCTTTTCCAGATAAGGCTTTGTATTCCGGCAGTCGGGAAAGCCCGGACAGGCAAGAAATCTGCCATGCGGCCCGTATTTTATCACCATATTGCGCCCGCACTGGTCGCAGATTACATCCGATACCTCGTCTGCAATATCCACTTTCTCCAGAGCCTCCCTGGCCGTCTCCACTGCGGCCGTAAGGTCCGGGAAAAAATTGCGCACCACCGTCTTCCAGCTCACTTCCCCGTCCCCGACGCTGTCGAGCAGGGATTCCATATTAGCCGTAAAATGCTCATCCACTATCCCCGGAAAAGATTCCTTCATAATCTGATTGACCACCTCACCGAGCTCGGTCACATAAAGATTCTTCGCCTCTTTTACGATATAACGGCGGCCGAGCAGAATCGTGATCGTCGGGGAGTAAGTACTTGGCCGGCCGATTCCCAGTTCCTCGAGCGTCTTTACAAGGGACGCCTCGGTATAATGTGCAGGCGGCTGGGTAAAATGCTGTTTTTTATCAAATTCAGCCAGAGACAGCTTCGTATCCGCCCCGATACTCTTTAAAAGGACATTGTGTTCCTCTTTCTCGTCCTCGTCGCTCGTATAGACAGACATAAAACCCATAAATGCGATTTTGGACGCCGAAACGTGAAAGCGGTACTGTCCGGCGCTGATCTTAACGCTGGTTGTCTCATAAACCGCCTGCGCCATCCTGCTCGCGGTAAAGCGTTTCCAGATCAGCTGGTAGAGACGAAACTGATCCCTTGAAAGCGATTCCTTAACCAGCGCCGGTGTCCGGCTGATATCGGAAGGCCGGATCGCCTCATGCGCATCCTGGATCTTGGCACCGCCCTTTTTTTCAGCCGCTTTTGTCGCGACATAATTTTCCCCGTAAACCTGTGCGACATATTCCCGCGCAAGCGCATCCGCTTCTTCGGAAATACGCACGGAATCTGTTCGCAGGTAGGTAATCAGACCGACTGTCCCCTGTCCTTTGATATCCACTCCCTCATAGAGCTGCTGCGCGATCCGCATCGTCTTTGAAATCGGAAAATTCAATGCTTTTGACGCTTCCTGCTGCAGAGTACTTGTCGTAAAAGGAAGAGGCGCTTTCTTCGTCCGTTCCCCCTTTTTCACCTCCTGCACGGTAAATGTTTCTTTTTCCAGTTCAGCGGTAATGCGCTCCATCTCTTCTCCGGAAGAGATTGTGATTTTCCCTTCCTCACTGCCATAAAATCTGGCAATCAGCGGTTTTTTTTCCCCCTCCACCGCCAGGGCAGCTTCCAGCGTCCAGTATTCTTCCGGGATAAACGCACTGATCTCCTCCTCACGGTCACAGATAATGCGAAGCGCAACGGACTGCACGCGCCCTGCGCTAAGCCCCCGTTTTACCTTTGCCCAGAGCAGAGGGCTGATCTGATAACCCACCATCCTGTCAAGAACCCTTCTGGCCTGCTGGGCATCCACCAGGTTCATATCAATATCCCTGGGCTGCTTCAGCGACGCTTTTACCGCATTCTGCGTGATCTCATTGAAGCTGATGCGTCTCACATTTTTGTCATCCAGCTTCAGCGCCTGGCTTAAATGCCACGAAATCGCTTCCCCCTCGCGGTCCGGGTCAGTTGCAAGATATACCTTATCCGCCTTCTTTACTTCCTTGCGAAGCTTTGCAAGAATCTCCCCTTTCCCGCGGATCGTAATATATTTCGGCTCATAATCATGTTCCAGATCAATCCCCATCTGGCTCTTCGGGAGATCCCGCACATGTCCGTTTGACGCAACCACCTCATAATTTTTCCCAAGAAATTTTTTGATTGTCTTTACTTTCGCGGGCGACTCCACGATCACAAGGTATTTAGCCATTCCTCCATCTCTCCTTCATGCCTGTTCAGAGGCGTCTGATATAACAGTTTTTGAATGTTTCCGTGATAAATCCCCTTCGCATAAGCGCAAACAGGGCCGCAGCCAGTTCCGGCATGGAAAGCTTTGTCTCCAGCAGAAGCTCTTCCACCGTTTTAGGCCGTAAATCTACACAACTATACACCAGGTATTCTTCTTTTTCAAGTAATAATTTCTCAAAACTGTCAGGGCACGTTCCCGGAAAGGTTCCGGATGAGAGCTCTTTTAAAAAATCTTCCACGCTCACAATCATTCCTGCCCCCTGACGTATCAGCATATTGCAGCCGGCACTCAGCACGTCGTCCATCCGCCCCGGGACCGCGTAAATCTCCCGTCCCTGTTCCAGCGCATGATCTGCCGTAATCAGGGAACCGCTCCGGCTTTTGGCCTCCACAACCACGACTACATCCGAAAGACCAGCGATAATGCGGTTGCGCGCAGGAAAAAATCCTGGCAGCGGCTGCGTTCCGGGACTGTATTCCGAGACAATCCCTCCTTCCTCCAGAACATCATAATACAGCTCCCTGTTTGACACCGGATAACAGAGATCCACACCGCACCCCAGCACTGCGCAGGTCATACCGCCGCCCTTTAATGCCCCGCGGTGTCCCGCACTGTCTATTCCCACTGCCAGCCCGCTGACAACACAGACACCGCATTTCGCCAGCCGTGCCTCCGCGCGACTGCGCGGCCATACTCCGAACATCTGCGCGCTCCGACAATGGCAACCGTCTTTTTTCTGTTTTCCGGAAGGCGTCCCCTGATATACAGACCATAAGGAGCGTCCGGAATATTGCGAAGCTTTTCCGGATAATCATCGTCCTCATATGACAGAAACGAAATCCCCTTTGCCAGCATAGTCTGATATGCCGGCTCCGTCTCCTTTCCACGGCTTTCCACAATTGCCCGGATCTCCTTCTCTCTGAAACCTTTCAGTGCACGCAGCCCCTTTTCTTCGAGAAAATACAGCTCCCTGGCACTCCCCGCCTGCGCGAGCAGCCGCTGTATGGTCCGGTTCCCGATCCCGGGAATATTCGCAAGCCAGTATGCATAATTCATCGCTTCAGTCTCCGCCCCCTCCCCACAGATTCCCGAAACACTTCTGTTCCGGGCTCCGGTAGCAGACGGCCTCACCGAGATGCCTGTCCAGAATCTTCCGGTGTCCATCCATATCCGCCAGTGTCCGCGCAACCTTTAATATTCTGTGATAGGAGCGCGCTGTCAGTTCAAACTTCCGGTAAGCCTCCTCCATATCCGACTCCTGTTTTCTGTTCAGCCCGCAGTACTCCCGTATCCTTGCCGCCGGGATCTGACTGTTAAAAGAAAATGTCTCATTCCGGTAGCGCTCCTTCTGACGCTGCTGCGCCTCCAGCACCCGCCTGCGGATATCCGCAGACGACTCCTCCGCTCCGCCTTCCAGCAGCTCCCGGAACGTGAGCTGCGGAACCATGACGCAGATATCAATCCGGTCCAGCAGCGGCCGGCTGATTTTTCCAAGATACCGCTCGACAGAGAGCGCCGTGCAGCGACAGCGGCTCACATCCGGATAATACCCGCAGCGACATGGGTTCATAGCCGCAACGAGCATAAAATCCGCAGGATACTCACAGCTTTCCAGCAGTCTTACCAGACGCACCTTTTTCTCCTCCAGCGGCTGCCTTAATACTTCCAGCGTTTCCTTTTTAAACTCCGGAAGCTCATCGAGGAACAGCACGCCCTTGTGCGCCAGGGAAATCTCCCCGGGCTTCGGATGTACCCCTCCGCCGGCAAGCCCCTGCGCAGTGACCGTGTGATGCGGCGCGCGGAACGGCCGTTCCCTGATCAGGGTATCACGCCCCGCGAGAAGCCCGCTGACACTGTAAAGCCGTGACAGCTCCATCTGCTCAGCATGATCCAGCGGCGGCAGAATCGACGGAATCCGCATGGCCATCATCGTCTTCCCCGCTCCCGGCGGGCCCGTCAGAAGGAGATTGTGCATTCCGCTGACCGCAGTCTCGCAGGCACGCCTGATAAACGGCTGTCCGCTGATCTCCGAAAAATCCGGCAAAGTTTCTGCCTGCGCCCCCTCACTTTCCACATCACAGGTTCCTTCTATATTAAAAGAGCCGTCCGCATCTTTTTCTTCATCGCCGTTGAGCAGGCCCACCATTTCCCGGATACAGGAAACCGCGTACACAGTCATCCCTTCCACCATATAAGCCTCTCTCCGGTTCTCCTCCGGAACGACACAGCGCCGCAGGCCGCGCTCCTTCGCCTCCGCTATCATCGGAAACACGCCGCGCACCGGCTGAACCCTGCCGTTTAGTCCAACCTCTCCGGTCACAAAAGTCCCTTCAAGCGCCTCCTGATGGATAACACCCAGCGCGGCAAGCACCGCGGCGGATACAGGCAGATCGAATCCTGAACCCGATTTGCGGATATCCGCCGGCGTAAAATTGATCGTCACATGCGACGGCGGCAGTCTGTAACCGGAATTGCGCAGCGCGGTGCGCACCCGCTCCCGCGCCTCGCGGACCTCCGAGGCCAGAAAACCAATCATATCAAATATCGGCATACCCTCACTCACATCCGCCTCCACACAGACCGGAATACTGCCGATCCCGTGCAGAACCGCTGTTGATACAATACTATACAACGTATCTCTCCTTTTTATTCCTGAACCATAGAAAATTGCAGTGAATTACCGCATCTGAAAAAAGAATCTCTTCGATAAAAAGATAATCTGACTGTCCGCGACCGGACAAAGATAACTATCTGAAACTATTCTAGCATACATTTTCGAAAAATGGAAGCGCCGAATGAAAATTATTTCGCTGTGCGGCAAAGGAGGGCACGCGTACCTTTCGCCTGCCCCCTGCACCGCGTCCTTCCCTGGCGCCTCCGTAAACCTTGCTTTAACAGAGAACCGCCTCCCGTAATGGCTTTCTCTCCTTTTTCCTTGTCAGCTCCACCAGGCCGAGTCTTGTCATATCAACCACCTGCACCGGCACAGGATCTTCCCGAAACTCCTGTTTAAGAAGCGCAAGCAGCTCCGCCTCAGCCTCCCGCGACGCAAGGCTGATAAAATCCACGATCACGATTCCCGAAATATTCCGCAGACGCAGCTGACGCGCAATCTCCCGCGCCGCTTCCAGGTTGACTCTCCGGTAAGTCTCCTGCGCCTCCCCTTTTGTAACATTCTTCCCGGAATTGACATCGATGACCGTCAGGGCCTCCGTCGGCTGAATGACAAGACACGCTCCGGACTTCAGCCAGACACGCTCCCGCAAGGCCTCCTCAATTCCATGTTTTATGCTGTAAAGGGCGGACAGGGATATTTTCTCATCCGGATAATGGCGCAGGCGCGGTCCCGCTTCTGTTTCTATCTCAGTGACCGGTACAGACACACTGCCGCCGGTCATCAGCCTGTCCGGAGAGATATGGTACGCCGCGCACAGCTCCTCGAAAACACTCCGGTCATCGGTCACGATTTCCGACAGATACTTCTGCTTCTGATCCATGGCGTATCTGACACAGAACGGCAGTTCCCTGTGCAAAAGGCTGTGACAGGTTCTGTGCCCTGCCTCCGCGATCAGTTTCCGGCAGCGCGCCTCAAGCTCCCCGATCTCCGCCAGAACCGTCTCATCCGGCACGGACGCGGCGTTCGTGCGGATTATAATACCGTAATCTGTATCACCGCTCTCCGGAAGCATCCTGCGGTAATGTTCCCTCTCTTCTTTTGAGAGCTTCGCGGATACACACAGCTTCCGTTTTCCCGTCGTCAGAACCGCGTATGTCCCGGAAAACGACAGGTTTGTGGTAACTGTGGGATCTTTGGTCCCCACCGCCTCTCTGATAACCTGAACCAGAAGCTCATCCCCCTGCACAATCTCTTTTTTTGCCGACTGTTTGCGCGTAAACACCGGGTGTGCCAGATCTTTTAATGGGAGGTAACAGTTCTGGCCGGGAGCTATCCTGATAAAAGCAGCGTTCAGATTTTTTTGAACTTTCTCCACTCTTCCGATATAAATATTTCCAAGAATAGATCCAGCTCC
>OFGG01001833.1_pt1 | contig 12798 bp, 8 predicted proteins | sample 1521701 | NCBI WGS metagenome assembly OFGG01 (sample SAMEA3504081, study PRJEB24116) | mouse gut metagenome | biome: mouse gut; feature: mouse-associated habitat; material: faeces | place: Denmark | collected 2011
AGATAAAAACTCTTAGTGCGGCGTTTTTTTATGCAAGAAGATAATTGCGGGAAAGAGTAGTTGTGTTTGGTTTTTCGGGTCTAGTTTTCCGTAATTTCTTTTTGTTGAAAATACCATGGATATACCATATAATAATTATTATCAGAAGTTGAGCTGCTAGGAGGGGTGTGCATGATGTTAAATGGTAATGAAACGAAATCAAATTTTGATTTTTTGAATAAAGAATTTCCTGTACTTGCTAATTTTGGGAGATTAGCGGAAGGATATTGTTTTACAGATGCGAACTCCTGTCTTATGAAATTGGGAATGATTGGTGAAAATATTGTAAATCTGATGTTTACATATGATAGAATTCCTTTGCCGGAAGAGAATGTAGCTGTTAAAAGGATTGGTGTGCTGCAAAGGGAAGGTTTGCTGACTTCGGACTTAGTTTCGATTCTTCATGAGTTGAGAAAGAAGAGGAACCTGGCGGTTCATGAGAATTATTCATCAGTTGAGGATGGGAAAATACTTCTTCAGATGGCTTTTAGTTTGTGTGAATGGTTTATGATGACATATGGAGATTACACCTATGAACATCAAGAGTTTGTGATGCCTGTTGCTGATAAAAATACTGTTCCTGGAAATAGGCAGGATGAACTGAAAAAAGAGAAGGAATTGGAAATGCTGGCAGAGACAGCGGCGAAACAGGCTCCAGACGTTGAGAGAGAGGAACGAAAGAAACGGGCTAGTGCGGCGGCCAGCCAGCGTCAGAAGTCAGAGGCCGAAACCAGGTTTTTGATAGATGAGCAGTTAAGAAAAGTTGGCTGGGAGGCAGATACGCAGACAATCCGTTATTCGAAAGGAACCCGGCCTGTAAAAGGGCGCAATATGGCTATCGCTGAATGGCCTGTAGATTCAGGGACGGGGAAGAGGGGATATGTTGATTATGTATTATTTGTTGGAACTAGGATGGTTGCAACGATAGAGGCAAAGGCAATTCATAAGGACATTCCATCAGTGCTCGACTATCAGGGAAAAGATTATCCGAAGAATATACGCAAGGAAGATGAGATTTACCAGATCGGAACGTGGGGGGCTTATAAAGTTCCGTTTACTTTTGCAACCAATGGAAGACCATATTTGAAACAGTATGAGATGAAATCCGGGATATGGTTTTTGGATTTGCGTGTGCCTTATAACGCTCCTAAGGCTTTGCATGGCTGGATGAGTCCGGAAGGCATGATGGAATTGCTGGAAAAGGATATTGAGGAAGGCAACTGTAAACTTGAAGAAACACCGTATGATTTGCTTAAAGATGAGGGCGGACTGAATTTGCGGGATTATCAAATCCGGGCAATACAAGCGGCGGAACAAGCAGTAATCAACGGCAAAAAGACGGTACTTCTGGCTATGGCAACAGGGACGGGAAAGACAAGAACAGTTCTGGGAATGATATACCGTTTCCTGTCAGCGGGACGTTTCCGCAGGATTTTATTTTTAGTGGACAGGAGTGCGCTGGGAGAACAGGTTGAAGATGTGTGCAAGGAGGTAAAGCCTGAAGGACTGCAGACCTTGGATGACATCTATAATATCAAAGGCTTGGAAGATAAAGTTATTGACAAAGAGACCCGGATACAGATTGCTACGGTGCAGGGAATGGTGAGGCGTATCCTGTACAATGATGGGGATACTATGCCTGCCGTTACAGATTATGATCTGATTATTTGCGACGAGGCTCACAGGGGCTTTTCGCTGGACAAAGATATGGGCGAAGAGGATATCCAATACCGGGATCAGAGAGACTTTCAGAGTAAATACCGGAAGGTAATTGAATATTTTGACGCAGTAAAGATTGGGCTGACAGCGACGCCGGCATTGCAGACGACAGAAATATTCGGACAGCCTGTATTCAAGTATACTTACCGGGAGGCGGTTATAGAGGGGTATCTGGTAGATCATGATGCCCCGCATAAGCTCACGACAGAGCTTAGTTCTAAGGGAATTCACTATCGTAAAGGGGATATCGTTACAGAGTATGACCCTGTGACAGGCGAGCTTACGAACAGTGAATTGCTGGAGGATGAATTAGATTTTGAGATTGAACATTTTAACCGAAAGGTAATTACAGAGAATTTTAACAGAGCCGTGTTGGAAGAAATAGCAAAGGCAGTAAAGGAGCAGGGAAAGACATTAATCTATGCGGTGGATGACCAGCATGCGGATCTGATTGTGAAGATATTAAAAGATATTTATAGTAAGACAGGCGTTGATAATGATGCGATTAAGAAGATCACCGGCAAAGCGGGGGAGGGAAATCCGAAAAAGATCAAAGAGATTATTAAAAGATTTAAAAATGAGGATTTCCCCAGCATTGCCGTGACTGTTGACCTTCTGACAACAGGGATAGATGTTCCGGAGATTACAACTTTGGTGTTTATGCGGAGGGTGAAATCGAGGATTTTATTTGAGCAGATGCTGGGACGTGCGACACGGATTTGTGATAAATTGGGAAAGGATCATTTTGAGATATATGACCCGGTTGGTGTTTATGCCTCTCTGGAGCCTGTAAGCACGATGAAACCGGTCGTGGTAAATCCGACAGTTACGTTTACTCAGCTATTGGACGGGCTGGAAGTAATCGAGGAAGAAAATCAGGTGCAGAATCAGGTGAATCAGATCATTGCAAAACTGCAGCGAAGGAAACGCAGTATGGATCGTAATACATTGGAGCAGTTTACAGAAATGTCCGGAGGGATGGAACCGTCACAGTTCATTGCAGATGTAGAGGAGCAGGAACCGATGGCAGCAAAAGAGCGGCTGCTGAAACATTATGAGATATTTCAGATGCTGCAGGAATCAAAAGTGAAAAAGATACGGTCTGTAGTGGTGTCGACAGATGCGGATAGGCTTATTTCCCATGAGAGGGGTTATGGTGAAAATGAGAGCAGGCGTCCGGAGGACTATTTGGATGAATTTTCGGATTATATAAGGACAAATCTTAATGAAATAGCAGCTTTGCATGTGGTTTGTACGAAACCTAAAGAGCTGACGCGAGAAAATCTTAACAGCTTGCGGCTTAAGCTGGCGAGGGAAGGATTTACTCAGCAGCAGCTTAATACAGCAGTTAAAGAGGTGACGAATGAAGAAATTGCGGCGGATATTATTAGCTTGATTCGAAGATATGCGATAGGCTCTCCATTAATCAGCCATGAGGCGCGGGTACGTAAGGCAGTAAATAAATTGAAAAGTTTACATAGTTTTTCTAAGCAGGAGCTGAACTGGATTGACAAGATGGAAAAGTATCTGATGAAAGAATCTGTTTTAAATGTTTCTGTGTTTGATGAGGATGGGCGGTTTAGAAGTTCCGGAGGATTTGCAAGGATTGACAAGGTATTTCAAAATAAATTAGAAATGATTGTGTCAGAACTTAATGAGTATTTATATGATGATGGAGGCAGAAGTGCGTGATTCGGGATAAGATGATTGAAAAATCTAAAGAGGCGTTCGTAATGGCAATTGAAATATATAATAAACCTACGATAAAGTACCGGGTAGAGGGATTTAGTTTTTTTATCTGCAATGCGTGGGAACTGATGTTGAAAGCTCATATGATTAATAAGTTTGGCGATAATAGTATTTATTATAAGGACAATCCAAAAAGAACTATTACATTAGAAAACTGCATTCAGAAGATTTTTACTAATGAAAAATCTCCTCTGCACCGTAATCTGCTAAAAATTATTGAATTGAGAAACACGAGTACACATTTTATTACAGAAGAATACGAGATGATTTATATTCCTCTGTTTCAGGCGTGTGTCTTGAATTTTGTGGAAAAGATGCAGGAGTTTCATCAAGTTGATATGACAGAGGTTGTTCCGCAGAATTTTTTGACATTAGCAGCCAGCATGAAGTCTTTGGATGAGAATATTATCCGGGTCAAGTATCCGGAGGAAATTGCGGAACGGATTTTAGATACTAACAGTTCATTAGCTCCGATGATTAATGAAAATAATCAGTCTTTTGCGATTAAGATTGAGCATTATCATTATCTTACGAAGGACAAAAATAAAGCGACTTCATTTGTTCATGTGGACAAGACCGCAGAGGCTGGTGTTAAAATTATCAAAGAATTAAAAGATCCGAGCAATACGCACAAATATACGATGAAGACAGCTTTGAAAGAAATTAACAGGCAGCTCCAGAAAGAAGGAATAGATTTAAAAATCAATTCATACCATTTTGATTTATTTAACAAAGTATTCAGATTAAAGGAAAATGAACGGTATTGTTATATACATAAAATTTACGCGCAGCCATCGTACAGTTATTCAATGCAGGCTATAGAGTTGATTGTCGGAGAGATTAAAAAGGATTCGGAAAATATATTAAATAACCTAAAGAAAATGGCAAAAAAATAAGTTAACCCCAGGGGCAAAGGAATTCTTGGTTTTCACCTACTCCTATTCAGGAACCCAGCCTTTATCCTTCACAAGTTAACTTATTTGTATTATATCATATGGACGGAATTTGTCAATTATGCAATAAATTGTACAGGAGAAAAAATCATGACAACACAGGAAATTGTATCGAAACTCTGGAATCTCTGCAATGTTCTGCGGGATGACGGGATTACGTATCATCAATATGTTACAGAGCTGACTTATATTTTATTTTTGAAAATGGCAAAGGAAACGGATGCTGAGAGTCAGATGCCGGAGTCATATCGCTGGGATAGCTTAGTAAAAAAAAGCGGTATGGAGTTGAAAAAATTTTATAAAGAACTGCTTAGTTATCTGGGAGATAATTGCAGGGGCCGTATTCGGGAAATATATCAGGGGGCGGTAACGAATATAGATGAACCGAAAAATCTGGAAAAGATTATTACAACTATTGATGGATTGGATTGGTTTTCTGCTCGTGAAGAGGGTCTTGGAAATCTGTATGAAGGGTTGCTGGAGAAAAATGCCAGTGAGAAAAAATCCGGCGCGGGACAGTATTTTACACCGCGTGTACTTATTGATGTCATGACGCAGCTGATGAAACCACAGCCAGGCGAGAGATGTAATGATCCGGCATGTGGCACTTTTGGATTTATGATCGCGGCGAACCAGTATGTAAAAGAGCGGACAGATAATTTTTACGACCTGGATACGGAAATGGCAGATTTTGAGCGTGAAGAGGCATTTACGGGGTGTGAGCTGGTACATGATACCCATCGTTTGGCATTGATGAATGCAATGCTGCATGGTATTGAAGGGGAGATTATTCTTGGGGATACGTTGTCTAATATCGGGAAATCGATGAAAGGATTTGATCTGGTGCTTACTAATCCTCCTTTTGGAACGAAAAAGGGAGGGGAGCGCGCGACCCGTGATGATTTTACATATCCGACCAGCAATAAGCAGCTGAATTTTCTGCAGCATATATACCGCAGCCTGAAAGCGGACGGAAAAGCCCGAGCAGCGGTAGTCCTGCCAGATAATGTATTGTTTGCTGATGGCGAGGGTGAAAAGATACGTTTGGATTTGATGAATAAGTGTAATCTGCATACGATTCTCAGACTTCCTACGGGTATATTTTATGCACAGGGGGTAAAGACGAATGTTTTGTTTTTTACGAGAGGTAAGACAGATAAAGGTAATACGAAGAATATCTGGTTTTATGATCTGCGGTCAGAAATGCCATCTTTTGGTAAAACAAATCCTTTGAAAAAAGAACATTTTGCCGAATTTGAGGAATGTTACTGTCCGGATTGCATGGAAGACAGAGAGGAAACATATTCAGAGAAAAATCCTAATGGGCGCTGGAGAAAATTCAGGTTTGAAGAAATTGCGGCCAGGGATAAGACAAGCCTGGATATTACATGGATAAAGGCTCAAAATGAAAGTGACGATTATACATTGGAAGAATTACTGGATCAGATCAAGCAAAAGTCCTTAAATATTGCAACCGCAGTTGCAGAGTTGGAAAAGCTGATTAGTGAGGTGGAAGAGTAGTGGATACGAAAGCATTGAGACAGAAAATACTTGATCTGGCAATTCGCGGCAAGCTTGTTCCGCAGAATCCGGAAGATGAGCCGGCATCAGTTTTGCTGGAAAGGATTCGCCTGGAAAAACAGCAAATGGTGAAGGACGGGAAACTGAAAGCGAAGGATATAAAGAATGATTCGGTGATATTTGTTGGTGAGGATAGTTTGCATTATGAGAAGTTCGCGGACGGGACGGTGAAATGTATTGAGGATGAAATAGCTTTTGAGATGCCGGAGGGGTGGGCGTTGGCGCGATTAAAGCATATCTGTATGATGGTAGCTGGAAAATCTAAAGCAAAAGAGCAGATCAAATCAGAGCCATTTGCAGGTAGTTATCCATGTTTCGGTGGAAACGGTATCAGAGGCTATGTAGATAAATATAACCAAGATGGAACATTCAGCATTGTCGGTCGTCAAGGGGCTTTGTGTGGGAATATTAATATTGCTTCAGGAAAGTTTTATGCAACAGAACATGCTGTGGTCACAAGCTTGTTTTATGGGATAGATTTCAACTGGAGTAATTACATTTTAGAAGCGTTGCAGCTTAATAAACATGCAACCGGTGCGGCACAGCCTGGATTGTCTGTTGCTAATATACTCAATGTATTTGTTCCTGTTCCTCCAACGCAGGAACAAGAGCGAATTGGGAAAGCAATAGTAGAGTCTATAAAAGTTATCGAGACAATTGAACAGGAAAAGATGAATTTGCAAACAATAGTTACTAACGCCAAAGCCAAAATCCTCGATCTTGCCATTCGTGGACAGCTTGTACCACAAAATCCAGATGATGAGCCACTTTCTGCTCTTCTTGAACGTATCCGGACAGAGAAAGAAGAACTCATCAAACAGGGCAAAATCAAACGTGATAAGAAGGAATCCACCATATTCAAAAGTGAGGATAACTCCTATTATGAGAAGTTTGCTGACGGTACAATAAAATGTATTGATGAGGAAATACCATTCGAAATTCCTGATACGTGGGAATGGACACGTTTAAAAAATTGTTGTAGTAAAGAAATTAAACGAGGCAAATCTCCTAAGTATGTAGAGAAAAGCAAGACACTTGTATTTGCTCAAAAATGCAATACAAAATATAACGGTATTGATATAAAATTAGCACTATGTCTTGACGAAAATATGCTAAATAAATACCCTGTTGATGAATATATGTGTAACGGTGATATCGTAATTAATTCTACGGGAACAGGCACACTTGGACGCGTAGGATATTACCAATTGAGTGACAATTTAGAGGGATATCCTATAGTACCTGATTCGCATATTACTATAATACGTGCATGTGATAATATTCACACATTTTATTTATATTTATTTATGAAAGCTAACCAAGGAAATCTTGAAAAAAAAGGGGAAGGTTCTACAAATCAAAAGGAATTAAAACCTCTCACATTAAAAGAAATACTGGTTCCGATACCACCATACGCTGAGCAAAAAAGAATAATAAAATTAATTGATTCTATATTTTTTAAAATAACTGCTATAGAAAAAAACCTCAGTTGAGGTTTTTTCTATATTGTCAAATAATCCTATCATATATTTATGCTATATTGAATAAGAGCTATCCAGATAAACTCAAGAAACAATATTGTCTTATGTAGGAAGACAAGTAATGTTTTCGATTTATAATCTTTAAATGACAAGGAATTTCGCATATTATGGAGGTAAAAAATGACATTTAAAGATTATTTACAAAGAGCAAACTTATCAGAACGAACCATTTCTGCCTATATATGGACAATCAATTATTACAATCAAAACTATGATTCTATATCAAAAGAAAATTTACTGGCGTATAAAGGATATCTAATAGAATATTTCAAACCGAAAACTGTCAATCTCAGGATACAGGCCGTCAACAAATATCTGGATTTTCTACAACTGCAAAATTTACGTCTATCGTATGTTAAAATTCAGCAAAAAAATTTTTTGGAAAATGTAATTAGTAATGCGGACTACAAATTTCTAAAGAGAAAATTAAAAAAAGATGGTAATATGCAATGGTATTTTGTTGTCTGGTATTTAGCAGCTACAGGAGCAAGAGTAAGTGAGTTAATCAAAATCAAGGTTGAACATGTTAATTTAGGATATTTTGATTTATATAGCAAAGGCGGAAAACTTCGTAGATTATACATTCCTAAAAAACTCCGAGATGAAACGCAAGAATGGCTTTCTATGAAAGAGCGTACTTACGGATATTTATTTTTAAATAAGTTTGGAAAATCTATTACTGCAAGGGGCGTTTCTCAACAACTGAAAAATTATGCAGAAATGTATGGCCTTGATAAGAAAGTGATATATCCACATTCTTTCAGACACTTATATGCTAAAAATTTTTTGGAAAAATATAATGACATTGCATTATTAGCAGACTTAATGGGACATGAAAGTATTGAAACTACACGGATCTATCTTAGAAGGACAGCAACAGAGCAACAAGCTTTGATTGACAAGATTGTTACTTGGTAGAAAAACTAATATTTCTTTATTGAGTGGCATAGTTTTTGAAACAGACTATGCCACTTTTTTAATTGCATTTATTATAATATCCAATCAATATATGTTCAGTCATCTTCTTGCAGTTCTTTCACAAATTCTTCAACATATGTTCCTCGTTCACTGTGAATTATAAAACTATCCCAGTCAATAATTTCAGCGAAAGTTTCTTTACGAAGAATATTTGATAAAACAGTTGGAAATGCTCTTGTAGTTAGGCAAAATTCAACTCTATTATACAAACAATAAAGCATTTTCCATTGTACTTAAATAACTGAATAAATCTTCAAGTTGTTTGACAATACGATATTGTTCCTTTATAGGTGGAATGGGGAAGTAGGTATTTTCAACATACGCTTTTCTGATTCGTTGTTGGCCTACAGCACCCGAAAAAGTTTGCTTTCCATTTTCTATAAATTGATTAGTCTTTACATACACTAATAAATATTCCGGTAAAATAGTATCCTTATATGGACGCAATACGTGGAGTTCTGTTGTTCCTGCGCCATAACCGTTACAAAGATTTTTGAAAATAGTTGATTTTTTGTTTTCAAAACATGGAGTGATTTTAGCGATGCCAATGTCTCCTTCTTTAAAATGAGTAAAACCCACTTTAACTTCTTCCCATTTTCTTGTTTCTGAAGTATGCCTACCGCTATACCCATCTTCAATTAATGGCATTGAAATGAAAGAAACTTCTGTATCATCAGATAATTTATTGCGTGGATTAATGATTACAATATCTTTAAGTTTTCCCCAACACCAAGAATCCGGAATGATAAAAGGAAGTTCATCACTAATATCTATTATTGCATTTTCGTCATCTCGATAATAAGAGTTATCATCACCTCTAAAGATGACAGATTCTTTCTTATCACGTTTAATTTTACCTTGTTTGATAAGGGTTTCTTTTTCTGATCGGATACGATCTAAAAGAATGGAAGCCGGTTCATCATCAGGATTTTGCGGCATAAGTTTCCCACGAATAGCAAGGTCAAGGATTTTACTCTTCACGAGAGCAAGTGTTTTTTCTAAAGAATCTTTGTTACTAGTTATAGTGTTTACAACTTTAATGAGAACTTCAATTTTTAACGCAATGTTGTTTAACTCATTTTGAGGTGGAACAGGACATAAAAACCTTTGAACATCATTAGCTACAAGATTTGGCTGAGCAGATCCATTATCGTATAAATGCAGTTGTTCTTTCGCAAGAGTCGAACAAAAATAATAATAAAGATAATTTGAAAAGCCAAAGCTAATGCATCGTATAATTACTAAAGATGATGCAATAGCCCCATATGAATACGGTATAACTCGTGCTACTTTCCCGAAAGTCGCACCTCTGAGACAAAATACCAAATCACCTTGAAAAATTTTTCCTGAATTAAGGGCATTATATTTTTCTTCTGATATATATAACATAGATATTGTAGATAATGTCCCATTTTCAAGGATATGGCCTGTATTTATCCAAGGAATCCCATTTTCTATGTAATCATTTTTTGATGGATAATTCTTTCCACGATCACCATTAATAACCTACACCACTCCCACCCCATCGGCACCTCAAACGGTATCTCATCTTCAATACATTTCACCGACCCATCCCGGAACTTCTCATAATGCAAATTAGACAAGATTCAACATAGGAGAATTTTCATCCTAAAAGAATAGCTCTATATTATTGTAGGAATATTCTTGTTGTGTAAATACAAGTGTGGTAGAATAAAAAACAAAAGTAGGGATTGATAAGCATGTTAAATATTATTTTTCACAGAGGAACCGGGGATATAGAGCATCCAAATTATGTATTCAGTCCGGATATTTATTTTAAATATAATTATAAGAATGAATGGTTTGAGGATGAACTGCTAAAGAAGATTATATGCCAGATATATATAAGTGAAAGAAGGAGAAGAACAAGATGAATCTACCATTATTTCTTAAAAAAGTAGACAGTCTCACGAAGGATATGTCCCACGAAGAACTTGGAATATTTGTCCACGAAACGGCACGTCTTCTGCCAGAAGAGAAAAGAGGCAGTTTCCTTGAGCGGTTAAGAGCCGCCGCGTCAGTCACGGAATCTGACGGGGGATATGCAGGCTTAGATACAGCGGGTAAGAATAAGCTGATAGACGAGATACATCATATCGAGGATCTGTTAAGCAGCATAGATGAAGGGGAACTGTGTCTGACAAGTGAGATCAATGAGGAATATGACGACTGGTATAACAGCGACGCGGAGGAGTTCCTGTTCGAGGATCATGAGGGTGTCCTGGGAACGATTGACACGGCGATGGATCTGATCCACAGGTGTGTAGATATGGAATTATATGAGGAAGGGTATACACTGGCAGAACTGCTTGCCACGATATCGGTGCAGGACGAAGGAGAGTATGATGCCTGTATAGGGCAGTTACTGGATGTGCATGAGTTGTATATCCATAATCTTCTCACATGTGACTTTGACCGGTTATGCAGGGATTCTCTTTATCTTGCCTACAAGGGAAATCGGATGGAAGACCGGGCGGATGATATCTACCGGATGATGAGTAATCTGAACTGCCGGCATCTGAGCCTGGAAGATATGTTGCAGAACGGGCAGGAAGAACTGGAGCATTTTGATGAATTCCTGGATACCTGGATCGAATATCTGGTTTCGCTCCAGGGAAGAGAAGAGAAGCGGCTGATACAGGAAGCGCAGTCGTTGATGAATGATGAAGAAAAGGAAGTAGAGAACGCAAAGAAATATGCAGGACAGTATCCGTCGCTTTATGAACAATATTTGACAAAGCATCAGAGTGCAGATGATGCGCAGAGATTTTTTGAGATAGGACAAAAAGCGATGGCAGAGGTTCCTGTGGATTGCAGGGAGCGCAGCCAGATTGCACTTTTGACGGCAGGACATGCCCTGCGGCTTCAGAAGACCGATGAGGCAGAGATGTGTTGGGTAGAAGCATTCCGCTCAGAGAAGAGACCGGTTCATTTCCTTCGTATTTTCATAGAGAGCAGGGATTATGCACGGTACGAGAAAGCAGTTCAGGAAATCTGCACGTCCATGAATAAAAGGGATAATGCAGATTATTACACGATTCTTTTCCTGAACGGCAGATTCCGGGAGGTGTTGGAAGATGGCATGAATGCCAGGGAGGCGTTGGGATGGTCATATACCTTTATGAAGAAAGGACTTAGGTTGTTCCTGCTCTACTTATATCAGGGAGATGAACTTCCGGCAGGTTTAAGACGGATGCGCGACGGTGCGGCAGGCGATATGGCGTTCTCAGAAGAAAATTATTGCCAGGGACTGGAATGCCGTCAGGAACGTAAGGATTCGGATTTATTCTGGAAATGCTTTTGTGAATGGAAAGCAAGAACCGTGATGCCGGAAGATGAGCAGCAGAAGGTCATGGAGCGGCTTGAGAGCCTGATTGAGATGCGGGTGGACGGAATCATGGGAGCCAACAGAAGGAAATATTACGGCGAATGTGCGGCATTTATAGCGGCGTGCGGCGAGGTGAAGGAATCCTGGGGGGAACGGATGGGAAAGCAAAGCTTCATGGATTCGCACAGGCAGAGATATCCCAGAAGAAGTGCATTCAAGCAGGAACTTCAGGATTTGGGATACAGGGGATAAGTGTGTGTAACATAATGGATCAACATTTGAGAGAGTGTGGTTTTGAAAATATATTGACCTGTTTGGCCTATCAAAAAGAGATTGCGATTGATGATAAGTGAGAAATGCCCATATACGAATGCAGTCTATAGCAAACGCCGTTCATGGGCGAATGGTAAATATTTTCGCAGCTTGCTGCTGCGGTTCTGAAAGAGTGACGGACAGACGATGGATCGTGTTGTCGGCACTCTGCCGCAAAATATGTCGGGGAGATGATTGAGTTGTTATATGATAAAGATATCCGCGAGCCGCTTTTTGATTTTCTGGAAGCGTATTATGGTAAGGTTAGGATATTGGAAGAGAAGCAGATTGGAAGATCACGGGCGGATATTATGATGGTGATTTCATCGCATGTCGTGGGTATCGAGATAAAAAGCGATGCGGATACCTATGCAAGGCTTGGGAGGCAGACCAAATACTATGACTGGTATTATGACCGCAACATCATTGTTGTAGGTACGTCCCATGCGGCCCATGTAAAGGAACATGTGCCGGAATGGTGGGGGATCATCACAGTTGAACGCTCTGAAAACGGAGAGGCTGATTTTTATGTCCTGCGGGAAGCGGATGCCAACCCGAAGGGTCAGGACAAGCGGAA
>OFGG01001835.1_pt1 | contig 12780 bp, 9 predicted proteins | sample 1521701 | NCBI WGS metagenome assembly OFGG01 (sample SAMEA3504081, study PRJEB24116) | mouse gut metagenome | biome: mouse gut; feature: mouse-associated habitat; material: faeces | place: Denmark | collected 2011
TCGTATTTCATGCCCCTATTTTACCACTGCACCTTATTTTCGCAAGATGTCTAATATTGATAACCATGATCTCAATATTGGCACTTGCGGCAAAAGAGCGCACATCGGACAGCTTGGAGGAATTGTAGATGAAATACCGGCAGGGCGTGTTATCATAGAGCGCGGCAAAGTGCTCTTGGGTGATTTGCAGGGACTTATACACGCCCTCCCGAATAGCGATGGACGGCACGACAATGATAAACTTGGTAAAGCCGAACTGCTTGTTCAGCTCAAAAATCGTCTTGGTGTAGACGTAGGTTTTGCCCGTCCCCGTCTCCATCTCAATGGAGAATTGATTGCCCGCCAGATCGTCCGTTTGAGACAGATTGTTCTGCTTCTGGACTGCCTGCATATTGGCTAACAGCGTCTCTCCGCTGATACAAAGAGCGTTTCCCACGCCGTATTCCGTTTGCAGGACGGTTTGATTTCCGCTCTGCTCCATGCCAAAAGTGGCGATGGTTCTCCGCTGGCCCTCAAAGAGAGCGCAGACGGCGTTGACGGCGGCAGTCTGGAAATCCTGCTGCTTGAATTTGAGCTTCATCCTACCGCCTCCTCACACAATTTTTAACTCAATTCCCAGGTTTTCCAGCAGATAATGGGCGTTGGACATAGCTGAATTATCTGCTAGAGCATTCTCCGCCAGTACGATTTTCTGCGGCCCCAGCGCAGCCAGCTTTTCCACGACCTCTGCTGTCACGCCAGGTTGCAGACAAATCAGCATACTGTTTTGCTCCACGGTATAGACTGTCAGCCCATCCATCTCCATAAAGGCTACGTCCGCCGTTAGTGGATAACCCATTTTCAGCAGGATTTCATAGACCAGATCATCCTCGCAGCGGCCTGGTTTCAAGTTGTCGATGATTCCATCCATGCGGGCAAAGAGACTGTCCAAGTCACCGTTTTCAATCGGCGTGTCGTCCCAGAGCTTGAGGTTGGAGTTGTCCAGACGAAACACCTTGAACCCTGTGTCTATGTCTTTTCCAGCCTCAATCAACTTTTGACCAGCCCGGCGGATACGCTCCTTGCCAATCTCACAGATATTCGGATACCCGTTTCTCGCGGCCTCGCTCTTTTCGGCGCAGATCTCCGGGAGCTGCACCATGATAAACCGCCGGTTGCCGCCGTCCTCGGCGTTGAGCTGCATGACGGCGTGGGCGGTGGTGGCAGAACCGGAGAAGAAGTCAAGAATAACATCGTTCTGGTCAAGGAATGTTGCATGTTCTAAAGCACGAATTATCAATTTGACAGGCTTTGGATTTTCAAAAATCTTTGCTCCCATAAGTGCTAATAAATCTGCTGTACCCTCGTCTGTATTTCCGGCATATTCATGCTCCCAAAAATTGATAGGGGTCAATCCCCTTGCCTCTGACAGAAACATTTTTATTGATGGAACAGCAGATTTCCCGTCAAGTCCCCAATACAGCCGATTATCAGCAAGAAGTTCTTTATAAATATCTTCTGATCTCCGCCATGCGTTGGTTGTAGGATGCGTAGTTGTTCCTGTATTAGGATTGGTTATAGGATAACATAAATTAGGACGTTGCGCTGGTGTAGCTGGGTTTAGGAATGAAGCTCCTTTCCATACGCCACGGGGATCACCGTCTGGATTTGAGTATCGACTATCAGCTGCTTCTGTCCTTGGAAGTAGATTTACATTGAATGCACTTGACTTGGAATAAACAAAGATATGCTCAATTACTGTTGTAAAATCAACGGTATTGTTACTTCTGGTATATCTTTTCTGCCAAGAAATATCGCTCCTGAAATTTTCCTCGCCCATTATTTCATCACACAACTTTCGGAGATTTGCTGCTTCGGTATCATCAATCGAAATAAAAATAATCCCATCGTCCCGCAGCAGATTCGCCGCCAGCCGCAGCCGGGGGTACATCATGTTCAGCCAATTGGTGTGATAGCGGCCCATAGTTTCGGGGTTGCTTTTGGTGGTCTGGGCCGTGACTTCCTTATACCGGGCCAGAGGGTCGGCAAAGTCATCCTCATACACAAAATCATTGCCTGTGTTGTAGGGCGGGTCTATATAGATCATCTTCACCTTGCGGAAGTAGGATTTTTGCAACAGCTTCAAAACCTCCAGGTTGTCGCCCTCAATGTAGAGATTTTGTGTGGTGCCCCAATTCACGCTGTCCCCAGGCACGGGCCGGAGGGTGGCGGTACTGCGCTTCTGCGCCAGCCGGAGGCAGTCGCTTTTGCCTTTCCACTTGAACTCGTATTTCTCAAAGTCGTCCGTGATGTATTCGCCGCAAAGAGAAAGCAATTTATCAATGTCCAGCCGCCCCTCGGTGAAGCACTCCGGGAACACGGCGCGGAGCTTGTCCTTGTTGGCGGACTCCAGGTCCAAGGTAAGGCCGTCCAGTTTATTAGGTGTCATGCTGTCACTCCCCGCTGTAAACGCGCTGATTTCAACGCCCAATACATACGCAAAAGACGAACGCGGCGTTTTGACATTTTACCGCCTGCCCAATCAGCAAAATTCTCATGGGCAAACTGCGGCGGACAGCGTTTCTTGCAATCCTCAAGGCACTTCAGCTTTCTTTTACATTCTGTTTCATTTGTAGGAGCTTGCGGCAAACGACAGTATTCTGAAATAAAATCGTATTTCATTTTATAAGCCTCCATTTTTTATGGTTCTGCCCCCAATTATACCGCAAAATCGGCGTAATAACAATTTCATTTAGAAAAAATTTCAGAAGTCCCTAAAGCAAGAGGGACTTCTGAAATTTTTATAGGTTATAGAATGTTCTCAATAGAAATGATAAATCCGAACCCGTCCCCCACTTGGAAGACAGCGTTCGGATTATCATGAGTTGAAAAGTGCTGGTGATTCTGATACAAATGCACCCCCTTGCCACATAGGGGGTGCAGATTTTCCTGTTGTTTGGGGTAGTACACCAAGGGGTATGCAGTATAACTCCACGGGGGTGCAGGGAGGTATGCAACCGATACATTTGAACGTGACCGGTGAACGCTTTTTTAGGTGTTTTTGAAAAGGCAAACCATGTTGATTTTGACAAATGCTTCTTTCAAATGCGGACAAATATATTTACTGCGTCTCTTAAGCTGCATTTCGCCATAGGGAGTGATTGCTTATTCTATATCTGATGAAACTTGACAAAAGGATATGGACATTTTGTCGAACTTTGGTATAATAGCTATAATTATTGAGATAGGCTGCGGAAACCAAGTGGAGGGAAAAGAAATGTTCGATAAAATCGTTTCGGCTCGTATTGAAGAAACTATGTCTGAAGTTACCGGTAATACCCTGATCTTCTTGAAAGGATTCCCAATCCTTCAAATTCAAAAGTTGATTCAACACCCGAATGCGTTACTTGCGGATTCATCTTTCATTGAAAATGGTTTTTTGAATCTGGATGCGCTGAACAACAAGTGGTTTGATTTTGTAGCTGCAATCCAACAGGCAAGCGGCCCGTTAATTGGTTTCTATGAGGAACTGGTGGCAATCGGGCCGTTCCTTGATCGACTGAATGTGGAAAGGATTGTCGTTGTCGAGAACAATATTCTGATGCCTTGGGTTCCCTGTTGTTTTCCGTATGATGTCGCTTTGCTTCTCTTTGATTTCTGGCAAGATGAGCATGAGCCACGTGAAGATACCGTTCAACGGTTGACTCAATATTACGGCGATGTAAAGCTGTTCGACTCGCAATTTGCCCTGCTGTTGCCTGTTTCTTTAGACGATGAGCGAATTGTGACCGTTCCATTCTGGACAGGTGAACCTCCGGCGGTTGAGCCGGATCCTGATGTGGAGCGCATTGAAGTTGGCAGCTATCGGGATTGGGAATACTGCCTTGATTTTTCATGCGGGAAATTCTCTCCAGCCCTTTTTTTGCAAAAGAGCAATATCCTCGGACCGAGGCAGAATGCGTTACTTTGTGCCGCCGACCAGCTTGGCGTTCCGGTCTATGTGGATGAGGCAGAACTCTATAAAGAAAAATTTATATACGATGACAGCCAGTTTGTTCCGATCCTTCAAAAATACTGGGGAAACGCGGCGGCTTTTCGTCCATTGCTTTTTTACAAGGATCCCGATCGCTCTTTAGAAACAGAGGCCCTGTCTCAGGGACAGGTCATCGCGGAGATTGTCGATCAGTGCGAAGCGGCTCAAAGCGGTGAACCGTTCAGCAATATTTTTATCACGGCTCCAACCGGATCAGGCAAGTCTATTTTGTTCCAAATCCCCGCGTTGTACCTAGCAGAGAAATACGGTCTGGTCACGATCGTTGTTTCTCCGCTGATTGCGCTTATGAACGATCAAGTCGATCAACTGCGCCGGGAGAGAGGAATATCCATTGCGGCTTGCATCAATTCCTCCATGAGCATGGAAGAACGTAGCAGCATTGTTGAGCAGATTCAAGCCGGCAGCATATCACTGCTGTATCTTGCCCCGGAACTTTTGCTAACTACCCATCTGCAATCTTTCTTGGGTGGCCGATCGATTGGGATGATTGTTATCGACGAAGCGCACACAGTTACAAGCTGGGGCCGAGATTTCCGATCTGACTATTGGTTTTTGGGCGATTTCCTAAAGAAAACGGCCCGGGATGGGTTGGTTTTCCCAGTCCTATGCCTGACGGCCACCGCCGTATACTCCGGCGAAGATGATGTGGTGAACGATACCATTCAGGAACTTGGTTTGGAGAAAACAATCATCCACCTTGGAAATGTCAAGCGTGATAATATCAGTTTTGATATTCAGCGCCATGAACGTGACCAACTGACACAAAAGGTGGATACGGAAAAAATGATGCTGGCTATGCGGCGTATGCAGGAGTACATCGAGCAAGGCGAGAAAGTTCTCACCTATTTTCCTTATAGAAGCCAAGTCGACCAGATGTACGCTCTCGTTCCGGACAATCAGCACATGAGGATCAGACGATATCACGGTCAGATTCCATCCGCTGAGCGGAAAATGACGGAACGCGACTACAAGTCCGGAACCGCAATGGGACTGGTCTGCACAAAGGCTTTTGGCATGGGAATTGATGTGGGAGACATTACTCATGTGATTCATTTTGCCCCCACCGGTACTCTTTCGGACTATGTACAGGAAATTGGCAGAGTTGCACGAAATCCGAAGATTCAAGGCATTGCCCATATCGATTACTTCTCCAGTGACCTGCGCTATGTTCGTGCTTTGAACGGAATTTCTGAAATGCGGCAGTACCAACTGCGTGAAATTCTGAAAAAGCTCTGCGTAATCTACCGCACCAAGAAACGGCGCAATCTGCTGATTTCTTCCGAAACCTTTGAGTATCTCTTTAAGGAAAACGAGGTAGAGAACCGTACAAAGTCCGGTTTGATGCTTCTGGCGAAAGATTTGAGCAACAAATATACTTTCCCGGTTTTGATCGTACGACCCAAGGCGATGCTTTCTAAAAATTATATCAATGTTCCAGATGAGATTGAATCTGAATTTTTGAAGAAGTATGGAGCGTATGCAAAATTTCAGACAGGTATACAAAAGAGGACGGTTGCCGCCAAAAATGAAGCATTAGCATCGGGTATAACGGTGTACAGCACAGGAAAGACTTTCCTGGTGGATATGGCAGCAATTTGGGAGAACTGCTATTCGGACCGAGCTTTTGGAATGTTTAAGAAGGAGTTCTTTGAACAGTGTTTTAAAGTGGGAAAGTCAGAATACCACGTTTCCCCACGTGTTAGAGTAGAAATCCGTTACACGGACAGCTATGCCTCTGCGATGCAGTGTGTGGATGAAGTGATGACGGCCATCGTAGAATTGTTCAGAAATTATAAGGGCGGGGAAGTCAAACAGTTCACGCAGCGCCAATTCGAAACAGATTTGGAAGAAACGTTAGGAAGTAAAGTGCTCCCGCACGATAAAATGGGCCTGCTGCTGGACATTTTTACAGAAAATGCGGATGCGGACGCCGCTTACTCAAAGGCCAGGAGCCAACTGCGAGTATTGAGAAAACGTAAGCAAGCAGGGGTGGATGAGAGCGTCTATTTTGTGAGTAACGCATCTTATGCGCAACTTCTCAATTTCTTCCACAGGCAAATCGACCAATGCTCTCCGAACAGCCCGGACAATACATTCTTTTGTTTCTATCCGCTGACACAAAACCGGCAAATTGAAATTATGCCGCTCCTGCGTCTGCTGGAATTGCTGGGCGCGGCAACCTATGAAATCCGTGGTGGTGAAAAGGCAGAGGTATTTATCCGTATCAACGATCCAATGAAATTGGAATATCTCTCAAACAGCGGTAAATATGTTAATCAGGTTTTACGTTCTATTCAAGAGCATCACCGCAATAACGAGCGTATTCTTGCGGCATTTTTCGCTACAGAAATGAGTACAGAGAAACGCTGGGAACTTATTGAGCAATACTTTCTGGGAAATGAGGACTATGTCCGCCAAGTGTTAAACATTAATTTGTAAACGCAATACTGAGAAGAGTAATCAAGATAGTGGCGTTTAAGGCCCCACTGTACTTCACTCCGTATAGGGGATGTTCCTTGCGTTGCTTTATAGCTGTCCCTGTGTTCTCGCCGGAAAGGTACTTTCGTTTTGCATCTGTACCTTTCCAGCGAGAGTTGAGATCCAATTCCAATACTATTACCTTGGTCGTTTATGTGGTTATCCTTCAATCTCCATCCCATTCTGGAAAGTGAACACCAACCGCCCATCGTGATAGGCCGTGGCCTTCTGTACCACCGCCAGCCAGAGAGCGTTGTCAAACTCCGTGACGCCAGCATCCCGTTCATGCACAGCGAACATGAACCCGCCGATGATGTCGGCTCTGGTCTGCCGCTGCTTTTTCTGCTCCTGGAGGGTATCCACCCTGGTTTTGGCTTTCTCATACCTCGTCACATAGCCGTTGTACGTTGGCGAGACCCACATGACGTGCGGCTGGGATGATCGCCTGTACCATATCCATGACTTCGCGGAAGAGATGGAGCAGGCCGGTAACACGGTCATCCCCCTGCGCTCCAGCCTGCCAGAAAAGTGCTTTGCTGCCCTGGAGACCACCGGAGAGACTATCATCATCCACCGGGGCGTTAAGGGCTGCACGCCCACGGGGCAGCGCCCGGAGGGCGTCAGCGGCCAGGAGGGGGCAGACAAGCTCAACGAACAGATCGGTGTTAGGAATGGCTGGGCCTCGTGATGAGCTGTCCGCTCTTTTTCCTTAGTGGGCTGCCCCCTTTGTCCCGCTTGATGCTGTCCTGCATGATTAGGGTGATGATGCGGTTCATGTAGGGTGATGTGAAGGTAATCGTGTTGTCAGCCTCCTCATATCCCAGAAATACCATAACTGGGTAGTAGCCTTTCGCGAGTCTGCCCGATTCGTTAGTTTCGACGACGCCCCAGAGCGACGAATAGCTGCTTATTTTGCCTACGATCCGGTTTACGGTGTCTCGGTTGATGTTGCGCGACATACCGAGTGTTTTAATGTAATCCGGGATATAAATGGTAACATTATAGGAGAGAAACTGTTTGGCATCAGTACCAATGAGCTGGGCTATGTCCTCAATATTCTGATTATATTTTTTGAGAAGGGTGCCATATAGGAATCGAAGGGTCTGCAAATCTATCTTTTCCGCCGGTGGCATGGGAGCGTCCGGGATATCGAGGAGCATATCAAGGTCCGACTGCTGGATCTCCCGCCCATCGTAGTACAGCTTATCGTCCCTATAATCAAGGTGGGCCCTGATATTGTCGCCCATCATGACAAGTCGTGTGCCCTTGGTACTCAGTGACATGGCGCTTTCCCAGGGGTGGATCGTTATGATGGGCAGATTGGAGGGGAGCTTGTCCGCTTTGCCCGCGAGCTGTCTCGTCCGGTAGCGGCGATTAGTCAGCTTGGCAGCGTACGCTTCCCATGCGTCCATCCAGTCATCCATCGGGTCAAGGATGACCGTTTCGCCGGTTTCCGTAGTTGTATAATGCAAGTGGAAGGCCCCGGGGATGGGGACAGCGAACAGGATATTTTCCGTGTCGTGGCATACGGCGATCATTTCAAATTTCTGGTCCGTGCGCTCTTTAAGTTCCGTGAGTGTCATTTTACTTCTACCTCTATAGTTAGTATCTTTTTTGCAATCCGCCCCGCGTCAGAGGAGCTTGCCATCGGCGGCGGTCAGCCCGTACTCCATGGCGAACATCTCCGGCGGGGGAACCCAGCAGCTAGGATGAACCGACCTGACACGCCGGACAAGTTCATTGTAGTCAATTTTGTCGCATTTGGTCATCTGTCGCTCCGCTACCAGGCGGCGTACCGTGCGTAGCGCATAGGGGCGGTCATACATCCTTTTTATCATAGGATCTCCGCCGGACTCCCGCCAATAGGCACAAAGCCCTGGGGTGCCGCCATCAGGAGCTTCGACCCCGAAGATTAGCCCTGGGGCGACGTACTGCTTGGCAGAGCCGTCGGTTATTGCCATGAGCCCGCGACCGACTTTACGCCAGTTCGGTATACCGCGGCACGTCCCGAAAGGGCCATAAGGCCCAGCATGGATGCCTACGCTGTTAAAATCCATTTTTTCACCGCCTTTCAAACCGTCAAACGCCAAAAAAGCGGCAAGCGGAAATACATACGACCTAATTGTCGTATACATTTCCGCTTGCCGCTACGTGTCTAATTTGGCGTCTCTGTCTCTTGGGCTTTTACGCCAGCACCCTCACCCACATGTCTGTCGCGCCTTAATCCCGCCAATGTAGGTAGACGGGGGCAGCTTTTCCACACAAGCGATATTAAATTGTAACATTTTCAATGGTAGAATTCTATTATATAACTATATTACCATATAATACTGGAAATGTCAAGGATAAATTAAGGCAAATTGAAAAAATATTATACTGACCGGGCAAAAAGATAGGGGTGTCCGGATGGATACCCCTATCTTTTTATTATGCGCAGCCCTGCCCACCAAGCCCCGCCAATTTATAAAACGTCGTCCGCTTCGTCCCGGTCAGTTCCATGGCCCTCGTGGCCGTGATCTTTCCGGCCTTCCAGTCCGAGACCACCTCGTCCCAGTTCTCCGGCTTCCGGGCCCTCGGCCTGCCCAGGTACTTCCCCTTGCTCTTGGCGGCGGCGATACCCTCGGCCTGCCTCCTCCGGATGGTGACCCGCTCCTGCTCGGCGATGGTGCTTAACACCTCGATCAGGATGTTGTTGACCATCTCCTGGATCCACTCCTGGCCATCCGGAAAGTCGAGCATGGTAGTCGGCAAGTCGAGTACCTTCAGTCGGATGCCGTTGGCCCTGAAATACTCCAATTCCCGCTTGATGTCGCCCTTGCTGCGGCTCAGCCTGTCAAGGGATGTGACGACCAGCGTGTCGCCCCGCCGGAGCAGGCCGTCTTTCAAAAGCTGGTAGCCCTTCCGATCCAGGTCTTTCCCGCTCTCCTTGTCCGCGATGATGTCACGCTCCTGGATGCCATGCTCGGCCAGCGCCAGCAGTTGGCGATCCAGGTTCTGCTCCTTCGTGCTGACACGCGCATAACCATATGTCCTGTTTTCCATGTTGGATCACCTCTTATCTGACCATATACATACCTACACGTCAGGGTCCGCCGTCATGGACGGTGGACCCATGGGGCAGCGCGGGGAGACCATGGTATTCTGACGGAAATGGAAAGAAAGGGGATAGCTGCCCGGCAACTGACTGGGCAGTTATCCGGGCGTGGCCCAGGGCGTCTGTCTATTTTTCCCATTTCCGTCTTAATGCCGGCAGCTATATCTGCCGCTTCCATCTGTCAGTTATATCGGTTACCGGGGGCGGGGCGGCGTCAGCAAGCCCCCGCCCCCGTCGGTACTATAATACTAAAGTATTATAGTATTAGAGGGGCTTCGGCCTTCGTTAAGCACGTGCTGGACGCGCTTCGTGAAATCAGACCGCCCCACGGAATCGAAATTTTGCCCCACCAAATCGAAAAATCGCCCCAGCAAATCGAAATTTTGCCCCACTGAATCGAAATTTGGGAGCAAGGTCCTTTGTCCTTCCTAGCCTATCTCGACCGGCTGCACTTCCTGCTTCCGCTCCATCGCTTCCGCCGTCTGGACGATGTCCGCAGCCAGTGCCATACACTCCTTCTGGATCCGTTCCAGTTCCTTCGCAGCCTCGGTGGCCTTCCATTCATCCAAAAAGGCCCTATACTGCCGGTCCAACTGTTCGGCGACGATCTGGCCGTCGCCGTTAGCGTCCTTACGGTAAATGGGTGGGACTGTCTGCCCCTTCTCGCGCCATTTCTTCCGGCGGGCGTTGCGCCATCTTATAAACCGGTCGTATAGCTGGTCAGCCCATTCAGAATCGGCGTCAGGATAAATCAGTCTCACGATAGGCTCCACGAACTGCTTGGCTAGGGCCACAGCATGATCCAGGGCCAGCTTATCCTTTTCTTGCGGCGTCAGCTCCCTGGGCTTCGCTGGCTCCCGGACGGAGGCCACGATCGCCGGAACGTCGATATCCATATCTGGCTTTTTCTCTACCTCCGGCTGTGCCTTCCGGAACAGCTTGGCGATACCCTCGGGCGAGTAATTTATCCCCATCTTGCAAGAGCGGGATTTCAGGTTCGCGGGAATCTTCTCCCAAACCGGAAATCTGCCGATGTCGACTAGCTCGTATACATAGTATTCCGGCATCGTCTTAGTGGCATGGTGGATATAGGTCACCGCACCGTCCTTCTGTTTCTGCCCCAGCAGCTCCACGCCATCCAGCCGCAGCGCCTGGGCGAAGCTGTCCTCATCGGTAGCCTGGGCGGCGGCGCGCTTGATGCGTTCACGCAGGTCGTCCTGCCAGATGTACTTCTCCGTCTCCAGCACGGGCTTCCGCCCTTCCAGCTCCGCATCCTCGACTTCAGCCCTGTTCCTCTCCCTGATCTTCTCGTTCATCGCTCTACGGCCCCGGACCGACTGGCTGGCCCGCTCCGGGGCCTTTCCCGGCTCATCCAGCTTAAAATAATCCTTGCAGATCTGGTCCACCAACCGCCGGAAATGGGGATGGTAGTAAGCCTTGGAATCCACCCCTTTGTGGTCGCTTATGCGGACGTCGTTGGACAAGATATGCAGATGCAACTTGTGCCCTTTTCCGTCCGACTGGAGAAAAACCGCCGATTGGCAATCCGGGGCGTTGATTTCCGCAATCCTGCACCCGATCTCCAGCGCCGTCAGCTGGTCCGCCTCGTTATCCGGGTCCAGCTCTTTCGGTGAAAACGACACCACATACCTATTGACCTGGATCTTATGTCGGGCGTCCATCCTGTCCCATAATGGCTGCATCTGCCGTTCAAATCTTACCGTAACATCTGGCAGCATATTCACCCCGGCGGTATACAGGTTCCTGCGCGGCTGCCCGTTGTGCCCACTCCGGTACCCCCTGGCGTATCTGATCGCATCGGCCCCGTAGGCTGTCCGCGTTATCCGAGAATACGGCACAGTTCTTCACCTGCCTTCCCGGATGCTTCCTCGTACCGCGTGATGATATCCAAAAGCTCCTGTCTCATCAGATAAGTGCTTCCGATTCCATCCGGCCAGGACTGCCCGCTTTTGGCCATGTAGTTCATTGCCCTCGCGATCTGATTGAGATTGACGCCGATTTTATGCAGCTCGTACTCCGCCTTCCTGGTGGCGTCGGTCAACGCCTTGATCTCCGCCCTGATCGCGTCCGCGTCGGCGGGCGATATAATCTTGATGTCCCTCAGATACTGGAACAGCGTACCGTTTGTCGCCAGTCGGACCACCTGTGCTTTGGACAAACAGTTATCGTCTGCGGCCTGTTCCAACGCCCGCATGACATCGGGTGAGAACCGCACCGTGATCGGCTCCATCTGGGGGCGTTTTTTTGCTCCACTCATAATTGACGTACCATCCTTTCATGGTCCCGTCCTACAGTTCGTCGATACCTCCTGATTCAGAGTCTTTTGTATATTTATATTGTACGGCCCCATGCCCCAGAACGCAAGCCCCGAAATGCTCCAGTCGACCAGCAAAATTTCTCTGAAAAACTGACAAGACTTCCGGTGCTAAAGTGGTCGCTTTGATGCCCACCACAGGCCCTCAATCGGACCACTTTTGGCCCCCAATATGCCCTCAACCCATGGCAAGAGTTCCGGTGCGGTTTTGCCCACGCTGGGCCCACTTTGGGACCCACTTCTGGTCCACTCCAGAGCCACTTTGGGACCACTACGGAGCCGAGTCGACGGGGGATACATAGAGTTCCGATGCGGTTCTGGTCCACTTATGGCCCACTTTGGGACCCGTGACTGTCCACTTTTTGCCCCATTGTGGACCAGTTTGGGACCACCACTTATGAAAATTTGCAGTACAACGCAGTACACTTTTTTGCAAAATCTGTACTCTGTTTTTGAAAATTCTTGTACTGCATTTTTGAAAAAAACGCAGTACAGAAATCATATCTTGGGCATTACAACGCATTACACTTTTGGCACAAATCTTATACTGCAAAAACGCAAAAATGCAGCACGTTTTTTACGCAGGCTCCGTACTGCATTTCCGCAGCAATCACGCATGCAATATCCCTTTCCCGTCATTACAAAATATTTTTCCCTCTTTTTGCTCCAAATTATTTTTCTCCAAAATCAAGATTGAATGCAAGCATAGACCACCGCACCGCCTGCGGCGGCGCTCGGTCCCGCTGCGCGGTCCCGTGGTCTGTGCTTGCCAGGGGACACCAACCGCTTCGCGGCCGGTTTCCCCTTGGATCCTCTTCCGGCACCGTCCTACGGACGGCG
>OFGG01001836.1_pt1 | contig 12777 bp, 14 predicted proteins | sample 1521701 | NCBI WGS metagenome assembly OFGG01 (sample SAMEA3504081, study PRJEB24116) | mouse gut metagenome | biome: mouse gut; feature: mouse-associated habitat; material: faeces | place: Denmark | collected 2011
AGGCAATCCCCCAGAACACGCTCATGTTCATCATCATGCCCACCCCCAGCTTGCACAGGGCAATCTGCACCACCACGGAAAAGGCGGACTGGAAGAACTTCATCATGTAGCTCTTGAACACTCCCTTATCATTGTCCAGGAGCCCTACACAGGCCACTGGCACGCCAATCCGCAGAATCATGATTTCAAGTCCCCGCATCAGGAACTGGAAATACAGCATGAAGTAGCTGATGACGAACACAAGCCCGAAGATGGCCGTCACGATTCCCGCCGAGGACAGCCCGTTCACCCATGCCTGCCAGTCATAGTCTGTAGCGGCCCCGATAGCTGCCAATAGTCCGTCCGTCAGGCTTGTGGTAATGTCAGCCATCCAGCCGTACAGTACAGGGAAGCACACAGCAACGGCAACGGCCTGGATGAACCGGGTCACAAGGTACACCGGCTCGCTGTCCGGGTCTCCGTCCGTCCACATCACGTAGCACTCGAATCCTTTCTTCAGGAACTTCAGGATGATCAGCGACACCCCGAAGCCCAGCAGGATCTCGAACAGCACGTCCACCATGCTGCCGCCCCCTGCCCCGTTCATGTACTGGTCTGCATGGAGCGTTAGGTGAACCAGGTCGGACAGCATCCCATCAATGAATGCCACCGCGCCGTTCAGTATAGCCACAATCAGCAGCACAAGGATTACTTCCACTCAATCACCTCCTGCGCCCGGCAAGACGAATCCCGCCGGGCTATTTTTGCGTCTGCTCACTGGCCTCCCTGTTCAGGCTGTGCTGTGTCCTCTGGCTGAATGGTTTCCCCTGACAGCCCGCCGTTTCCTGGTGCTTCGCCGCTGCCTTTCCGGTCTGTGGCAGAAGATGGAAGCCTTTCCGTCTGCCCCGCTTCCTCTTCCGTCCCAAAGCTGTCTCCGTAGACCGGGTCGTCATCCTCCGGCCTCGCATATGCCTCCAGCACGCTGTCCTTAATCTGCTTGTACAGCTCTGAGGTGATGGGGAAACAGATGTCCCGATACTCCCCAGCATGAATCTCCCGGCTGGGCATGAACACGGCCAGCCCTTTCTGGCAGTCTGCCACACGCACCCCCGTCACCAGGAACTTCCCGTCCAGACAGACGGTGGCAACGGCTTTCAGCCTACCCTTGTCCCCATACCGGGCAACAATCTTGCTCTTGACTTTCATCAATGCCTCCTTCCATTAAAAATACCAGCCCTGTTTTCAAGATGGACTGGTAATGGCTACTTTATTTTACTTCCTATCATTTGTAGGTGCGAATAAGTATTGATATTACACATTCAAAATAACCTCCTACTAGATAAAGCCAATAGCGTGGCAGAAAATATTCTTTATGCATCATTATTCCTCACTTTCTTTATCATTAAAAGCAAACACGATTGAACCTTTATATTCAACCGTGTCTGCTTTTTTGATTTTATCGATTTCACTTCTGTTTTAATTGTTCAAAGTCTAATGCTTTCCACTTTTCCTTCCACAATTCTTAATATGGTATATCATTTGATTTATCAATTTCATGAAACATTATAACTCCTTACTGCATTATTTACTACTTTTCTCACTTTCCAGGATTGCACGCTTTATCTCTGATTCATCACTATAAAAACTATCTGGTTTAAATCTACAATAATTGTAATATCTTATGTCTACCCAATTATATATGTAGTTTACTAAATCTTGTTTTATTGCATCAAATGATTTCCAGTAATCATCTTTACTAAAATCTCTCCCTAAAGTTAATTTTGCTGCATAAAATTCAAAGCTATAATCTGCAAGGATATTTCGTAATTTCTTATCATATATTTCATTTATATTTAGAATGTATTGCTCACTGTCTATGTGTTTGAGGGCTCTTTCGATTCCATCTATGCTATGCATCAGTTGCTCATTAAAGAAATGCATTAATTCTGCTTGTCTGCTATCATCACATTGTGCGAAGTTGCTTTTTGCTATCTCATACCATTCAATCCAGGTATGCTTTTCCTGGCGATAATCTTTATCTTTATAAGCGATACTACACAAACTTGCCCAAGTTTCCACATACAACATTATTTGAAATTTTAAATTAGCATACACTGCATCATATACACTATTTGCTTTTTCATTTTTTTCTTTAATATTTCCGACCTCAATCAGCAAAGCCACAAGTGTAGATGCCACACATCCATATGACAAATTCTTGACTATATCTGAAATAAGACTACCCGTAACATCATTCCAAATAACTGCAATAACCATTGCTAGCACAGATATTCCACCAATTAAACCGTACATTTTCCAGTTCAATTTATATGGATTATTAATATGTCTTTTCAACTTCCATTTCTCCTCTATTATTTAATATATCTTCTCCTTGTTTACCTTTTCCTGTATCTCTTCCACCAACCTATGTACCCTACAAGCTGGCCACATCTGCGATGGCTTCCGTTTTCCATCTTCCAGACATCTTTTATAACATCTCTCCGCCATCTGGATTGCCCTTTTCTCATCCCCACATTGTGCCAGCTTCCGATAAATATCCCTGTCATTCTTGGAATATTTCTGCCCTGTTACCTTCTCGAACTTCTCCGCAAACCGGTCACAGCAGGTAAAAGACTCCATTATCGCTGGCATCTCCCCAAAATACGCATACATCCAAATCTCAAAACAGGGATTGGACCATCCTGCGCCCACGCCGCTTTTCTCCGCTGTCTGGATAATCCCGTCAAAGTCCTTCACCTGGTCTCTGTCAAAGACAATCCACGGAATCCGGTACTGTGATTCCTGCCCTGTCATTTCCAGAGCCTTCCTCACAAGTTCCACCGTCCTGGCCTTCTCCACCTTTATCACAAGCCGGTCTTTCAGTTCCGCCGGAATACTGTCCCGCAATCCTTCAAAGTAATTTTTCTCTGTTTCTTCTGTATCTGTCACGATCAGATAATATCCCAGTTCAGGAACCCTGACTCCCACACGTTTGTTCCTGTCCCGCCTTTTTCCGGCTCTGCTGTCGCTGGGTTTTCCAGCGCTAGAAGCTTTCTTTCCTGCCGCTTTCCCCCTATTTGCCATCCGCTGTCCTCCCCTTCAACATCTTCATAGGCTTTAATGCCGGAATCGCTCCATAATTCCCCGTGAGATAATTCTTGGCAAGGGCCTCATCCCGCCGTACCTTGTTCCCCTCATCGTCCTTGAACTCAACCAAAGAATACAGTTCCGAAACTCCGTCCCTGTTCTTATCGACCATCCAGATTTCATCCCGCCGCAGCAGTTCATTGGAAAACTGCCAGATGTCATGGGTCGTAAAAACCAGCTGTGCGTTCCGGGTATTGATTTCCGGGGAAAGGAAAGTCAATATGATATTCCTTACCAACAATGGATGCAGCCTGGCATTCAGCTCATCTATGAACAGCGTGGATCCCTGATCCAGCACCTCCTTTAAAGAAGGGTACAAGGCAAACATCTTCAGTGTCCCGCTGGATTCCTGTTTCAATGGGATAGAAGCCACTTTCCCACTGTCCCCCATCTTATGCAGGGCATCAATCTTATAGCTTTTGCTGTTGTCTTTCCCATCCTCCTGGGGAAGCTCCTCGATATCAAAATCCTGTATCGCCTCATCAAAGGATGCAAAATATTCCACCACATTGTCCTGCACTGCTTTCCGGTCTACAAACCCTTCCGGCAAGACCCTGGAAAGAAAGAAGTTCTCCGCTGGATCGCCAAAGTTTACAATCTCATTGCTCAAGAACCAGTCCCTCACCTTTTTCAGCTTGGCTATCCGCAGCTTCGAACCCAAAGATACGATAAGGGATTCCCTGTTCAGAGATGCCTTGATGTTCTCCACATGGTTTTTGGAAAAGCCGTTCATCTCCAGCTCCTCGCCTTTTTTGCGGTAAAAGATCGTCCGATACTTATTCCTTGCCGTCTTTGCCTTGGAATAGAGCCATTCCTCCACTACTTCATCCTTTTTCAGGGAAAATCCGTACTGGTATGTCTTTCCCGTATCCTCTGAATTGTCAACATAAAACACCTCAAAAGTGGTTTCTTCGTCACGGCTGTTTTCATCGAAACGGAATGGTGTCACCTTTAGATAGGAATCCCCTGTCTTCCTGCGTCGTTCTTCCTCATCACCGAATTTAAAAGATTCATCTACATAGTAAGTCATATATTCAAAGGCATCATACACATTAGACTTTCCGCTTGCATTGGCACCATAGATAGCTGCTACCTTTAAGAGCTTATCATTTGCCGCTTCCGCTACATGCCCTTCGTGTTCTGTTATCTTCGTTGCCGTCAAATCTAGAGATGCCTCATCACGAAAGGATTTAAAATTCTTAAAATTAAATTGAATCAGCATAACAGCCTCCTAATTTAGGTTTTGCATTTATAGCCGTAGCTTCATATTTATGTATATTATAACTTATTTTCAATAAAAATCAACATATAATTTCATGTTTTCTATCTTTATATGCTGATTTTTATAGAAAACCCATTTTTATCTACATCTTTATGCCAGCCCTGCCTTAAGGGGCAGGGCTGGCAGCTCCTATCAGCCTTATCACTGATAGTTGAACAGGCTAACAACCTTCTGGGTCAGGGTGGGTAGAATGGTGTCCCTGAACAGCGTGTAAAGTCCTGCCAGCAGTAGCGCACCCACCACCACGGAAATCAGAATCTTCAGCGCTGTATCCACAAAGCCCTCGCCGGACTTCTGGGCGATGGCCTCCGTCAGCTTTGCCTTTATCTGCATCCCCTTCGCATGGCCCTTTACCGCCAGGTCGTTCATTTTGTCAGTCAGTCTCTTCATAGATTCATTCTCCTTTTCTTGGTTGAAATTGATGTCGGCTATGGGGCTTACTGATAGTAGCCGATGATGACGTTCAGCGTGGCGCTCCCCAGCACCGCACCGATGCAGGAGACGATGGCCGCCACGATGCGGTTGTTCCATTTCTTCTGATCCATCTCATCCGCCGCCGAGCGCCTGATGCAGAAATAGATGATTAGGAGTCCCGCCACCACAGGCGCCAATACCATCAGCGAGGTGGTCGCATCCCCAATCAGTTTCTTCGTTCCGGAGACAAGCTTGCTCTGGCTGATGCCGGACGCATATGCCGTGGCACTGTCCGCCAGCATAAGGAAAGCGGCTGTGCCAATGGCACCCGCCGCCCGAAGCCTTGTCGCCGCATCCTCAATCTTCCTCTTCATTCTTTTCTGAACCTCCTGTTCTTCTATAGCCTTTCACAGACGCGAACATGGAGCCGGCCTGCGCCCCGAATGTCTGTGATTTCTGCTGTGCCTCTTTTAGCTGCAAATCCTTGGCATAGTACACCCAGATGTTCCACAGGGCAATCTCCTCTGTCCTGGCCGAGAGCACCGGGCGGTCCTTCTCCCTGGCCTCCCGCACCTTCCGGTTGTGCTCTGGGTCTCCCAGCCCGCACATCCGGTTGAAATGCCACTGGGACAGGTCAGGCGCGTTCATCATAGCGGGGTGTGCCCTGCTGATGACGATTTGACTGGGCCGGGAAATCCGCCGTATCTCGTCCGTGGTCAGCAGCTCCCTTGCCACAAGGCTGATGCTGTGGGAGCTGCTGGGATTGACATACCGCCCATGCTGGCTGGATAACTGATAAGCCGAAGTGGTGTATTTCCCCAGCTTGTCGCACACGTCCTGCAAAGTCTCCTTATCGTCCGCCTGCAGGTAGATCCAGGTCTGGCAGTTTGACTTGACGATGGCTGCCGTCTCCTTATCGTATTTCTGGGTCAGTTGCTCAAAGCTCTGCAAAAATAAATTGAAGCGCACACCCCGGCCTCCGGCTACCGTCAGTTTGTTGGTGAAATCATTTAGTTTGGTAAAATTCCCAAACTCATCCAGGACGAAGTTCACACGGTTCTCCAGCCGCCCGCCCCGCAAATCGGACTGGCGTACCAGTAGCTCATACAACTGGGACACCATCAGGCTGGCAATGGGGTAGTATGTGGTCTTTTCATCCGGCAGGATCAGGAATAATGCCTGCTTTTTCCTGCCGATATCCGCTATGTTGTAGTCGCTCTTATGGGTGATGGCATAGACGGAACGGCTGGTGAACAGGCGCAGGGTAGTCAGGGCGGACGTATCAAAGCTGCCCTTGGTACGGCTGGGCGCCACCTCCGCAATGGACATCAGCGCCCGTGCCGGGTGTTTGGCCGGGAGTTTCTTCATGTACTCGCTCATGGGTGTCTTTCCCCCCACGGACTTGCTCATTTCTGCAATGAACCAGTACACGTTGGTCAGGTTCTGGTATTCCGGCCGTTTCCGGTTATCCGCCACCACACAGAGGATGGCTGCCGCTATGGTGGACTTTTCCCCGTTCTCCCAAATTTTCTCGTTGGACGTGTTGTCCCCCACCAGGATGTTGGTGATGTCCCAGGCGTACATCTCCGCCCGCTCCACATCGTCCTCGTTGATGGCATCAATCACCGGCTGGAGCAGGTTGTAGCGGCTGCTCTTTTCCGGGTTCTTGAAGTCCAGGCATATCACTTCATAGCCAAGCTTCTTCAGATACTCTGCCGTATAGTGGTATAATTCTGCTTTGGGGTCGCTGATGACCAGGCTCTCCCTGGACAGCGCTATGGAGCAGATGGACTGGATGACCAGGCACCGGGTCTTGCCGGAGCGGGTGGCACCGATGGTCAGGGTGTGGGTATCGTCCCCAATCAGGTACAGCTTCTCCCAGTTCCCCATCTTTTCCATCCCCACCACGATGCCGCCTTTAGGAAAGAGTTTATAAGGGTCGGCTCCCCCTCCAGACGGCGGTTTTTCTGCCTCCTTTCCTGCCTCCTGTCTGCCGAAGTCAGCAGGGGAGACCACATACTCTACGGTTTCAAAATCTTCATCCTCCTTTGCCCTTGATGGATTTATAGGAACGGACGAAAGAATATTGGGATCTGCCGTTCTGTCCTCCGGCACGCTCCCTGTTTTCTCCTGCCCGGTATCCTCCGCCTTATTTCCTGTACCATTTTCCTTTTCCAGAAACGGCAGGTCCTCATAACCTGTATCCAGAAGCATCCGGATTACTTCATTATGCGGGTCGATAATCTGAGTCGCAAATACCCCGTCCCTCTCTTCCTTTTTCAGCCACCGTGACGAACCGTGCTGGTACTGGCCTGACGGCGCTGGGGTATAGATGTCCCCGGCGACCTTTACAAGCTCGCTCTGGTAGCTGCGGCTGTTCTGCACCCAGAAGAGGATACAGCACAGTGCCAGGAAAGCCTCAAAGGACAGGAACAGAAGAAGCTGTCGGCGTTCTGCAAGCAGCCCTGACAGACACCTGCTGAGCGCGACCAATGTCAGCGTATCGTACCGCCCGGACATCAGCCCATGCAGGGATGCTGTAAAGAACAGGTTCAGTACAGTCCCCACTGCCAGCAGGATGGCGCTTAAAATCAGCTTTTCTTTTCTCTTCATTGGCACATCCCCTCTTCCTCCTGGCCATAGTCAGCAAGCCCGCTTACAAAATCCGGATAGGCATCCTTCAGCATCTCCACAGTCTCCTCCTTGGGAATGCCCAGTAGTTCAGACCTCGACACAGCCATACGGTCTTTGTCGATGGGATGGCAGAGATGGACGGTATCGCTGAAGCTTCTTCCCTTTCCCCCACATCCGGGGCCATGGGTGGCAATCCACAGCTGGTTCCGAGCATTGCGGTATTCCGGTTTCAGGCCTTCAAGCTTCAGCACCACCAGCCTGTCCATATAGTCCTCTTCCCGGCTTCCATCCCGACAATCCTGTCCACTTAAAAGCGGAATTCCATCCGTACTGATGGGATAGTACTCTTTCAGCGTGGGATAGGGGACGAAATAAGTCCGAATCCCATGTACCCGTGCAAAGTCAATCTCGCCCTGCATCCCCTGGCTTATCTTATTTCCCATCACCCATATCTCATCGCACTTTTCCAGCAGGGAAAGCCCCAGCTTCAGTCCCTGCTCCCGCTGCTCCGGAACGGTATCGTTGCACCATTGGCTGAAGATGATGTGGGGCGCCAAAGGCAGCAATCCGCATTCGCTGACAAGCCTGCTGTATTCCACTGCCTTCTTGATGTTCCCCTCATAGTCCCCTCTTAGGGGAGATGCAAGGTATACCATCTTCAAACGAATCTCACCTCCAAAAAAGTGGCAGACGGCATACCTGATAGCCCAGATGTGCCGCCTGCCCTAATTCTCCATTTTCTTTTTCCCTTGTCTCTGTAATGGCCTTGACCTGTCTTCCTTATTCTCAGACTGCTATCGGATATCATAGTCGATCTGTTCGCCGAAATCCTCCTCCAGTTCTCCCGGGCTTTCTTCCGTAATCCGGCTTTCCTGTCCCTCCCTGGCCGCCTCCAGCTGTACCGCAAGGAAGAGCTCCGCAGGGGCATCCGCCTCCGGTATCCGTTCCTCCTCTGGCACGCAGGCATTGTATAGCTGCTTATAGGCAGGGAAGCTCTGGTTCAGGGTGGCATACAGGCTGTCCTCCGAAATGACCAGCGCCGATACCTCGTCAAAAATGTCCTTCAGTTCATTCAGCATGACGGCACTGGACGCTACCTCGTAGAACAGGTAGTCCCCCTGTCTGCTCCCATATTCCGCCGCCATGGGCGACATGAAATTATCCGCCACCGCCTCATGGACGGCAAACTTCATGCTCTCCCCATCCCGGGTCATGTAGATGCCGTTGCGTACATGGAGCATGTCGTCCACCCGTCCGGCAGGCGTCTCCACTGGCGGCACACATTCCCCGAAGTAATCCGTCAGGGACAGCCTGCCATCCCTCCGGATCTCATCCATCTGCTTCATCACGGCAGCTTCCATCCGTCTGCACAGCGCCATGCGCCGCTGCAGGACTTCATATATGGGGATGTCCTTCCTGTCCTCGTCAAAGCAGAGCCAGTCCCCATCCTCCCTCCCCATGCTGGCGGCCTTCTCCGAAAGGGTATCCTTCACGGCACCTTTCCGTACCATGACCCCCTCCTTCTCAATGCCCTGCCTGTCCACGGCCATGATCATGTAGACATCTAACGCAATCTCCACGCAGGTGTTGATGGTCCCCCAGATGGATTCCCCCTTTGGTGGCTGGTGCATAATATCACTCTCCTTTCCTTTAGGATAAACTGATATCACTTAGCTGTCAAGTGACTGTATAATAGTTGTAAAGGATACCATAAAATATATCTGATGACAAGCAAGTGGAGGATATATCCCATGGCTACGAACAAACGAGTATTTACCCTGAGACTGGAAGATGAGGTCTTCGACAAGATTGGGGCGCTTTCCACCGCACAGCACCGCTCCATGACCAACTATATCGAATATGTCCTGCTGAAGCATATCAGGGAAGTGGAACAGGCAGAAGGCGAGATCCTGCCTCCTGTCCCCAAGGACCATGGCTGACAGCCCTTCTGCTCTGACAGAGGGGCTGTCGTCCCATTTTTCCATAATACAGCAGCATGGCTGTATCTTCAACTGTTTTCCTACCGCTCCCTGATATTTTCAATGGGTGAAAACAGCTTCATGAAATCAAATGCCCTCTCCTTTTTCCCCAGCTCCGGCATGATGTCCTCAATCCGTTCCACCAGCGCCGCCACAGACTCCATGCCGTCTCTGTCCAGCTCCTGGTCCTCCGTCCGCAGCTTCACAAGCCCTGCATGGAGGATCTTAAGTTCCGTCTCGGTAAACAGCTTCTTCCTGTCCACCAGGCCGCTACGCATGGCAAAATCCTCAAAAGCCGCCTCCTTATTATAAAAATACTGTCTCTGGATGGGGGCTCCCCCATGCTCCATGTCCTTCCGGTAAGTAGACAGCACATAGTCAAAGATGGGATGCTGCTTGCACACCAGAACCACGCCGTTATGCTCGTTGATCTTCACCAGGCCGCCTCTGTCCTGGGCAGCGGCATCCTCATCATAGGGCCGGTCGGAGCAGATGCCGCAGCCGATGGCCGTGGACTTTGCCAGCGCCTGCAGACGCTCCATCAGCTTTTCCTCCACTTCCACAAAGGGATTTTTGATAATGGTGTCCTGCCTGCCGTAAAAGGCAATCTGCCGGTTCTTATGGTAAATGTCCGCCACATAATCCGGCGAGGACGGCGGCCGGATGGAAAACCCCTTTTTCTCCAGTGTCTCAAAGAACGCCTGGTAAAATTCCGTCTTGCTTTTCATTCACATCTCCCTCCTGCTGATTATTTTATAGCAAGCGCCATGATACTCTTTCCTTAACGTGTCATGCCAGCCATAAAGGATGCTGCCAGTTCACAAAGCCAGAATATCTACGGTATTTACTACAACACGTTACTCGGCATCCGCATCCGCCCACACCCCGGCCTAATGTTCATATCCCTTATCCTGATATTTCAGATACAGCTCTTTCCTGGCCTCCTTGGACAGTTCCCCATGCCATGCCTTCTCGAAATCATCATACTGGCGGCAACTGGCATCCACCATGGATGAAAGCATGTCAAGCATCTCCAATACCATCTGCTCCACATAATATTTTCTCCACCTCTCCCGATACTCCGCCGCCTTTCCCTCGTCATCCAGGCGGTTCAAAGTCTTTACCATACCCAGAATCCGGTTGGCAATAATCTTGTCCGCCTCGGTCTCAAACTTCTTTCTCTGAGATGACCGGTATTCCTCACTGCCCCCGTACAGATACACCATCTTCATCTTACTCTCCACATAGTCCTCCCGCAGTTTTTTCAGCTCCGGTACCTGGGAGAGCAGATAAGCCGTAAGCGCATCCACCTGTTTTTTCAGTTCCTCCGGCAGCAGCTGGTAAGCAATCCTGCCCTTTGGGGGAAGCGCGGATTTCAACCTGAAAACCCTGTCAGCGGTCTCATTCAGTATATTATCAGAAAAATCAAAATCTTCCGCCAGTTCCGCATCCAAGTCATATTCCTCCCGGAGCTTCCGGTATTTCTTATCTCCCAGCAGACGGATATGGCGCTCGAAGTCATCCACCAGGCTGTCGCTGATTTCCCGCAGGCCTGTCGCCGCTTTTGTCTTTTCCTCCCCATAAGTCCTTATCCGGTCGGCAAAGGTATCCTTTATCATCTGTCTGCGGATGTTGTTTGGGACGGACGGATGGGTAAACGGATTTTTGATTTTAGCCTTTTCATCGGAACTGTCCCAGAATACCACATGGAGATGAGGGTGGCTTTTCTCCCCATGCAGAGCCGCCGCCCACTGGAAATGCTCCCGCCGGATGCCGTTCCTCTCTGCAATGGTGCGGATATGGTTCTCGATGTACCTCTCCCATGCCTTTTTGTCCGTCAGCAACAGCTCCTTTGCCGTATCTTCCCCAAAGGAGACCACACTGCGGTACATGGTGACATGCCGCCTGGAGTTCTGATAGACCAGCCGCGCCACATCTTTCCAGTCCGAAAACTCCGTCAGGGGCACCCCCGGCTTCATGCAGCCGAACAGCCCATGGCTCATGCCCTCATTCTTTGCCACCCTGGGCCGGGTGGCGATATAGCGCACATGGGCATAATTCTTGCTGGCTGTGCTTTTATAGTTGGGGTTCTGGAACCGCTGTTTATATACCAACAGGGAAATAAGACGCCACCTCCCATCTAAAAGAAAATGTTCCGCCAGAATCACCGCTCCCATTCCTCCTCGCATTCCCACCCCTCATCCGTCCCTTCAGGTTCCGCTTCTTCCTCCAGATACTTACTCCCCACAGCTTTGCTCAGCGGTACTGATTCATATTTCATAAAGAAGAGAATTGCCATAGGTCGAGTCATCTTTCGGGGACAGCATATCCAGAAATTCATCATAGCCAAACGGGCATACCCTGTTCAGATCCATGAACAGATCCGCACATTCCATTTGGGACAGCACCATCTTCCCCACAGGTTCATCCGCTGTCAGGCTTACATGGATATTCCCTGTGCCGGAAACTGGCAGGGACGAAGCCTGCCATGTAATACCAATACCGGATAAATCTTTCTGTAGCTCATACAGCCTGCAGGGCAGCTCCACCACCAGGGCATCCCCCCGATGCTCCAATACTGCTGTTATCATAAGCTGCCTCCCTTAACGTTCCATTTCCATACCGCATGATAAGAGGACCCTGCTCCCTCCTATCTCTCCATTTCCTCTTCCACGTTTTCTGTCCCCATCCCTCCATATCCGGCTGCGGCCATCTCCATGTTCTCGGTCTGCTCCCTGGTCTCCTCCAGGGACAAAGCCAGAGAAATCTTCTGCGCTTTTCCGTCATAAAAATACACCTGATTTGACAAAACTTCCTGGGGCACCACTTCTCTCTGGTTAATATCCATCACCATGCCCTGCAGTTCCCTCGCATCCATGCCATTGCCCTCTTTCATGAGCAGCACTTCATGGATACTGCTGGGCAGGATATAAAAACTGGACTGGGTAGCTTCTGCGATGGACTGCAGAAGCCCCGGATACAGCATGGCAGCCGCCCCATTGACATTCTGCGGATTTGACAGGATATACAATTCTTAATCGCGAAATACTTCTTTCGGCTCCAAAGGTTCCAAACCGCCAAAAAACATGGACATCATGCTGTTGATCTGCGCAGGTACCTGGGCAGCCGTATTTTTCAGGGCCGTCTCGTAAAGGGAATCCACATCCATCCCCCATCCCTTCATGGTTTTGTCCGTCACCAGCACACTGGCATGCTCTTCCCCCTCTCTATAAAGCATGATGTGGAACGCTGCCACAAGATCCGTGCCTTCCACCTCTTTTTTCGGACAGAGTACTCTCGGAAACTCGCAGCCCTTGAAAACACTGCATTTCCAGAGCACTC
>OFGG01001840.1_pt1 | contig 12762 bp, 10 predicted proteins | sample 1521701 | NCBI WGS metagenome assembly OFGG01 (sample SAMEA3504081, study PRJEB24116) | mouse gut metagenome | biome: mouse gut; feature: mouse-associated habitat; material: faeces | place: Denmark | collected 2011
AGACGGAAGCGGAGGCACCCATTCCCTGTCCCACGCCTCGGCAAGCGGAGTGTATGTAGCGCGACATATCGCCGGGAACATGTAAGCTTACTATATCAAAAAAGGACTGTGAGAAAAGTTGTAATTCTCAGACTTTTCTCACAGTCCTTTTTATTATCCCGTAAATTCTTATCATTGCGGCTTATTGCCGACCGAGCTTCAACGCGGCGCTGCACGATCAAAGATTCTGACGCGGACGATGCCCGCGTTCAACGTCTCTATTTCACTTTCACATCGTATAACTGACTTGGCGTTATGTCGCCCCGGTTCTCATTGTAAGCCGCCCGGGCTTTGGCCCGCTTTACTTTCAGCGCTTCCGGCGTCGTCTCGGCTTCCGCACGGGTAAGCCTGCGTTCGTCCAAAGCCGCCCTGCTCTTTCGCACGGCTTCATGGACCGCCGCCTCCTTCACCTTACCGCTCAACGTCTGTTCCTCTGATCCGTCTGCCTGATTACCTTCTTTGCCGGCGTCGGCTCTGTCAGTTTCTTCCACCTTATCTTCCTCTTCGGTATCCTCTGCAGGATCCTCGATTCCAAGTTCGGCTTCCTTCGCTTCCTTAATCTCCTTCTCTGCCTCCGCTTTCTCCGCCTCTGTCGGAAGCTTGGCATACTGACCGCTCTCCACGAATTCTCTTGTAGTCTCTTCCAAAGCCATGTTCTTCATATGTTCCCGCCAGATCAGTTCCAGCTTCTTTTCCTCCGGTATGGCAGGATTATTCTTAATATTGTTCACCGTGCTTAAAGAAGCGGCCGTATGATTCATCCGCACACGCTGAACTTCTTCCTTCGTCTTACACCTCTTCAGTTCCTTCTCGTAATTCTTCTGCTCAGCTTCGATGGATTTTACTTTCTGATAGGTCTGGGGATCGTTCTTTTCCAGATAGTCCATCTCCTCCTTGGTCAGCTTCTGACCGTTCGCCAGCTTAGATCTGATCTGAGCTGCAAGTTGGGCGGAACCGTCAGCCTGCGATCTCCTGATCTCTTCCGCCTGCCTTGCGATAGGATCAATAAGCTTCGTGCTTCCGTCTGCAGTGAAATCATTATTGTCTTTCTTCTGCTGCCATTTCAACTGCATCTCCATATTTCTTGTATATGCGTTTATCGATTGTACGGTAAAGAAATTCAAAAGATACACCTCCTTAGTAATGCCGAAATACCTACTGTTGATAATATCGGCATTACCAAGGGAGAACTTAACCGATCTCAGACAGAATCCACATCTCTAAAAAATATATGCAAAAACACCCGCCAGATAAGACCGGCTTCTTAACGGAGCAGCTGAAGCACCAGCTCGGGACGTTTGCTGGCCTGGGCAATGATGCTCTGCTGGGGCTGGCTTAAAATGTCGTTCTTAATTTTTTCCATCATAAGGCCAGCCATGTCCGCATCCCGGATGCGGCTCTCTGCATCTTGTAAGTTGGTGGTCGTATGGGTCAGCGCCTGGTATGCGTGCTCCAGACGGTTGTAGTCCGCCCCCATAACCGCCCTGCTGTCAGCGATGCTGTCGTGGGCGCAGTCAATCTTTCTAAGCAGTTTAAGGGGATGCTGGTCTTCATCCGTAAGATCCACCAGCTTTGGCGGGTTCAGCCGCAGCTGCGTCAGGGACAGGAAAGGCAGGTGGATGGGAATCATCTCTGAATCCGGACTTTGTCCCGCATAAATCATGAGCTGGCAGTGCCGGAATTTCAACAGCTCGCCTTCGGACGGCTCCGGCGGGGCAATCTCTTCCTTTGTTACCGTGTATGTAAAATTCGTAAACACACCGCTTTCCACAGAGCCGATGTATTCCTTCCCGGTCGTATTATCGTAGACGTGGCCCAGACGTTTGTCCTGGATGACCAGAGAGGTAGTCGGATCTCCCACTTCCATGTCCGTATAATGATTCAGGCTGGGCTTTACCTGATCGACAATACTCTTCACGATCTGATCCCCACTTGTGACCTTGGACAACTCTACCGGGATGTTGTGGATGGTACGGGTCACATTCTGTCCGTTAATAGTCACATTGTGGGTGAAGGACGGAGGCGCGCTGCCGTCGTTCTTCCAGCAAAAGTACACGTTGATATATTCCCCTTCGCAGGTTGCGCAATTAACCCGGAATCCTTTGCCCAACAGGGTATCCAGATTGTTGGTGTTGATTGAGGAGAAGTCCAGCACCTTCTGCTCATGGCCGACGATGGTGCCGCCGGAAAACTGCACGGGGCCGTCCTTCACAATCCCTGACACGCCCTCCGCGCCGTCGGAAACCAATACTTGATAGGAACCACATTGACGCCGCCACTCTATGGTTAAGGATGCAGGCGTCTTGCTTTCATCTACACGGACTTCACAATCGTTCCCAAACGAGCCTTTTGCCTGAATAGCCGTTTCCATGACGGCAGCCAGATCCGTGAAGCTTTTGCATCCGGAAATGTCGATATCGTAGTAATCTGAACGAAGGTCAGTTCCGTCGGTAAATTCCCACCGATACATGCTGCCGCCATTTCCGTTGCTGATTCCAAAACCTGTGCCGATGAGTTTTGAAGCGTCAAAGGGCTTCTCTACGCTAAAGGGAACGGACACCTCCTGTCTGAAATTCGGGCTGCCGCCCGTCATCACAGCGGTGCTGGCTGGTATCGCGGCTTTGACCTCGACGACACTTCCCTGTATATTAAAGCGAGGAGCGGATACGTTCGGGTTCGACGAGAAAATCAACTCATTTCCCTGCTCCTTGACAGAAACAGAACTAGAACTAGAGCCATAATTCTTAATCATCTTCACCACCTCGGCGCGGATCTCAGCCGGACTCTTGCCGCTTATATTATGGGTCTGCGTATAATAGTCGTCCGGGCTGAATATGGTAGTGCCATCCGTCTTTATCGGGGTATTCGGATTCGTACTGTCATAAAAAACGTGATGATAAGAACCCAACTTGAAGGAGAACGGCACTTTGAAGGAACTTATATCAGGAATTTTTACGGTAAATGTACCGCCTACCTCTGCAGAAGGAGGCGTGGTACTTGTGGTGAAGGACAGTGAGTTAGTCTTCCAAGGAGACTTTGTAGTATCCTCCTGCTTGCTCTGAGTGGATTCCGATATATACGCAGTACACCGCGTACCGGAAGGAAGACTGGTGCTGATCTCCAGATTGGGAGACGTATACTTTATCGTCGTGTTCGCACCATTAAGAGGAGGCGTACTTTTAAGCTTATTCACCAAGGTATTGATGAATTCCGCTTTGGTAATCGTACTCGGATTCTGCGGGAAAATATCGGCGTAAGAAATAGTGGCGTCGGCTGGATTCGCACCGCTTATATGGATACGCAGCGAATTCCTCCTTAAATTTGCAACGTCAATCGGCTCTTTCACTCTGGACATATCGTAGGAAAGAGTCAAGTCCTTTCCATACACCGGCTGATTGTTTGCAATCCCATTGCCGTCCACTTCATTAAGCGTTTCCTTTCCCTCCGGGTTTTTCACCGTCCAACTGTTTTTGTGTTCTCCGTCTCCGTCAACCGCCCAGTAATTGGTAGTAGTTCCATTGGCTTCAACAGGATAATAGTGGTCGTCCAGACTCCCCGTCAATGTTACCGTTTGTGCGACTTCATCTACTTCTACCTTGTCGATATCGGGAAATTTAGCAAGCTGCTCCATCGCCTCCCTGACTGTCTGGATACCCTTGAGTGAAATGACAGACGGATTACCGGAACTGTTTTGGTCTCTGTCTGCCCGGAACGTATACGTTGTGCTGCCAATCTTAATGGATTTCTTGTCCAGCATTATCGCATAGTTCATCCCTATTCCGTCCTCCAGCTGGAATGTGACGGTAGCAGGCTTTGCCGGGACAGGCGGGTCAAAATCTTCATTTTTTACAAAATCCATCTCGCCCCACAACTGCTGATCCGCAGCTTTGTTGAACTCTTCCACGTAGAGATAAACGGGATCGTTGGAATCAGTAGGGATGCTTTGGAAGAGCGGAATGGTATTATACCTGCTAGATGACGTGATGTGTTCAATCTCGCCAAAAAGCTGGTTGATCTCCTCGCTCATGTAGCGGCGTTCCCGGTCGCTGTAGGTGCCGTTACTTGCCTGCAGGCAGAGTTCTCTTGCGCGGCGCAGCATCCCGCCTACCTCCTCCAGCGCGCCGTCCGCGGTCTGCGCAATATCGATTCCTTCGGAAACATTGAGTTCACATCGTTCCAACTCGGTAATCTGGGCGCGCATTTTTTCTGATACGGCAAGGCCAGCCGCATCATCCGCAGCCTGCCGTATCCGGAAACCTGAGGAGAGCTTTTGCAGATTCTTTGCAATTGCGTTGTCGGTATTCTTCTTTTCACGCAGCGCATACAAAGCCGGCATATTGGTTTGGATTATCATAATGACTTATCCTCCTTTTTGCCTTACTATGATTTTGTAAGAAACCGCAAGAAAACACTTCGGAGTGCGGAAACGCCGTATCTCGCCGGTTCCAATGTCTATGACATCCATCCGCAGCCGCTTAAACTATTTGATTAATTATACTACAAAAAAACGCAATTTAAAAGATGCCTTTGACAATTTATGCTCATATTTTGCAGGACGTTGCTGATCAGCCTGGTCTTACCAGGGAATACTTCTGCCGGTTCTTCTTCTGTCAGAGCCTTCCTATCTCAAATATAATCCGCAGCTTCTCTCCTTCAAGCTCTGCCTCCACGCTCCCCCCCATCTTCACTGCCAGTTCTTTTACAATAAACATTCCAAGCCCGGAGGAACCTTTCCGCCGGGCTGAATCTGCCTTATAGAATCTGTCAAATATCTGTTCCGGATCAGGTTTACTGGTCTCCGATACCAGATTTTCAAAAATCAGGCTCCGGTCTTTCTGTCTGATTACGATTCCGCCTCTGCCATGCAGCAGCGCGTTCTGAATCAGATTATGGAAGATCCGCCTGAGACATTCTTCATCCGCCCAGACCCTTAGGCTCTCTGATTCAAACTCCACTTCCGGAGCGATACCTTTCTCCTCGAATTGACGGTAGAATCCCACCAGACAGCCGCTCAAAAGGGGCAGCACCTGTATCTCAGACAAATTCAGTTCATATTCCCCGCCGGTCAGCTTGGTATACAGGAACAGTTCTTCTAACATATCTCCCAGTTCTTTCAAACGATCGTCCGCCGTCTGCAGGTATCGTTCCCGCCTCTCAGGGTCCGTACATTCCCGCGCAAGCTGCACGTAACCCGCGGCGCCGGTAAGCGGCGTCCGGATATCGTGCGCCAGGCATGTGATATTCTGTTTCAGCTTCTTTTCGGCTTTCTCATACTGCATCTGACTTTGAAACCATTTAAGTTGGAGATCATTCAATTGCCTGCCAAGAGCCAGTATATCCTTCTGACGGCTCTGCAGTCCCAACTCCATATGGCTGCCGCATTCAATTTCCTTAAGCTGCATACACAAAAAGCGTATCGTCAGAATCGTACGGATATACTGCAGCAATAACAATATACATATACTTCCCAAGACCACAAATGCCGCCGCCATCTTAAAACCTCCCGTTAATTGCATATTTACCGTCCATCCGGTTTCCCGCCGCCCGATCGGCAGACTGCTTTCCTATATATCCCGTCTTCTCAAGACCACTCCCGCAACCGCCGTATAAAGAATCAAGAATCCTGCTCCCACTGCATACACATACAGATCCTTCCAGGCAGTATATTCTCCCGGCCCCATGGAAAGAGTCAGGTATATCGAATATTTCAGCCAGCTTCCCATATGAAATGTGTTCATTAGCGAATACAGCATCGTTACGATGACACCGCTACTGAAAAGCACCGTCCCTACGGCTCCTGCCGCCACACTCCTTGACAGGACGCAGATCAGAATTACCAGCGCCGCAAACGCAGTCGTCACAAGCCACGCCCAGGACAGATAGAATACACAAGGCCCCAATTTTGCATACGGCACCATATTTCCAAATAATCGGTTCACCAGCAGTGTAAACAGCAGATGCAGTATCAGATAACAGAAATCAACAATTCCCGCCGTCACAATCTTGCTTCCCACATATTTCCACCGATTCTGGTGGAGCGCCATCACATTTTTTATAAATCCGCTCTGAAAATCCGAACATACAAACAGCATAATCCAGATGCCGAATACCATATTATATGTTCCGCCGTTCAGACAGGTCTGCCGGAACATCTCCAAAGAATCTACCCCTTTTAAGATAGCAGACGATTCTGCCAATTCTGCTGCCGTAAGCATCCCTGCACGTACCGCCAATTCCTGCCCCCGGGGTACTGCCATGAGCCAAAGCAATCCGAAGATCGCCGCCGTCGCAGCCAACAAGATTCCAAAACATATATATACCGATTTACTTTTTCTTACCCTATACAGATCCATACGCAAAAGATTAAACATATCGGCGCCCTCCTTCCATACGATCCAGGAAATATTCTTCCAGATCCATGCGGTGGAATCCTGACGCATACACGGCAACCTGATTCTCCACCAGCATCTGATTCAACTTTGCTCCGTCTTTTACTCCATATAACCGAATAGATCTGTCGTCCGCTACCTCTGCCTGTACGTCCGGAAACGCCTCCTGAACAAAAGCAAACGCGCGCCGCACATCCTCCACCTGGAGATGGAAATAGTCCTGGCATCTTTCCTCTAACTCTTCCCGGGTAATCTGCTCGATCAATTCTCCGTCCTTGATAATCCCGTAAATGGTAGCGATCTTACTTAGTTCCCCCAGGATATGAGAACTTACCAGAATCGTCTTTCCCTCTTCATGAAGCTTTAGCACCAACTGCCGAAGCTCCCTGATTCCCTCAGGATCTTAACCGTTCAGGGGTTCGTCCAGAATTAACATGTCTGGATTACCTAATAAAGCGAGCGCCACGCCAAGGCGCTGCTTCATTCCCATAGAGAACCGCTTTACCTTCTTCCGTCCGGTATCCTGCATTCCTGTGAGCCGCAGCACATCGTCCACACTCCGCTCATCCGTAAGCCCCATACATCTTGCTTTCATCACCACATTCTGCCTTGCCGTCATATTCGGATACAGTCCCGCCGTCTCAATCAGCACCCCAAGCCTTCTCCTCACCGCCGGGTTGCTGACCGGTTTCCCGAATAACCGGATCTCTCCTCCTGTCGGACTTGCAAGCCCGCACAGCATCTTAAGTGTCGTGGACTTCCCGGCGCCGTTTCTGCCGATAAATCCATATATCTCTCCTTCCCGAACCTTAAGTTCCACATTCTTCACCGCTGCTTTATTCCCATAGATTTTCGTAAGAGCCGACGTCTCTATGGCAAATGTATTCTCTCTTTCTGTTCTCACGGCTTCTGTCTCTCCTTTCCTGTACTCACCAGCCTGCCGCGCTGCCGGCATCACAATTATAAACCTTGATCCGCTCTGACAGCGCTTCGATTCACTGTTTTCCTTACAAATGGTATTCTAATACAAGAAAGTTTAAAAAGCGCTCAGAAAAGTTTAAGAAAGTTTAAAGTATTTCTACCCTGTAAGAATGCTCTTTTGTCTTCTTATCGTATCCGACTCCCACAAAAAGCCTAAGATAATTTAAACCCCATTCCCCACACCGTCTGAATATAACTGTCTGTCTTGCTTCTCTTTAATTTGGAACGGATATTACTGATATGTACGTTGATCGTCTTATCCTCCGCCAGATACTCCTCTCCCCACGCATACTCATAGATCATCTGCTTCGTAAACACTCTTTTCGGATTGCGGATCAACAACTCCATAATCAGAAATTCATGCCGTGTCAGCTCTATCTGTTCACCTTCCGCCGTCATCTCCCACGTATCCGGATTCAACGTCCATCCCCGATATGAGTAGACCGTCTGCTCAAAATCCGCCTGACCGGATACAGTATTGTCTCCGTCAGAAAATTCCGAATCGGCCGAACCGTCACGCTTCCCGCGGCGGCGGAACTGTACCTGTATCCGCACCAGCAATTCCGGGAGATCGAAGGGTTTACAAAGATAGTCCTCCGCTCCCGCCGACAATACCTCCACCTTACTGTCAAGTCCGCTCTTTGCAGACAGTACGATGACCGGAACCTTCTTAGAAAATACAGATACCAACTCCTCTCCGGAGATTCCCGGAAGCATCAGATCCAGAAGCACCAAGTCATATTCTTCCATGGAGAATAATAATTTTGCTTCACTGCCGGAATAAGCCTGTGTACACACATATCCGTGATTCTCCAGATATTCCTTCAGCATCTGGTTATTTTTAGCATCATCCTCTACAATCAAAATCTTCTGCATATTATCTCCCTGCTTTCTGATTATATCCTTTCTCAAAACGGCAATGTCATCTGCGTAACCTTATACGGCCTCTTATACTGACTGATAATATCCTCCATACGATACACGATCCTTCTCCTCCCGCATTCCTCCGAAAAGTATTCCCACAGCTTTCTCGCGTGCGGACTGATACATTCGTAATATTCTCCGTACTTTTTCTGATAAGCCTCTACAAGGCCTTCCCCCGGAAACAATTCATTAAGCTTCTGATAATACCATACCCTCTGGTTCCCCCTCAGAGTCATACCGAATGCAGGATAGATAAATCTTGCCCCGGCTTCTTCGCCTCGTCGGATTATCTCACCGATATTGTCCCTGTTATCCTCTATAAAAGGCAGTACCGGCATAAGAAGAATTCCTGTATACAAGCCCGCTGCGGAAAGTTTTTTAATCGTCCCGAATCTGTCCGACGGACGTGAAACATACGGCTCCGTCTTTGCCGCCAGGTCATCGTCCGCCGTCGTCACCGTAATCTTTAATAGTACCGGCGAATGCTCCGCGATACTTTCCAGTACGTCAATATCCCGTTCCACCAGGGAACTCTTTGTCGCTATAGCCGCGCCGAATTCAAACGCGTCGCACAGTTCTAACGCGTGCCGTGAAAGCTTAAGCTCCCCTTCAAAGGGATTATAGGGATCACTCATGGCTCCGGTTCCTACCACGCCTCTTCTTGTCTTTCTGCGTAAATCATTCCGGATAATCTCAAGCGCATTCTCCTTGGCGCGCACCTGATCAAACCGTTCGACTCCATAACAATCCGAACGGCTGTCACAATAAATACAGCCATGACAGCATCCCTTGTAAATGTTCATATTATAATCGATCCCAAACCACTTCGAAGGAGCTTTTGTCCTCGTAACAATTGTCTTTGCGGGAATATATTCCATCTTATAAACCTCACCGATTCCCTTCTCTTTTCCTGCGCCTCTGCCTTTCAGAAAAGTTGATAGTCTATTCTCTACTATCGCAAATCATCCTTGCATATTTGTTCTCCGAATCTTCGACTACACGGATCTTCCCCTGCCGGATATAGTGTTCGATTCGTTTTGCATACCACCAGTCTCCTATACCAAGCCGATAATAGCCAAGAATATCGCCGATCAGTCTGGCTTGCTTAACCGGCTTACGTGTAATCCTCTTCCAAATCAGAAAATCATAGAAATCCTCAGGAACGCCCTCAACTTTTCCGTTTATCACCCCACGGAGCGGACTGTTATCGCTCGCTAATTCACTCCATTCATTTGCAAACATCCGAATCTCATTTCGGGAAAGCTTCTTTTCTTCAGACAGAAACCCCGCGAATTCTTCTGCCGAAACCTCTCCCCAATTCTTATATACAGTGATACAATTCTCCCGGATTATATATTCCGGAAGTTTCACTACACGAATCTCATTCTCGTATTTTCTCAGAATCTGGCACAGATGATAGAATCCGCATCTGGAGTAAGGCGCGTCGCTGTACCATATCCTGACCGATTCCCCGTCCTCCAGAAACCTTCTCAGACGGCGTAATTCTTCATCCTGGTACCACTCCTGATACCACTGATTCTGGTCATACAAAGAACGGATCAATTCCTTCCGATAGGAACTGTCCGCCGGCTCTTTGATATCACCCACATCCAGCATGAAGCCAAGGCAGATCACTTCCTCGGACGTTCCCTCGATCCATCCGGCAAAAGGTTTCTTTGGCGGTTTCTTTTTTCCCGCCGTCCATACGGCAACAGGACCGTTGACAGTCCCGATTACTACCTTATTCTTTGCTGCTTTCATAGAAGCCGCTTCACTCTCGCCAAATAATATTTCTATCATCTGACCCTCCTTGTCAAACTTTTCCTACCACTGAGTAAATATCCTTCCCCATCTTTTCCTCAAAATATCTTTTCAGCTTCAAATTATTATCCCATTTTTCCTGAGGATAGAAGCCGTATCTCCTTTTCACATCGTTCATTCTTTCTTCAATATCCAGCACGCCCTCCGAACCCGCAATCGAATCGCACAGTTGAATCAATTTATCATACTCGTCTATAACAACTACTTTCAAAGTATCCTGAATCAATCTCAATTCTTCGTCTGTGGTATCAAATTTTCCTATATATACATCCGTAGTCAGTTTATTAAAGGAATGCGTCAGACATACTTTTGCGACTTCATCATACCCCAGAGAACTCATATATGAATAACCGTCCGACACGTGTCCCAGATGCCTTACGCCAAACTTCCTCCCAATATCATGTAATAATCCCAGTATATAAGCTTTGTCCGGATCTAAATCGTCACATTCCTGCGCGATCTTCTCCGCACAGTGGGCGGCGACACGGCTATGATCTCCCCACGCCCCCGGATTACACTTTTCCGCTTCCGTCAAAAGCTCCAAAGCCTTTTCTCTCGTCGGCATCATGTGGATACATCCCCTCTCAATATTCAATCTTAATTATATTGCCGGTCTTCCATGCCTCTGTAGTGGCAAATCCGATCTGCGTAGATTTGGTCCCGTCATATACGGTAATCTCAGGCTTCTTTCCCTTCTCCACACAGTCAATAAATTCCTGCATCTCCAACTGATATGCCTCTGCAAATCTCTCCGGGAAACCTCCGACACATTCTGTCACCGCGCCATTCTTATCATATATCATGCACAAGTTTTTCTCCGGTACCGGACTAACCCTTAAAGATCCCTCCGTACCTATAATCTCCGTCTCCACATGATATCCGTGAGCGGCCGTTCGTCCAACATGCACGACCCCCAGCGCGCCGTTTTCACACTTATACATAGCGACTCCCGTCTCGTCGTCTCCCACTTCTACGAATTCCGGATGCTTAAACGTGGCTCCCATAGCATGTACCTCCATCGGGTCTGAACCTAAGAACCAACGCATCAAATCAATGTCATGAATCGCCATATCAATGAAAATCCCGCCGCTTGTAGCCGCAAACTTAATCGCCCCTTCCACCAATGCTTCCGGATCAATTCCGGCCGCTTTTACCATATAAGGCGTTCCTATAACCCCTTCTTCGATCTTTTTCTTCGCGTAGGCATATGACGGGTCAAAACGGCGCATAAATCCCAAAAAAAATACCGATTCCGGATGGCGCTCTACAGCGCTTTCGGCAAGTTTACATTCTTCTACCGTAATCCCCAACGGCTTATCGCAAAATACATGCTTACCTGCATCTAAGGCCGCAGCGATTTGCCAACAATGCTCGCCAGAGGTAGTGACGATCGCAACCGCATCGATATCCGCCGCCGCAAGCATCTCCTTATAATCTGAATAGACATCGGTAACTCCCAGTTCATTCTTCGCGTATTCCAGTTCGTCAGACGCAATGGAGCATGCCGCCGTTAATCCAGCGTTTGGAATCTTGTATGCTATATTATGCGCATGCACTTTTCCCAATCTTCCCAGACCCGCTATCCCAACTTTCACTTTTTTCATAATCTAATCTCTCCTAATATAAATATTGGCAAATTCTGCCGTATGTAATCCATACGGCTCCTCTGCACTTGATATCGTATTCTCCCCCTATCTCATCCCCCATTTTCAGTTGAATCACATGAAAAGCAGTGCTATAATATATGACGTTTTAGAAAATCCACTTTATCTAAGGGAGTGATATGAGCATGGAAACATATGTAATCTTCAAAGATCTCGCCATCATCCTGATCTGCGCCAAGTTATGCGGACTCGCCGCGGCGAAGCTTAAAGCGCCCCAGGTTGTAGGTGAAATCATCGCCGGACTTCTGATCGGTCCAAGTATCTTCGGACTTGTACAGCAGACGGAATTAATTAATGGTATGGCTGAGATCGGAGTCGTACTTCTGATGTTCTTTGCCGGACTTCAGACCAGTCTGAAAGACCTGATGCGTACAGGTTGGAAAGCGCTGCTTATCGCCTGCGCAGGCGTATTCGTTCCATTAGCAGGCGGTTATCTTCTCTACTGCTGTTATTATGGATTTGCCCCTTCCGGCACCAGTCAGTTCTATTCTGCACTTTTTACCGGCGTCATCATGACGGCGACATCCGTGAGTATTACCGTTGCGTCTCTGCAGGAACTCGGGTATCTGAAATCCGAGACAGGAACCACCATTATGAGCGCAGCAATCATCGATGATGTTATCGGCATCATTGTTCTGACTTTTGTAGTCGGTATGAAAGATCCGGACTCCAAACCGTCCTCTGTGATCGTCAGTACCCTGCTGTTCTTTGTCATGGCGGTTGTCTTTGGAATCATTATCTATAAGATCTTCCAGGCCTTAGACAGGAAATACCCTCATACAAGGCGTATCCCTATCTTAAGTTTTGTTCTCGCCTTTGCCATGGCATATGCCGCCGAACGGTTCTTCGGAATTGCAGATATTACAGGAGCTTATGTTGCGGGAATCGTCTTGTGCAGTATCGACGACTCAGAATACATAGCCCGTAAAGTAGATATTAATTCC
>OFGG01001841.1_pt1 | contig 12753 bp, 11 predicted proteins | sample 1521701 | NCBI WGS metagenome assembly OFGG01 (sample SAMEA3504081, study PRJEB24116) | mouse gut metagenome | biome: mouse gut; feature: mouse-associated habitat; material: faeces | place: Denmark | collected 2011
ATTAGCGATGAGGCGGCAAACATCAAAGTTGAAGGTGAGGCAGCGAAATGTAAGCCTGGCACTGAGGGGTGCGCCGTGAGGGGATATAAATGCTATCAAAGTGCTAAGCGTCCATATTATATCAACACTCAGAGTGAATGTGGCGTTGAAGACGATGATTATGTTAAAGATAAAGATGGTAATAAAGTCTGCACTAAAGACAAGGACGGTAAATGTTTGGTTGAAAACGGTCAGATTGTCTACGAGCGTAAGACTACGATGTGGTACCTGAATCGCGTGATCAACGTCGTCCTCGGTATTATTGGCGTAGTTGCAGTTATCATGATTATCCTTGGCGGTATCCAATACACTACCTCACAGGGTGATGCTGCGAAAGCTACTAAAGCTCGCAATACCATCCTCTATAGTGTAGTTGGTCTAATCATTGCTCTTCTTGCTTTTGCTATTGTTAACTTTGTGCTTACGAGTGTATTCAAATAAGCCATCGGTTCAGCTGTCATTAAATAGAAAAGTGTCGTGTCCTCGACGCTTTTCTATTAGTTTTTATCAATAATATGTTACAATGTGATTATGGTATCAAAGACCTCAATGCAGCGACAGATTCCAGAGTCGATTTCTTGGGAAGCTGAGGAATATATCGTGCGCGATAAGACTAGTTGGTGGTATGTTGGTTTGGCGGCATTGACTATTGTTCTTTGCGGGATAGCGGTATTAATGCAATGGTGGACCTTCCTGATAGTAATTTTACTAAGTGCGATTTCCCTTGTTATCTATACGGTTCGTCCGCCACGGATAATTCATTATTCCCTCACGCGCAAAGGACTCACAGAAGGAAATATTTTTCGTAGTTTTGATGATTTTAAATCTTTCGGTTTTTTGCAGGAGAATGGCCATTTTGCAATCGTACTTACGCCACGCAAGCGTTTTTCGCCTCGCGTTACAGTTTATTTTCCGCAGTCACAGGGCGAAGTGATCATTGACGCGTTGGGCTTACGTCTACCAATGGAAGAAGTACATATGGATTTACTCGATAGACTGATAAAATTCTTGCGTATTTAAGTTTAAGTGTGATATAATGTAAAATATACGTTAGGTAAATAATATTATAAGGTGGGAGAAACTATGAACCAAAACCGCAACAAAGACAACGATTTGCAGCGGGCAATCGATGAGATCACCCAGAAGAATACTGGTCAGACTCCGAAAGCTGCGAATCCAGCTCCGGCTCAGCCGCCAGTAGCACCAGCAGCTGCACCGAAACCACAAATGGCTGCTCCACAGCCAACAATGGCGCCGCAGATGCCATCAAGCATGCCTGCAGGGATGCCGGCAAGTTATGGTCGCCCAATGAGCTACGGTGCCGATATTTCTAAGGTGAAGGAAGCTGCCCTAAAAGAGCTCTTCCCGATCATGGATCGTGTTGAAGTTGAGCCAGAAAAGCGCTTCTTGCTTTACCAGGAAATGCTTACGACTATGCGCGATAAGGCAGTGATTGCTCCAGCTTATGAAGCCGCACGTCAGATTCGTGATGACAAGGTTCGTGCTGATTCCCTACTTACAGCTCCTGGCAAAAAATTTGAAATTTGAAGAAAGAAATATGCAGGCCGATTGTAGCAAAAACCAGGCAAAAAATCAAGAACCTCCCATTTGGGAGGTTCTTTTATGTGTAGCCACAATGCTTATCATCCATAAACTGATCCATATACCGAACAAAAACCATCCAATTAAAATAGCCCCCGAGTGGAGGCTATTTTAGGATTTGCGATATATCTAGTACATTCCGCCCATATCTGGAGCTGGGGCTGCTGGTTGTTTTTCTGGTACGTCAACAATCAGAGCGCCCATAGTAATAGCAGTCGCTGCAATGCTAGTAGCGCTCTGCACGGCTTCTTTAGTTACTTTGGCTGGGTCGATTACGCCAGCTTTTTTGAGATCAGTCAGACCTTTTTCTGGTTCCATGACATTAATGCCGAAGCCCGGCTTAGCTTTCTCGACTTCCGCCAGTAGAGCTTGAGAATTGAGCCCAGCATTTTCCATGATATGCACAAACGGAGCTTCGAGTGCGCGTTTGACGATTTTTGCCCCGTCGCTTTCCGCTTTAAGTTTGGCGGCAAGGTTGACTAGTGTTACGCCACCACCAGCGACAATTCCTTCGGCGAGGGCAGCCTTAGTTGCGGCTACAGCATCATCAACGCGGAATTTCTTTTCGTCGATCTCGGTTTCCGAAGCGCCACCAACTTTGATTACGGCGACTTTACCGAGTAGGGCGGCTGCGCGCTTCTCTAATTCTTCGCGCTCATAATCTGACTTTGCGAGTTTTGCTTGACTTTGGATCAGATCAATGCGCGCTTCTACGTCCTTTTGATTCCCTGCACCCTTGATGATAGTGGTTTCATCTTTGGTTGCAAGGACTTTACCGCAAGAACCGAGCACTTCCATGCCAACTTCTTCGAGCTTCATACCTTTATCGCTTGAAACTACGGTCGCGTCGGTCAGGATAGCGATGTCTTCCATGATTTCTTTGCGGCGATCACCGAAACTTGGTGCCTTGAGAACTAGTGTATTAAACACGCCTTTAAGCTTATTTAGTACCAAAACCGAGAGAGCTTCACCTTCAACTTCTTCGGCGATGATTACGAGGTCTTTGCGTCCAGCCTGTGCGCATTGCTCGAGCAACGGCAATAATTCTTGAGCGCTCGAGATTTTCTTGTCGGTCACGAGGATCAATGGCTTATCAAATGCCGCTTCCTGACGATTAGTGTCCGTAATGAAGAATGGCGATGAAAAACCTTTGTCATAGGTAAAGCCTTCTACGATCTCTTGCTCCATTTCGAGGCCCTGGCCCTGTTCGACGGTAACTACGCCATCTTTGCCGATTTTACTAATTACGTCAGCGATTAGCTTGCCGATCTCGGCATCACCAGCGGAAATCGAAGCCACTTCAGCGACTTTCTGATCATCGCCATCAATTTTTTCGGCTGATTTTTCGATATTTTTGATGATTTCAGCGCCAGCTTCTTCGATTCCGCGGCGTAATTCCATAGGATTAACCTCAGCGGCAATTAGTTTGTTAGCTTCGTTGAGAATATTGTAAGTAAGTACGGTGACTGTGGTAGTGCCATCACCGGCAACTTTATTGAGCTTTTGGGCGGCACTTTTGATAAGCTTGGCACCGATTTGTTCGCCGAGGTTTTCTTCGGTAGAACCAAGATCTACGGCCTCAGCTACAGTTACACCATCATGAGTGATAGTTGGTGCGCCATATGATTTTTCGATGACAACGTTTTGCCCTTTTGGACCAAAAGTCACCTTTACGGCATCATAAAGTTGTTTTGCGCCAGCGAGTACTTTATCGCGAGCTTCGTTAGTATAAAAGATTTTCTTTGCCATAATACTCCTTAATTTGAATCCAATTATAATGTCGCAAGGACATCTTCTTCTTTGAGAATGATATAATCCTTGTCGTCGATTTTAACATCGGTAGTAGAATAATTTTTGTAAACGATCTTATCGCCCTTTTTGATATTCTTGACCTCTGGGCCAACTGACTCGACAGTGGCGTAAGCGGGTGCCTCTTTGGCTTGACCCAGTAGGATACCGGATTTAGTAGTTGCGGTGGCTTCTTCTTTGACTGCGATGACGCGGTCAGATAATGGTTTTAACTGCATTTTAACTCCTTTATATCCCCATGGTAACGCAGATTTTTAGCACTGTCAATAGATGAGTGCTAAGATGGAGAGTATTTGATATTTATATAGTATAATGACCTCATGAGTTTGAAGAGTAAGTTGGAGAAAGTGCCAGGCTATAACACCGCGATGCGGCCGTGGCATTATATACAGGCACTGGGCGCGGCGACGCGTTACAACCGCCCAGCGAAGAATCTGCGCGTGATTGCCGTGACGGGCACAAATGGTAAGACTACGACTTGTTTTATGATTTGGAAAATGTTGAGCGATGCAGGGCTTAAGACTGGTCTATTGACGACGGTAGCTTGGGGTGGCGTGAATGGTGACGAGAAGGATGTTATACTGGCAAAAAAATCTGACGGGGCTAAACCATTAAAACTTTCTCAGATTGATGCTGGGCCACTTCATCAGCAGCTCGAGCATATGACCACCGAGCGCGTAGGGACATTGAACCGCCGGATCAAGGCGATTACGAATGCCGGCGCTGAATTTCTCGTTCTCGAGGTGACTTCGCATGCGCTGATGCAGTCGCGCACACTCGGAATTCCGGTGGAAATGGCAGTGTTCACCAATCTTACACATGAGCACTTAGATTATCATGGCACTTTCGCCAAATATCGCGCGGCAAAACTCAAATTGTTTAAGAAAACCGATATCGGTATCGTGAATCACGATGACAAGAATGCGCGTTATTTTGAGGAACTTTATGCGCCTGGTGATATAATTACATATGGTATTCAACAGGGTGATTACCGTGCAGTAGATATAAAGCTCAGTGCTGCTGGAGTAGAATATTCGTGTGGTGATATGAAAATTCAAACGCAGATTCCTGGGAGATTTAATGTTTATAATTCCCTGGCTGCGGTCGCAGTGGGTAAGCGAATCGGCCTTACAGACGCAGAAGTTGAGCATGGCATAACATCCTTGACGGCGGTAGAAGGTCGGATGACGCGAGTACGCGAAGGCCAAGATTTTGAAGTGATCGTCGACTATGCGCACGCGCCAGATGCTCTAGAGAAAGTATTTGAATCGGTGGGTAAAAATGCTGGCCAGTCTGCAATGGATGATGATTCGAAAAAAGTCGCAAAATCCAAGAAGAACCCCAAAGAAAAAGTCTATCGCAAGATCCCTAGTTTTACGGGGCGGATTATCTCGGTGCATGGTGGAGCGGGGCGACGAGATCCGTCGACACGTGAGGAACGTGGAGCGATTCTCGGTCGCGAGAGCGATGTTGTGATTATTACTGAAGACGACTCACGCGACGAAGATCCAGCGTTGATCGCTGCGGCTTTTGTAAAAGGTGCCAAGAGAGCCGGTAAAACGGTAGATAAAGACCTCTTTGTAGAGTTAGATCGTCGTTCGGCGATCAAAAAGGCTTTAGAGATGGCTAAAAAAGGCGATTTGGTTTTGATTCTCGGCAAAGGTCACGAAAAGACGATTTTGCGGGCGGATGGCCCCCATGTTTTTGAAGATATCAAGGTCGCAGAAGAGCTTCTCAAAGAGATGAAAGGGGCGAAAAATGGAGCCTAATTCCCTTGGTCATTCAGCAGATAACGAATTAGACTCTCATGCCACTGGAGATAATGTAACTTCTTGGGATGATTTGAGTAAAATAGAATTTGCGGGGGGGGGTCTAACTGATTCATCTTTCGATCTGCCTACTGACATAAAGGATGCTGATTTACGGGGTGCCAGTGCAGAGATCGACGAGGCGGAGACTTTATCGCCGGAGGATGCAGAGCGAGCCGAGAAAGGTCGGCAAACACTAGAGGCGTTCAAGCATTTCTTCGAGGCTGACGTAAAGATTAAAGAAGAGATTACAGATATAGCGCCAAGTAATGCTGATTTTTACGATGAATCAAGTCGGATGCGTTATTTGGATCGGGCGTTTCGGGAATTTTCGGGGTTTGAGCATGATTTCCAGAGAATAGTGAAAGAGTTTCAATTAGGGGAGCACATGGCGCGTTCGACTAAGGAGTTTTTTGCTCGAGGCTCAGAAACGTTTGCTACTAGTAATTTTGACGTAGATAATTTGCAACGAATCTACGAAAAGCAATTCTATGATATGCGTGATGAATTCGTAGATGATGTACGTAAAGAAGCGGTCGGATATTTATTAATCCGTGAATCTAGCAAGCTTATTAATCGCGCCAGCTCGGTTAATGAGCTTTTGCATGCTTTTCATAGTTTGATTATGAATAATGAAGGAATTTTGCAAAGAATTCCCGAGCTTGAAGCTAAAGGCAAGATTACACTACGTGGTGAAGCTAATGGCTTAGGATCAAAAATTTATGAGGCGATCCCCGAAGACATGAATGTGGGTATCACTGATATTATTTCGGTTGACGATAAGGCCTTAATGATGGTGCGCGACCGGGCGCATGCGTTAATGATTGAGGCTGAGCCTCTTAAAGAGCGCCCAGGGGAAACCATAATTCATTATAATTTGCCAAAGATCATTAATCGCGAGATGGTTGAGGCACTTCCGGGGATTGGCAGAATTAGTAAAAATGGAGCATCAGGACGGTTTGCGGTGCCAAACGAGGAGTTAGGCGAGCGTTTGGTTGACTTTATAGCTAAGGTGCCGGAGGACAGAGATTTCGAGCCGACAATGTCACGATTCGTGGCATCAAAGGTAACTCTCAAGGAGTCTATGCTTGAAGCGCCAAGTAGCAATGATGACGCTGGGTCTGAGAGCCTACGTCCAGCGCCGCCGGAATTATCTGCCGAAGAAGGGATAAGAAATAGACTTAGTAGGATGGTTAAACTCGCGCTCAAGAAAGGATTTGATCGAGACGGTAAATAACTAATTTAGGGGGTGTGGTATAATTACACCATGAAAATTTTGGCGATTGAGAGTTCGTGTGATGAAACCGCGGCGGCCGTCATAGAGGATGGTCGCCAGATTTTGAGTAATGTGGTGGTTTCGCAGATTGATATTTTTGCTGAGTATGGCGGAGTGATTCCGGAGGTTGCGGCGCGCTCGCACTTGGAGGCGATTTTACCAGTAATACACAAAGCCCTAGGGGATGCGGGATCCGATAAGACCGAGATTGATGCGATTGCGGTTACGCATACTCCCGGATTGATGGGCTCGTTGATGATCGGAACCCTGACCGCACGGATGTTGGCTATTCTTTGGCAAAAGCCACTTTATGCTGTGCATCACCTCAAGTCGCATATTTATGCTAATTGGCTTGACGCAGGCGATGATGTAGCTATGCTAGACTCTGATTTACCAAAATTCCCTTTACTGGCGCTAGTGATTTCGGGCGGACATACACAAATTATTTATATGCCAAGTCACAATCAATTTGAAATTATAGGCACAACTAAGGATGATGCGGTGGGTGAGTGTTTTGATAAGGTAGCAAAAATTTTAGGTCTTCCCTATCCTGGCGGCCCTGCGATCGCTGACTGTGCCAAAAATGGCAATCCGACACGGTATCATCTTCCGCATCCTCGAGTTGACGGGTTAGATTTTTCGTTTTCCGGACTCAAAACTGCAGTGCTACGTGCGGTGCAGGCGGAATGCGGGTTGTCTATCACTACGCCCTCATATGAGCTTAAAGAGCATCTTTCGGAGCAGCAGAAGGCCGATTTTGCCGCTTCTTTCCAACAGACTGCTTGTGAAATTTTATTAGAAAAAATGGAAAAAGCCTTAGAGCAATATCCAAAGGTGAAGTCGGTAGTATTCGCGGGAGGAGTGAGCGCAAATCGGCAGCTACGATCACTAGCATTAAATAGCCTAAAAGGCCATCAGGAAGCCACAGACGAGTCAAAAGATGTTAAGACGGGTATGTTTGCGAAATCAAGCAAAAATGCTCGTAGCGGGGCTCTAAATGCGGAATATGACTATTTTAAGCGTGATGATATAGATATTTTCTTTCCGGAAGCACGTTTTACGGGTGATAATGCTGCGATGGTGGGCGTAGCAGCATATTTCGAGATCCAATCGGGAGTTAAGCCGACCGATCCGTATCGTCTTAGCATTGCACCGCGTACCAAAATTAGCGAAAAATAACTCTTTGGTAATATTAGCGGCGTATATAATCAGAAGTACTTGTCGAGTATGGTCGTAAGCGCGGATAGATTAGGTACTAATTCTGTTGGCATGCCTAATTTCTCGCTTGCATCTAGGTTTCTTGTTCTGTCATCAAAAAAGACGCATTCTGTCGGTTCTAAATCATAACGTTCAAATAGGAGTCGATAAATAGCGGGATCAGGTTTCCGATAATGTGCATCACATGAGTAAATTCCGCCATCTAGTAGGTCTAAAATTCCCTTTTGTTTTAAGACTTCATACTCGATGTCGTTCATATTCGAGAGCCAATACATCTGATACTCCCCTGTTTCATGAAGCTTTTTCACTAGGTCAAGATTTGGCTCGCAAAGTGGAAGTACTTGATCGAAATGCTCTGCTGCGAGCGCAAGTTTTATTTCCCTAGTGTATTTTGGGTGCTCGTCGATTAGGGTATGCATATATTTTTCGGTTTTGAGCTTCCCTGTCATAATTTCCTCACGCCAAGCCGAGGTATGGTAGATAAGCTCATAAAGCCATTTCGCCTCGTCGCTAGGCAATTGCCAGACCTGAAGTAATGCTTGGTTTGAGTCGTCTAAAATAATCCCACCAATATCTAGTATCAAACTTTTCACCCCTTTTACAACAAGATGATTATTGTGTCGGGGTTGGATATCGTTGGAAAAATGTGGCATGGAATAATTCTAACATAGAAATATGGAAATTTATCGTATCGGTGATTAAAAACATGAATTTTATGCTTGACAGATGATTAAACATAAGCTACAATAGGGGTAGGTCACGACATTTTGGGAGAATCAATAGATGAACCATTGTTTTTTTGAAATAATGTGTTCTTATTGGATCTAATTTTTTGCCGGGATTAAACATAGGACAAGGGTTTTCACGTGCACGGACAAGCATGTGTGGATTCTGTTTAGGCCGGCATTAATTGTATGGTGTTTTGGGCTATGTCTCTGTTTTTTGGCAGGGAATTAAGCTCTGACTTTTGATGCTTTTTAGTATTGATATACTTTTTGATTATGGTGTGGTGAATTATTATCACGCAATCACCAGTCGAAGTGTCAATCTTTTTGGCGTGGAGTTGGTGCTGGGTAGGGAATTGACAAATATTACTCCCCCCCTAGCTCTTTTGGAAGTGACGCTGAAGAAAGCTGCAACAAAGTCATTATGAATCTCAGTTGTGTCTTTCACGCTTCCAAAAGAGCTAGGGGGGATGATATGATATGTACTAACCTAAGTTCTTCATGTTCATCGAGGAGTTTAGAAGATAAACTTGTGTTTTGCATCGGTACACGAGAAATTCAATGATCTAGAGATACTTCAACCTGCAACTGGTGAGAATATGCATAGGATCTTCTCCATAGCCCTTTTGGATATACCCTGACGCTGAATAGAAACTTGATCATATCTAGGAGTCAGTGGAGTCTCTCAATATCCAAAAGGGCTATGAAGAAGATTGCTTCGCATTACTATTCATCCTACTTCGCGGTGCAGCGTAGGGGGTAACCGCTGCTACGACCGCTGTAGCCCTGCGGAGTAACATAGCTGCTATAGAAGTATAGCCTGTAGGAGTCCGACGAAGAGTACGCCGTACGCGACCAGAAGACCCCCCATGTAGTAACATTGTACAACGAGCCCGAAGTATTGCTGTACCAGCCAGCGTAGGCAAAGTCGAGGGGACTGCTACGCAACTTGGTAGATCCAGCACTATTACTCGTAATACCATAGGTAGTAGTGATGAGGGTAACGTAGTTGTCTTTGGTGGGGAGGGTCCAGCCTTTGGGGCAGACGGAGCCGGTGGCGTTACCGCTGGTAGTAGACGCATTAGTAGTTCCGCCAGTTGCAGCATACCAGTTGTAATATGTACGTATACCATTGGTGTAACTACGTGCTGTAGTAGCGCTTGGTGTCTCCCAAGTCGTACCAGTTGTAGTCTGAGTATTATTGTTTGGAGTCCAGCTACTCGGAACGTCGCTATCTACCGAAGTCAAAGCTTTCGAGGTGCTAAGAGTATGGTTCAAATCTTGTACCATCCAGCAGTGACCATCCGCAAGCTTGCGCACTTTGTAGGTCTTATTGTCACGTGTATCCCTCAGTGTATTTTCGACAACCTTCGAACTATCTGTAGTAGAGGTCGTAGTTGTGGCAGTCGCAGATGCCGATGGGGTATTAGTTGCTGCACAAATTTCTGGAGTCATCTCCTGCATAGTGGTAATCGAAGTCAAATCTCTCGCTTTTGGAGTATACAATACTATTACCGTGAAGTCATTCGCAGGAACTTTGCCAGTGTAGGTGGCCTGATTTGCAGTATAACCTTCAATTGTTGGTGATGTCACAGTATAGTCGTCACCAGTTTTAAGGTTAGTCTGAGTAGTAGAAGCTTTCACGGTCGTTCCGTCAGCAGTTTCATACTTGATCGTCATAGTGCGATATTTTTTATAGATCACAGTCTTAGTGAAATCTGCCGTACCAATCGTACCGGTGATTGGGCTAGTCGTATCAGCATAGTAGCCAGTGATGGCCGGCACAGTGAAGCTATACGAATCACCAGTCTTGAGATCAGTCTTGGTCTGAGTTGGGCTAGCAGTTGACCCATCTTCATATTGATACTTGACAGTAGCAGTATAATATTTCTTGTATGTAACAGTAATCGTGATATCCTTATCTGCTACTTGACCAGAGTTAGAAGTCTTGTCCGGATAATAGCCAGTAATTGTCGGCGAAGTAAAGCTATAAGAATCGCCCGGCTTCATTCCAGACTGAACATCGCTAGCGTGAGCCTCAGCGCCGTTCTCATAAACATAGTTGACAGTTACGGTGAGATATTTCTTGTAAGTAATTGTCCTTACTACATTACCATTTTGGATTGTACCAGTAACAGGGCTAGTTTCGTCGGTATAATAACCAGGGATATCTGGGAGATCAAAACTGTAGGAGTCGCCAGTCTTAAGATTCGTCTTTGATTGAGCGGTTGCAATTTCTGTGCCTTGCTCATTCACAAATTTGACGGTAGCAGTGTAATATTTCTTATAAGTAACAGTTTCAACAATATTTTGATCGGCAACTACGCCACTGACCGAAGCTTTATCTGGGTAATAACCAGTAAGAGCTGGCGTAGGGATCTCATAATTATCGCCAGTCTTCAAGCCAGTACGAACAGCATCATCGCCAGCCTTAGTCCCATCCTCATAAATATATTTAACAGTCACAGTATGATATTGGCTATAAGTAACTGTCACCTCGACAGCTTCGTTCCCCATCACGCCACTCACGACATCTTGGCTTGGATAATAATCAGCAATCGCTGGCGAAGGAACACTATACTCAGTGTTAGCGTCAAGCTCGGCGACGTAATCGGCCGCAGCCTCAGATCCATCTTCATAACGGTAATGAATCGTCAAAGTGTAGGTAGACGGAACTAGCTTCGGGCTAGCTGTAAACAGCACAATGTCTTCATATAAACCATGTGGGATGGCGCTATTGACTTTCGCACCGAAAGTCACAGTAGTAGTCTCACCATCACCCGGTAAAAGCTTATCTGACTGAGCAATTACAGCCGGCGTATCGGTCGGTACACCGTAAAATTCACTATTTTCGGCATCATATGAACCAACAGAATACCCCCAACGATTGTCAGGGAAACCGGCCGTGTTAGTATTTGTATCCAGTGTAGGAATAGTATAGGCCGGATCGGATGTATTAACGAGGTCGGCACTAGAATCTTTATCTTTAATAGAAAGTTGATAACCAGTCTCGACATTCGTACGTACAACGAGATCGAGCATGTTTGTATCTAGACCTGCACCAGAAATCGGGTTTAGGCTGACCTGATCTACCTCAGTAGAATGGTCTCCGACAGGATAAACAGCAAGCGAGAGCATCGATGAGACGGTCACGTCAACTTTGACTTCAGCGCCATTTGCACCGACAGCCGGGTCAGTATCGCCTTCCGCGGTAGTGGAAATCCCGCTATCGATATTTTTTGCTGACTCAGCGGTCGCATCGTCAATTGCTAATAAAAACGTCCCTACCCCCAAGAACAACGCTAAGGCGAAAGAAGACGCAACCGCAAGCACTCGTGAGAGGATCTTGCCGGTCTGAAACTGTTTATTTTGTCTACTCATAAGCGCATTATACCACAAGCAGTTTGTACTAACAAGAACTTTTTAAACTGAATATATTATTCTCAACTAAACTTCACTTGCAGGCGCACATTTTATTTTGCAGCGCAGTATGATATGATCATATTATAAACTACCCGGAGGATTATGAGCAAGAAATTTGATAAAAAGACCTTAGTAATAATTGTCGTGGTAATCGCACTGATAGTGCTAGGTGTTGGAGGGTTCGCGTTTTGGAATCTACGTAAGCGGCAGGATGATCAAAATTCACTCGGTGCCACTGCAAAATGTGGCGACGTATTCCAGTGTATCGACAAACTCGATCCGAATAGTAGCCTAGAGGAAATGAACAAAACCGTCGGTTCTGAAGCAGAACTAGCAACAGAGGATGAAAAGTCAAAGATTTATAAATGGACATTAGCCGATGATACTACTATTGAAGCGCGCATAGAAACTTATAAAAACGAAAGTACCGGTGAGACCAAAAGCTTCACCACGCTGAGTATTAACTATCCAGAAAATCTTGCAAGACATGATGCGGATTTCTCGCGCTGGGATGAGATCCAGTCTAAAATGAATCAGGAAGAAGGTATCACTTATGACGAGTTTATTGAAATGGTGGGCGGTATCGACGGGACAATCTCCGAAAAGGCACAAGACTCTAAGAAATATCAGTGGTTTGATAATGACGGTGGATACCTTAGTGCGAGTTTCGATGACCAAACTACTAAATGTACGTTTGCCACGGGTAGAATTTAGCAAAAACTTTATTAGCCGAAACGAGGATCTTCAGATAACGCTCTTTTGGGAGTTTGCTCCCAGAAAATCCTTTCCTTAGTTCCAGCAGCCATGCCTCACACATGCCTGCAGAGTACTATCTACCCTACTTCGCGGTGCA
>OFGG01001843.1_pt1 | contig 12749 bp, 11 predicted proteins | sample 1521701 | NCBI WGS metagenome assembly OFGG01 (sample SAMEA3504081, study PRJEB24116) | mouse gut metagenome | biome: mouse gut; feature: mouse-associated habitat; material: faeces | place: Denmark | collected 2011
GGTAATGGGAACAACGCAAAAATCGGTTTTTCAAAATAGTTCGCTAAATATAGCTCCGCGAAGCAATTTGCTCCGATATAACCGGGCGTACAATTCTTGAGAAAATTGCACATTAAAACAATATCACACTCACGTATTTTTTCAGCGTGTAAGCGGTTTGAATCGGTATCGATTTTCGCTCGGATTGGATCGAAATCCGGTCGCTCTGCTAGACGGTTAATAATACCATTCGGTAATAAAACCTCATGCCCCGCCGCTTCGAGCATCTTGCTAATCTCTAGAACTTCATCCGCAAAAGTCAAACTACTACAAATACAAATTTTCATGATAACTCCTTTGAGATATTCTAGCATACTAGCGTATGGAGTAAAAACATAAGGATCAAGCTATGGTACACAAAACTCATGACTGTTAACCTTTGAGGGATGTTCTATTTCTCTTCCAGACTAGCATCACCCGCATTAAGCTCTTCAAACTTTGCCCGCATAGTAGGATTTTTGCGAGTAAGACGTTTGACCGTGAGATCATCCATCTTATGCTCAGCAGCCACCAAGTGTTTGTCCGAAAGCATCAAAGCATCGCGAACTTTTTCAAGGTCTTTAATTGCCTTGTTGATCTGCTCAATCGCCTCGAGATGTTTCTTGCCAGCTTTCTGCATAGTCGCGAGCCAACCCGCCTTCCAGTTTTCGACGTCATCCTCGAAGGTCGTAATATCGATATTCTGATTTTTAACTAGTGCCAGCTCTTTTTTCGCCTCGAGTGACTTTTCGGCCGCATTCTTTAGGATCGTAATCATCGGAATAAAAAACTGCGGTCGGATCACATACATCTTTGGATATTTGTAAGAAACATCAACAATCCCTTGGTTATATAGATCACTCTCTGCTTCCAACATCGAGACCAAAATTGCATATTCACAGTTTTTTTCGCGTCGATCTTTGTCGAGCTCAGCTAAGAAATCTTCATTCTTTTTCTTTGTGCGAGTAGCTTCATTCTCGTTCTTCATCTCAAACATAATCGAAAGCGACTCGACACCTTCAGCTGGATCTCGAAAAATGAAGTCACCCTTACTTCCACTAGTCGCCGAAACGGTATTGTCCTTGTCGAAATAAGCCTCTGGGAAAGCCGCCATGCGCACCTTATTAAACTCGTTTTGACAAAACTGTTCGAGCGATTCACCGACCATTTTGGTAGAAAGTTTCAACTTCATATCTTTGAGACGTTCGATCTGCTCATCTCGAAGTTTAATCTGAGTCTCATATCCGTCGCGCAAATTCTGCTGCTTGCTCTCCTCGTTGGCAAGTTTGAGTTGAAATTTGGTCTTAGCATTATCGAGCTCGATCTCGGTTTTGGTCTTTAGATTCCTCAGCTCCGCCTCGGATTGCATTTTGAGATTGTCTAATTCCGCCTCCAACTTAACGATTCGATTTTCGCGCTGGTTTAGCTCGGACTGCAAAGTCTTCTCAGTATCAACCTTGGCAAGTTCAACTGCCGCCGACTTTTCGCGTTCGAAAGATTTCTCGCGCTCAGCTAGGTCACGGCTAAACTCGTCATCACGAACTTGCTTCACGATCTTAGCATAGCTGGCTTCATCTACCTTAAACACAGCTCCGCACTTAGGGCATTTAATTTCTTGGTCATGCATATAAGTATTGTAGCATAGGGCAATCTGAATTTCGATCTACGAACCTAGAGTAATCTAATGTATATCTGCTATACTAAAGACATGAAATTGATTGTTGGACTAGGAAATCCGGGCGATGATTATAATTTTACGCGTCATAATTTCGGTTTTTTGGCACTAGATTTTTACGCAAAAATTGAGGGGGTTCAGTGGGAAAAGCCCAAACGCCATGCTATTTGGCTAAAATTTGCCGATAAGGTTTTTCTGAAACCGCAAACCTACTATAACGAATCTGGTCTTGCCGTGCAAGAAGCATTACGATTTTACAAGTTAAGCCCCAAGGATATCTTGGTAGTTTGTGATGATTTTGATCTAGAATTTAAACAGATTCGCTATCGCGCGCATGGCTCAAGCGGTGGAAATAATGGTTTAAAATCAATCATCCAGTATCTCGGGACAGATGAATTTGCAAGGCTCAGACTCGGCACAAATAACCCTGAGTTACGCAATAAAATGGGCGATGTAAAATTTGTGCTCAGTCGATTTTCGGCTACCGAAAAATCCGATCTACCCGACATACTAAAATCGGTCGCCGATCGAATTCGCGATTTCTAATATATATCATTTCCGGGGGCAGGACGAGAATCCCCCGGTGATCAGGTGCCGGAAAAAACTTCGCGGTGCAGCGTAGGGAGCGACCGTTGCCACGAACGCCGAGGTCCTGCGGACTGACACTGCTGCTACGGAAGTACAGGTAGTAGGCAACCGATGAATCGTACACAGTACGAGACCAGAAGTCCCCGTACGTAGTCTCACCGTACAACGAGCCCGAAGTATTGTAGTAGCCAGTGTAGGCAAAGTCGAGAGGAGCAGAACGTAGCCTGGTAGATCCAGCAGAGCTATTCGTAATACCATAGGTAGTAGTGATGAGGGTAACGAAGTTGTCTTTGGTAGGGTAGTAGCCTCTCAACTTTCTCCGGACGGGAGGATACAATCGTTCCCTAGGGTATATTGATAGCAAAGCACTGACTGCTCATTGGTGGATGAGTACAAGTGGAACAACATCTACCTACGCACGATATATGCGTGCAATACCATCCAATGTCTATTCGCAAGATAATTATCTACGTGGACCAGGCTTCGCCATCCGCTGCGTTACACGGGAGGGGTAGAGGAAGCCTCATCGTACCTTGATATCTGAGTTAAGCAACCAGGAAGCCCATCCCAACTTACATTAAAATAACCATCAAATAAGGCGTTCACCTATATGAATTAGGATAAACGCCTTATTTTGTATCAAACGTGATGTCTTTACTTGGTGATTCCGGCGGGAGTCGAACCCGCGATTTTCTGGATGAGAACCAGACGTCCTGGACCACTAGACGACGGAACCACTACGTATATTATAACACAGTGATTATCGATTGCAAAGGCTTTTAGGGCTGATTCTGACTAGAGTCGTCTGGATTTGGCACATTTGAATTATTGTCGCCACCTGGAGTAGTCGTAGAACCATCGCCATCACCAGAGCCATCGCTGCCGCCATTATTACCTGATCCGTCACCGGTATTATCTCCACCGGTATTACCCCCGGTATTCCCAGAATTTCCGTTACCATTTCCATTGCCGCTACCGTCACCGGTATTACCACTGGAACCTCCGGGCGTCGATGAATCAGGTGTTGTCGGCTGAGTATTAGAATTCTGCGATCCGTTAGAATTGGGTACACTCGGTCGCGAAACCCCAGAATCAACATTGTTACCGCCTTCGGTACCGCCACTCCAACGTGCTACCAGTGTTATATCCTCATCTATTGCCTGCGAGAAATCAAACTTTTCATCATCAAGATACCAACCATCAAAAGTATAACCATCGCGTACCGGATCAACCGGCGCCATCGTCGCAGTTCCTGCCTTGATGATCAAATCTTCAATCTCGGAACCACCGTTCGAATCGAAACTGATTGTCACTGTCTCAGTATCTTCATTAGCATCCCACTTTGCAACCAAGATCATATCCTCATTCACAGTGCTGTGTTTAAAATTAAATTTTCGTCCACGATATGACCATTCGCGAAAATCAAAACCATCTTTTTCTGGATCTTTCGGCTGGCTGATCCTCCCGCCACACACAACCTCAACGCTCTCAACTTTTGAACCACCATTCGATTCAAAATCAACCGTACACATATTACGATTGCTGCGATTAAAAGCCCATACCGCCACCCCCGCAATCAGACCAATAACTAAGATAACCAACAAAATAATCACAGGTTTTTTCTTTTTGGAAGTTGTTTTGGATTTCTGTTTAGCCGAAGCCGCCGCATCCTGGACTTTAGCGGTCTCGACTGTACGAGTCTCAGTCGACATCCCAGCCGTTTTCATCGTGCCATCGCTCACTCTACTCACATTCGCCCGATGCTGAGCATCATTACCGAGCTCCACGACACTGAGAATTCGACTGTTTTGCCTTGTCTTTGAGGAATTTTTAGCAGTACGCACTGCAGCGTTAGTGCGACCACTTGTAGTACTAGCTTTCCCGGATCTGCCTCTACTATTGCTCGTTGCTTGACGCGATGAATTCGGTTTAGCGTTATTAGATTTTGCACCAGTTTGCTTCGAGCCCGTTTTTTGAATCTTGACCGCAACAGATGAAGACCCCTTCGTATTGGCCGCGGGATTTTTCTTGTCCGTATTCTTGGTATTAACCTTAATCGCGGTAGGTTTTTCCTCCGCTTCCACTGTCGCCGCCTTAATCTGACTCGACACCTTCGCGACTTTCGCGCTGGCTACATTAACTTTATTATTTTCTTTGGTCATATATTTATATCCCCATTCAAACTCTCGTCGGCAATCGGGAGTCTGCTCGCAGTTTTTTGACTTAACCTTGCCTATTTGCTTATATTATACCACTCTGATAATATAATTAAAAGCATTAAAATTTTACTTTTTGCTGCTACCCCTGTATAATAAAATCATGAAAAAATTACCGATCGTAGCCCTGATTGGCCAAACTAACGCCGGCAAATCCAGCCTACTAAATCGCTTGGCGCATCGCAACATTGCAATCGTCGCTCGTGAAGCTGGTACAACGCGCGATAATGTCATGGCGCGCATTGATGAGCGTTTTTTGTTGATCGACACGGCCGGACTCAAAGACCCCGAAGATGACTTTGAAGCCAATATCCAAGATCAAATTAACGACGCTATCGACGCAGCTGATCTAATTTTACTCGCTCTCGACTCTTCAAAATATCCTGACAATCGCGACAAATCAATTGCTCGCGCTGCGCTAAAATCACAAAAACCCGTATTACTACTATTGAATAAATCTGACCTTGGCGAGTCTTTACCAGAAACAGAATTTTTAAACCTCGGGTTCAAGGCTCAACAGACTTTGCGCGTTTCGGCTACTACCGGCCAAGGCACTAAAGAATTGAAACAGCTCATTCTGCAATCACTATACGGAGATCGTTCCTCGCGCGCTAGCTTAGGGTCTTCGATAACCGACAGCAATGAGCGATCGGAGCAAGTAGACAGAGTAGGGGGGGATTCAAACAACGATCCAATATTAACCGCTCCGCTCAAACTTGCCCTAATCGGACGCCCAAATGTTGGTAAATCCAGTCTTTTCAATCGCCTAGGCGATAAACAGCAAGCACTCGTCAGCTCCCGCCAGGGGACTACGCGCGATATCAATCGTGTAGAAATCCGCTACCACAAACGCACAATCGAAATCCTTGATACTGCCGGTCTACGTCGCCCCGGGAAACGTGAAGTTGGTATCGAAAAATTCTCCGCCTTGCGTACATTAGCTGCAATTGAGGAATCCGACATCTGTGCACTCCTGATCGACGCCACCGAACCGCATGCCAAGCTTGATCAATCTCTTGCGGGGCAAATCGTCGATGCCGGCAAAGGCATCATAGTGGTATTGACCAAAGTCGACCTAATCGACGATCCGGATCCAATCATCGCCGAGCTTGAACGCGACTTCAATTTCTTGCCCTATGCACCCGTATTACTCACGTCTAGCGAAACAGGCGCTAATATTACTCAGCTTTTCCAATTAGCAACCGAAATCGACGCGACGCGACACCAAGAAATCAAAACTTCCGAGCTAAACAAGATCCTCAACGAAGCTATTCTCGAGCACACTCCTGCTGGGCTCAAAAATACCCGACCAAAACTCAAATACATGGTTCAAACTGATACTTGTCCACCATGGTTCGTGGTATATGGTCGCGATATTGCATTACTACACTGGTCCTACAAACGCTTTTTGGAACGCAAAATCCGCGAAAAATATCCTTTCGTTGGCACACCCATCTGCTTCTCTTTCCGTGAAGATAGCGCACAAAAATAACCCGCCGAAGCGGGTTATCTGCATGAATGACCTCCTTCCTATGATACCATGACTAATTAGACGTACTCTTTCTTTTTGATCTGAATGTGGTATCCAGCCTCAGGGTGCACCATCGTGCTCTCGACCACGCGAATTAATCTCGCATCTGCTCCGTCAATGTCCTGATATTCTTCGAGTCTGATCAGCCCTTTTTCATCAGGCATGCTGCTTGGCGGGCAAAAATTCACCACTGCAAAACTCACCTTGTCACGGAGCGCGGTTGGATATGCTATCCACATAGCCAAAGGTGCTTCAGGAAACAAGCAAATGTCCACGCCAACGCCATCGTGTCCAGGCTGTTTCGCATAGAGCGACAAGTTCAGCTGGCTCACGGTCAACTGAACGCGATACATCGCATGTGTAATCGTATCATCAAACAGACTACGCATATATTTATGTAGCCCCTGTGCCTTCAACGCGCTATTGAGTAAGACTTTCACACTATCCTGAGTCGCCGTCAAGCGAAAAGAGCAGTCGTGGATCATATCCATGTTCCTATGGCTGTATTTCAATTTCGCCAACTTCGACATTGCGTCATCTATCGGCGAAATCGGAGTTTCCAGCTCAAAAATCACTTCTTTCGGATCGGTCGTACTCCAGCTACTATATTTTGTACGCACCGCACTATCCGTGACCCCTCGCCGGGTCTGTTCGGCCAAAATGTCGCCCTTCATCCGCCCTACTATTTTTTCTGCCATTTTTTCACCCCCCTCCATAAGAAACAGGTCAATGCACAATGATTATCTTTTAGGAATAGTCAATCTTTAATGTGCATCACCCTATCCTTTCATTATATCATACATTTTTGCAAAAGTCAATATGGCTATGCTTTATACCGACCTCGATCTATCTTGTCACTACAAAATACACACATTTTATGTTATAATTTTAGAATGCAAGCTAATATTTGGGAAACTCTACCAGAAAATTTTACTATACTGGCGCCAATGGAAGGCGTTACGGATATAATTTTTCGTCAGGTGATCGCGCATGCAGGACACCCAAACCTCTTTTTTACTGAATTCACCAATGTCAGCAGCTTTGCCTCCGAAAAAGGTCGCAATAATGCTCTAGAACGATTAGAGATCGCCCCTAGTGATACGCCAATTATCGCGCAGATATGGGGGAAGAACCCGGAACATTTCCATATGTTAGCCGGCGAATTAGAACAACTGGGCTTTTCGGGGCTCGATATTAACATGGGATGTCCTGATCGTCATGTCAATGCTGCTGGCGGCGGCGCTGCAATGATCCGTACGCCAGAGCTCGCACTTGAATGCCTACGTCAAGCTAGGGAAGCGACTCGACTTCCGGTCTCTATAAAAACCCGACTCGGTTACACCTACATCGATGAATATCGCGAATGGCTACCGAAGATCCTCCATGAACATCCCGCTGCTTTGACCGTCCACCTCAGGACTCGCAAAGAAATGTCCAAAGTCCCCGCCCACTACGAGCTAATCCCGGAAATCGCCTCTCTCCGGGAAAAAATCTCACCCTCTACTAAGCTAGTCATCAATGGCGACATCAAGAACTTGCAAGACATTGCGGCTCTCCGCAGTCAATATTCGAACGCCAAGGTTGATGGCTGGATGATTGGTCGTGGGGTATTTGAGAATCCATACTGTTTTACATCCCACACCCCTACCCAAGCGCAACTATTCCAACTTCTACGTCTCCATCTTGATCTATTTGACCAAACTTCAAAAGCCACCCTTACAAAGTATGGTCATAGTCTTAGCTTTGAGCCGCTCAAACACTATTTCAAGATCTACGTCAACAATTACGACGGCGCCAAAGAACTCCGCGCCCAGCTCATGCAATGCCACAATACCGACGAGGCCCGCAACCTAATTTCTTAGAAAAAGCTAATCTTGTTAAGCGGATAAATTCGCATCAAAACTGGACCGATCACCCGACAAAACGGTATCGTACCTAGGCCTGAACGGGAATCTAGCGAATGTGCACCTTCACGATTATCGCCGGCCACAAATAACTCGCCACTTGGAACCACCATGTCAACTTCGCCCGAAGTATCGAGCTTAGGACCATTATTTTCATCTACACGAGTCGTGTCGTCGGGATGGAATCCGTCAGGATGCTCGTCATTATAAACTGTTACTACGCCATCTTTTACTACTACGCGCTCACCCGGAAATGCGATTACTCGCTTGATTAAGAATTGGTCCGAGTGTCCGACCAAAGCTTCACAAGTCAACGGTCCAGAAGCCGCTCCATTCGCAAACACGATCACATCGCCACGCTCTGGCACGTATTCTTTACCTAAAAAATGGTCCCACGACACACGTAAGCGATTTACAATCACCCGATCTTCGTTATGAAAAGTATTTTCCATACTCGAGCCCACTACATTATATGAGCGGAAAACATAAGCGTTCAGAATAATTGTCCCAACTACCACACAAACTATAAAAAAGACTAAGCTCAGAAAATCCTTAAGTAAAGGATGTCTAGTAAAGTAACTAACCTTAGTTTCCATTATTTCATTATAACACAGTATGCTATAATAGTGACATGGCTGACTATATTTTCATCCGCAAAAGTCGCAACGCGCTCAGCTCAGTGATGCATATTTTGCTTAATTTGGCTCTCGCGGTAGTTTCGATTAGCGCGACCGTCGTGACCGGCAATTGCTTGATCGGTTTAATTCTAATCGTTATCTCAAAATGGCGGATTTTTGCAGTCAATCATCGCTATTGGTTCCTGAATATTCGCTCGAGCTTGGTTGATTTTATTGTCGGAACGGGCTTCGTGCTTCTAGCTTATGCTGCTGGCAAGACTTTTCTACCAGTGCATTTTGTGCTGATGGGAGCTTATGCGGTTTGGCTAATTATCCTTAAACCCCGCTCTTCGACCAACGCGGCCATCATTCAAGCATTGACCGCGGTATTAGTCGGCAGCACAGCTGCTTCAGTTTTTGCTGCAATCACAAATGACAATATTATGTCGTTAATACTTGCAGCTAGTGGATTTATCATCGGCTATGCCGCGTCAAACCATGTACTTGTACAAGCTAGCGACACTAATCCTACGCTCATTTCACTAGCAGTTGGACTAATCTTCGCAGAAATCTCTTGGCTAAGCCACGTTTGGCTAATAATTTACACACTCGGCAGTAGCGGTATTTGCCTATCGCAGTTGGCTTTAATTCTGACTGTACTTGCATTTGCTTATTTTCAAGTTTATACCGACATGTCAAAGCATAAAGGTAAGCTCACACTCACCAATGTCGCCCTGCCGCTCGTTTTTTCAGCAATCATGATTTTAGTGCTAGTGATTGGTTTTAGTCAGCCACGCTTTAGTATCTAGTCTTTATTCTTTTTGATCGACTTCCGTACTGGACGTTCAGTCTTTTTATAAACGCGTTTTTTGCGGAAGCAGATTCCGTAATCACGCTGCGCTAACAATTTCCAACCATTTTTAGTAGCAAACCCAATCAGCTCTTTATGTTGGCAAGGATCAGCCTCTACTACGCAGAACTTCACTCCTAGCTCTGTACTACGGGATCGTAAATCTTCAAAAAACCGTCGATAGATCGAAAGTCCGTTCTCGCCAATAGAATAAAGTGCCTCTAGCGGCTCATGGCGCAGGGAATCCGGATTCACCCATTGCCAAGTTGGATCAACATAGGGCATGTTCGCCACAATCACTTCAAATTTACCGTGGATGCGCGGATTAATTGCCTCGAATAAATCTGATTTTACGAGACTCAGTCGCCCTTCATGCAAAATATTATTATGCTCAGCAACCATGAGCGCATCCGAACTTATGTCAGTCGCAAGAACCTCAGATTGCGGAAATTCCAGCGCCAAAGTCACCGCAATACAGCCACAGCCGGTGCCGATTTCTAGAAACCGCGTACGAGGCGGCAGATCTAGTTCCTTAATGAGGTCAATCAGCGTCTCTGTCTCTGGACGAGGAATTAATACTCCTGGTCGCACCTGAAATTTGCGCCCATAAAACTCGCGATAGCGCAGTAAATAAGCCAGCGGCACTCCTGAGGCGCGTTTTTTGAGCATCTCATCGGCTTGCCGCTTCGTACTTGTTGTAATTTTTACAACATTATTCGATACTAACCAACTCCGATCCGCCCCCTCAGGGGCAAAATTATTGAGCGCAATCAAATCCGCATCTAGCGAATCAACCCACCCCTTTGCTTCACGGAGCCAAGTACCAACATCCATACTTCCATTATATCACACATTCGTGTAAAAGTCAATAAAATGCCTCAGCTCAGAAACTATCCTTTGGGTCAAAGAAATCCCCGCCGAAGCGGGGTTGGGAGGAGGAAACGTGTGTTAACTTTGCTATCAATATTTTATTTCTTCTGCAATCCAAAACGGCGACATCAATACGCAAATCAAGCTAAAAAATAACGTGCCCGCGATGTAAAACATTACCGTTGAAAGAAACTGTGCGAGATTAATCCAGCAATCCTTAGTTTTTAATGTTTTGATACCTTTGTCCCAAATGGCTAAAATTAAACCAGCCACTGTGAAGAATGCAACTACACTACCAATGATACCTGCGATTATCGCGATAATCATGATATACCCCCTTTATCAACTACTCCTCCCGTGACTATTATACTCTACTGGGGCAATTCGCGCTCAGCTTTCGCTAGCTCATCAATCAAATCTTCGATACCGCCGTCCATTGCCGCCGAAACGTTTGAACGTGAATAGTGCACGCGATGATCGGTAATGCGGTCCTGCGGGAAATTATAAGTGCGAATTTTTTCACTGCGATCGCCCGATCCAATCAGCGACTTGCGCGCATCACTAGCGTTTTTTTGATCTTCGAGTTTCTTTTTTTCCATCAAGCGCGTGCGCAGCACCGTCATCGCTTTGACCCGATTTTGCTGTTGTGAGCGCTCATCCTGCATCGCAACTACAATACCCGTCGGTAGATGCGTGATGCGTACGGCGGAATCAGTCGTATTTACACCTTGACCACCATGACCACCAGAACGATAGATGTCGATCCTTAGATCATCTGGCTTAATTTCAATATCAACCTCTTCCATCTCAGGCAAAACAGCTACAGTAACGGTGCTTGTGTGTATTCTGCCGGACGCCTCTGTATCTGGTACCCGCTGTACGCGATGCACTCCACCCTCGAATTTCAACTGTCCATAAGGCCGCTCGCCTGTGATCCTCAGTACGACTTCTTTCATGCCGCCAGTCTCATTCTCATTTTGGCTCATAAGCTCGACTTTGAGACCGTGACGCTCCGCATAACGCACATACATACGATAAAGCTCAGCTGCAAATAGCGAGGCTTCATCTCCGCCAGCACCCGCACGGATCTCCATAATGGTCGGGCGATCATCATTTGGGTCGCGAGGCAATAATAGCTCTTCGAGCGCTGCAGTTTTCTTTGCGAGCTCAGTCGTCGCTTCATCAATATCATTCTTAGCTAGCTCTCCTAGGTCGGGGTCATTTATGAGTGCGCGTGCTTCACGGAGATTCTGCTCAAGCTGCTCGATCTCATCACCAAGCGCTAAGATCTTTTCAACCTCGGCCAGTCGCCTTGATTGATCGGCAAAATTCGGCTTTGCGTAAGCCTCTGGCTCAGCCAAAAATTGCTCAATCTCGTTTTTCTCATCCTTATATTTTGCTAGGTCCATGGTGCAATATAATTTATTATTTCTAGTTTTATGCGCTATTTCATGCTATTATAGCATACATAGGGCCGGAAAGATAGTTCTGTAATCTCTATTTTTCCTCCGCCCTATTAGACATTCAAATGGCTCCTTAGCTCAGTTGGCTAGAGCGCACGATTCACATTCGTGAGGTCACAAGTTCGAGCCTTGTAGGAGCCACCATATATCGATTTTTAAATTTTAGAAGTTAGCATCCGGGCACATCTAAGATGGTTATGTTATAATTATCTGTATGAAGACTAATTTCGCTCGCAAATCCCGCCCGCAGCCTCAGCAGAGCAGAAACTTACATAACAAAACTAGGTGTACTCGGGTTGTTTTTTATCATATTGCACTAGTCGTTTTTCTCGGTATACTTACCCTATCTTCAATAATTACCCCCCCCCCAGGTGGGTGCAACGCCGGATAATTCTACCCTAAATTTCTTTTACCGAAACGGCATTTATTATTATGATCCGTCTTCCACTCAATGCGATCCAGCCCCCGCTACTAGTGGCGGTGATCTAGTGTCCGGTTCGGGATCAGGCCTGAGCAACCAACAAGAACAGTTCGTCAGTGACCATGTCAGTATCGCACAGAGACTCAGTGTAGAATATGGTATCCCTTGGGAAACCGTGATAGCACAGGGTATTCTTGAAAGTGGAGCCGGAACATCTCGCTTGGCTAGAGAGAAACATAATTATTTCGGTATCGGTGCATACGATCATTGCCCATTTGAATGTGCGCTGTCTTACGCCAGCGAGCTAGAAGGATGGCAAGGGTATTATGAAAACATTCGCAAGACAAGCACCTATCGTAATCACGGCGTCTTCCAAGGTAATACCATTACTGATCCGTTCGCTTATCTTGTAGCTATTAAAGCCGCTGGCTATGCGACCGACCCAAACTATATAGAAAAAGTTTCTAGAATTATTCTTATGATCCAAGATCTAGCCGTCCAAAATGAATGGCTAAGCTCAGAGGAGCTCGCTCAGCAATATCCTGAAATGATAGCAAATGCTACAGCCAATGCAAGCGGCTCTAATGCAGTAGCGG
>OFGG01001844.1_pt1 | contig 12737 bp, 14 predicted proteins | sample 1521701 | NCBI WGS metagenome assembly OFGG01 (sample SAMEA3504081, study PRJEB24116) | mouse gut metagenome | biome: mouse gut; feature: mouse-associated habitat; material: faeces | place: Denmark | collected 2011
GAGGATTTCCCACAACCCGGAGGGGAAGCTGATCCTGGTCACTGCAATCAACCCCACCCCCGCAGGGGAGGGAAAAACCACCACCAGCGTGGGCCTGGGGCAGGCTTTTGGCAAAATGGGGAAAAAAGCAGTGATTGCCCTGCGGGAGCCTTCCCTGGGACCGTGCTTCGGCATCAAGGGGGGAGCCGCGGGAGGCGGATATTCCCAGGTAGTGCCCATGGAAGAACTGAATCTCCATTTTACAGGAGATTTTCACGCAATTACGTCTGCCAATAATCTGCTGGCCGCCATTCTGGACAATCATATTCAACAGGGCAATGAACTGCAGATTGACACAAGGCAGGTTGTCTGGAAGCGCTGCATGGATATGAATGACCGGTCACTGAGGAACATTGTGGTGGGCCTGGGAAATAAAACGGATGGTTTCGTGAGGGAAGATCACTTTGTGATTACGGTGGCAAGCGAGATCATGGCGATTCTCTGTCTGGCTGAGGATATGAAAGATCTGAAGGAGCGTCTGGCCAGGATCATTGTGGCCTACAACTACGCGGGGGAACCGGTGACCGCAGGTGAACTGCAGGCTGTGGGTGCCATGGCTGCCCTTCTGAAGGATGCCATGAAACCGAATCTGATTCAGACACTGGAGCATACGCCTGCTCTGGTACACGGAGGACCGTTTGCCAATATTGCCCATGGCTGCAATTCTGTCAGGGCCACCAGGGCTGCCTTGAAAATGGCGGATTACTGTATTACGGAGGCCGGTTTCGGCGCCGACCTGGGAGCCGAGAAATTCTTTGACATCAAGTGCCGTAAGGCCGGATTTTGCCCGGATGCAGTGGTACTGGTTGCAACAATCCGCGCTTTGAAGTATAATGGTGGTGTAGCCAAGGCCGATCTGGGCAGCGAAAACCTGGAAGCCCTGGAAAAAGGAATTGTAAATCTGGAAAAACATATCGAAAATTTACAGAAATATCATGTGCCGGTGGTAGTGACCCTGAATTCCTTTGTCACGGATACCGGAGCGGAGATTGATTTTGTGCGTCGGTTCTGCGAGAACAGACAATGTTCCTTTGCGCTGTCCCAGGTATGGGAAAAAGGCGGGGAAGGGGGTCTGGAGCTGGCAGGAAAGGTACTGGAGCTCCTGGAGGAAGCGGAAAGAAAAGAGACTTGCGAATTCAGGCTGCTGTACGAGGATTCCCTTTCCCTGGAAGATAAAATCCGCACCGTGGCCACGGAAATTTACGGGGCAGGAACCGTCACATTTTCCGCGGCTGCCAGGAGACAGCTGAAGAAACTGTCGGAACTGGGATTCAGTACCCTGCCGGTTTGCATGGCCAAGAACCAGTATTCTCTTTCGGATGACCCGAAGCGTCTGGGAAGACCCCAAAACTTCGAACTGACGGTCAGGGATGTATATGTTTCAGCCGGTGCAGGATTTGTAGTGGTTCTCACCGGAGATGTGGTGACAATGCCGGGATTGTCCAAAAAACCCTCAGCTTATGGAATTGACGTGAATGATGACGGAGTGATTACCGGTTTGTTTTAAAATAGAGGTAATGCGGAAATGAAATGTCCTAATTGCGGAGAGGGAATGCCGGAAGGGGCTTTATATTGTGAGTGCTGCGGGGAAGATATCCACATTGTGCCCGATTTTGAGCCTGAACTGGAGCGAAACATGGAGCAGACCATCAGCGGTATTCTGGAGGAACTGCACGAGGAGATGCCCGGCAGTCAGGAAAATGTATGGGATGAATGGGAAGAAGAGCTGCCGCAGAATGAGGACGGATTTGAATATGAGGAACCCCGGCGCAGGAAAAGAATCTGGCCGAAAGTGCTGCTTGTGCTGGGGATTCTGACACTGCTTGGGGCAGGGAGCACGGCATGGTATCTGTACTGTTACCAGTCAGAGGAATATCAGGTGAACAAAGCCCTTCAGTATGTGGGCCAGGGAAGATATGACGAGGCCATCGCCTGCTATAACCGGGCGCTGGAGCTTGAGGGAGACAATGTGGAGCTGGTCTTCAACCTGGCGGAGGTTTACCTTCTGAAAAATAATAAGGTGGAGTATGAATATCTTCTCCGGGAGATTGTGAAAAACGAAAATGCCACCACAGAACAGCTGGACGCCGCATATGGGAAGCTGATCGCCATCTATCGTGACAGGGGAGATTATCAGACCATCAATACCCTGCTGCTGGCCAGTGACAACGAATCCCTGCTGAACAATTACCAGAGCTATATTGCCAGAGTGCCGGAATTCAGTGTCAATGAAGGATATTATACCAGTATCCAGCCCCTGAAACTGTCGGCCGCCGGTACTGGCAAAATTTATTATACCACAGACGGGACACAACCCACGGAAGCCAGTACCCAGTATACCGCGCCCATCATACTGGAAAACGGGGATTATGTTATCACGGCGTATTTTGTAAATGACAGGGGAATCGCCAGTGAAGTGGTGTCAAAAGAATATCATATTGAAAATAAGGAAATCCCGCCGCCGGAGATTAATGCACTGAGCGGAGACTATTATTTCCCCATGAATATCGAGGTGGCGGATGACGAAGGGGAAGTGTATTATACCACGGATGGAAGTGATCCCACATATGATTCCATTTTGTACACCGGTCCCATACCCATGCCGCTGGGCAGGTCAAATTATAAATTTGCCAGGATTGAGGGCGGTGTGACGGGAACTGTAGTGGAGAGGAACTATTATCTTGTGATGAATACGGACTACACGCCGGCCCAGGCGGTGGATTCCGTGATTGAATATTCCATGAATATCGGGAAGATATATGATGCGGAAGGACATTTTGACGAATCGGGGGATTCCTATCAGTATCAGTATTTATATGTGACAAATATCAACCGTGTGGATGACTTCTATGTGATTGTGGAAGTATACCGGACGGCAGATGGAAATCTGACCCGGACGGGGAATAATTTTGCGGTGAATGCCTATACGGGGAAGCTGCTGAAACTCCAGCGAGATGACAAGGGGCGCTTCGTCCTCAGTGACACAGAAGAAAATGAAAATTCCTGGGAAGAGGAATAGAGAGGTGGATTATGTATAAAATTGTAAAAAAATCAGAACTTACCACGAACATTTATCTCATGGATGTGGAGGCTGCAAGGGTGGCAAAATCCTGCCAGCCGGGGCAGTTTGTGATTGTCCGGACGGACGGGGAGGCCGAGAGGATTCCCCTTACCATATGCGATTATGACCGGGAAAAGGGCACAGTGACCATAGTGTTCCAGTGTGTGGGAGCTGCCACACAGATGATGGCGGATCTGAAGGAAGGGGATGCCTTCCACGATTTTGTGGGTCCTCTGGGATGTGCTTCCGAACTGGTGAAGGAAACCGCGGAAGAACTGAAGAAAAAGAAAATTCTCTTTGTGGCAGGCGGTGTGGGGGCAGCTCCGGTATATCCCCAGGTGAAGTGGCTTCATGAGAGAGGTGTGGGCGCGGACGTGATTGTGGGAAGCAAGACGAAAGACCTGCTGATTCTGGAGAAAGAGATGGAAGCTGTGGCCGGGAATCTTTACATAACCACAGACGACGGTTCCTACGGCAGGAGCGGCATGGTGACCCAGACCCTGAAAGATCTGGTGGCAGAGGGAAAACAGTATGATGTGTGTATTGCCATCGGCCCCATGATCATGATGAAATTTGTATGTCTTCTGACAAAGGAACTGAATATTCCGACAGTTGTGAGCCTGAACCCCATCATGGTGGATGGCACCGGCATGTGCGGAGCCTGCCGTGTAACCGTGGATGGAAAGGTGAAATTTGCCTGCGTGGATGGGCCTGAATTTGACGGTCATAAGGTGAATTTTGACGAGGCCATGAGACGCCAGCTTCTGTACAAGACAGAGGAGGGCAGGGCGATGCTGAAACTGCAGGAAGGCGCTACACATCACGGCGGCTGCGGAAACTGCGGGGCGTAAGGGATGATGGCTGTGGCGAGGATGCGCGGATAACGGGAGCCGGGGCAGAAAAAGAGGATAAGCCGGCCTGGCAGAGAATAAATGGAGGATGGAGAATCAATGGACGTATTGACGAGAATTCCCGTGAGGGAGCAGGATGCAAAAGAACGTGCCGCCAATTTTGAGGAAGTATGTTTGGGATATAACAAAGAGGAAGCACAGGCAGAGGCCGCAAGATGTATCAACTGCAAGAATGCGCAGTGTGTCAGGGGATGCCCGGTGGCCATCGACATTCCTGGTTTTATTGAGAAGGTGAAAGAGGGACAGATCGAGGAGGCATACCAGGTGATCAGTGAGGCCAGCGCACTTCCGGCAGTGTGTGGACGTGTGTGTCCCCAGGAGACCCAGTGTGAGGGAAAATGTATCCGGGGTATCAAGGGGGATCCGGTTTCCATTGGAAAACTGGAGCGTTTTGTGGCGGACTGGGCCAGGGAAAACGGCATTAAGCCCCATGGTGCGGCGGAAAAAAAGGGCAAAAAGGTTGCCGTGATCGGCTCCGGCCCCGCAGGTCTGACTTGTGCGGGTGACCTGGCAAAGATGGGATACGAAGTGACCATTTTTGAGGCGCTGCATGAACCGGGCGGCGTGCTGGTTTACGGGATTCCGGAATTCCGTCTTCCCAAGAGCCGGGTAGTGGCAGAGGAAATTGAGAATGTAAAGGCCCTGGGCGTGAAAATAGAGACCAATGTGGTGGTGGGAAAATCCGTGACCATTGATGAACTGATTCAGGAAGAGGGTTTTGAGGCAGTGTTTATCGGTTCCGGCGCAGGTCTTCCGAAGTTCATGGGAATACCCGGGGAGAATTCCAACGGCGTATTTTCTGCCAATGAGTATCTGACCAGAAGTAATCTGATGAAAGCTTTTGATGCCGGTTCCAACACTCCTATCATGAAGAGCAGGAAAGTGGCCGTGGTAGGCGGCGGGAATGTGGCAATGGATGCGGCGAGGACCGCGCTGCGCCTGGGAGCGGAAGTGCATATTGTGTACCGCCGCAGCGAGGAAGAACTTCCTGCCAGAGTGGAGGAAGTGCATCATGCAAAGGAAGAAGGGATTATTTTTGATCTTTTGACAAATCCCACAGAAATTCTGGCTGATGAAAAGGGCTGGGTCAGGGGTATGAAATGCATCCGCATGGAGCTGGGTGAGCCGGATGCCTCCGGGCGCAGACGTCCGGTGGAAATTCCGGATTCGGAGTTTACCATGGAACTGGATACCGTGATCATGTCCCTGGGTACCTCTCCCAATCCGCTGATCTCCTCCACGACGGAAGGTCTGGAGACCAATAAATGGAAATGTATTGTGGCAGAAGAGGAAAACGGACAGACCAGTAAGGCGGGAGTCTATGCCGGGGGAGATGCCGTTACCGGTGCCGCCACGGTTATCCTTGCCATGGGCGCCGGAAAGGCAGCGGCGAAAGGAATAGACGAGTACTTGAGCGGGAAGTAAACCGGCATCCATGGCTGGCCATGGGTGCAAGCCCTCTCAAAGGGAGAGAGGGCTGAAAGGCGGCGGCGAAAGGAATAGACGAGTACTTGAGCGGGAAGTAAACCGGCATCCATGGCCTGCGTGCTTGTGCTTTAACGGGAAACCCCGCGTTTGTGGTTTGCCATGAATGCGGGGGATCTGATACAAATTGCTGTCTGCCGGAAAAATACATTCCCGGGGCGATACCGGTGGCAATATTCACTGCGGGAGACAAGAGGAAGGAGACTCATATGGTAAAACATATTGTATTATGGAATTTTGCGGAAGGACTTTCGGAAGAGGAGAAAACGGAAGCAGGAGAAAAGATGAAATCACTGCTGGAACCTATCAAAAAGCTGGTGCCTGGTGCGGTGGAAATCCAGGTCATAAGGAACCGTTTTTCTTCCAGTAACCGTGATATAGCGCTGGTCTCTACCTTTGAGACGCAGGATGCGCTGATGAATTACCAGAATTGTCCTGCACATGTGGAGGCAGGAAAGTATGTGAGGAGCGTTACTTGTAACAGAGCATGTCTGGATTATGAATTTGACTGTTAATCTTTGTGTATGATTTGTCGTTTATTCCCGCGTGCAACGAGCCAGGCGGCTGCTTTCAGACATTTGGCGACTGCCCGCGAGGGTAAAATACCAAAGTGTCCATTGGACGCTTTCTGCTCTGCAGCGCTGCAAGTTTGATGCCCCGTTGCTTGCAGCGGGGTCTTTGATTCTGTTTTGTCTGTTCAGAAGAGAAAAGAGGTAGACAATATGCCTTGGTGTCCGAAATGTAAAAGTGAGTATAGGGAAGGCTTTACCGTATGCGCCGAGTGCGGCAGTAAACTGGTTGAGGAGGAACCCCTGGCAGAATCCGGGGGAAGGGACTCTTCCGGGGAAATTGCATGGAAAGAAAACGAGGGGATTTCCGCGCATTCTTATGTTTACTCGGGAAGCACTCCTTACCGGGATAATTCGGAACGTGCCAGCGAGAACCGTTCTTCTGCATGGGTTCTGATCGCGGTAGGCGCCGTGGGAATTTTTGTGTTAGGTCTTGGTATTTCAGGTATTATTCCTTTGCAATTCGACAATGCATATCTGTTCTATGGTGTGATGGCCGCCGTATTTATCCTTTTTCTGGTGGCTGGCATCGTGTCCATGAAAAATGCCCTTACTTTTGAAAAAAAGGCAGAGTCCGAGAACTCTGTCCGAAACACCCTGCTGGACTGGTGCAGGGAAAATCTGAAGGCGTCCGACCTGGACTGTCAGATTGGGACAGAGGCAGAGGAATCGGAAGAAAGTCTGTATTTTATCCGTTTTGAATATATCAAGGCAAGACTAAACTATCAGTTTGTAAATCTGGACCAGGGATTTCTGGATAAACTCATCGATGATCATATATATGACATGGTATTTGGAAAGGAAGCGGAAAAAGCAGTGTGAAAATTACAATTGCGTGTGTGGGAAAGATAAAGGAAAAATTTTACAGGGAGGCTGTTTCAGAATTTGAAAAACGGCTTTCAAAATATTGCAGACTGGAATTTGTGGAGGTGGCAGATGAAAAAACGCCGGAGAATGCCGGTGCTGCCCTGGAGGAACAGATCCGGGAAAAGGAGGCAAGGCGTCTTTTGGAGAAAATCCGGGAAGACGCCTTTGTCTGTAGTCTGGAAATCAACGGAAAGCGTCTGGATTCCCGGGAATTTGCCAAATGGGTAGAGCGTTCAGCGGTAAATGGCATCAGCCATATCGTCTTTGTCATAGGCGGTTCGCTGGGCCTGCATGAGTCTGTCCGGAAACGTGCCGATATGGCGCTGAGTTTTTCGGATATGACATTTCCGCATCAGCTGATGCGGGTGATTCTCCTGGAGCAAATTTACCGTGCATTCCGTATTATAAACGGAGAGCCATATCACAAGTAAAGGCGAAAAGGAACGGATGTTCTTGGAAATAAAAGAGAATAAGAGTTATATTAACCCCCTGGAAGTTTGCGGCTTCCATGGGGTTTTTCCATTTACTGAAAAAGGAGTAGAGTCAGAAGGTTACCTTTTTGGTAACAAAATATATTTAAATAGGTAATAAACGTTGACATATGTTAATAAAAGTGGTAATATATTCAAAGGAAGGGAGGAAATATATGTATATTGAGGAAAGACATCAGGCTATTTTGGAGTGGCTGAAGAAAAATGGAAGTATCAGTACTCTGGATATACAGGAAAAATTTGAAGTTAGTTATGAGTCGGCTAAACGTGATTTGAGAATTTTGGAGGAAAAGGGATTGCTGAAAAGGACTCATGGTGGAGCATTGCCGATGCGCCAGGTTGCTGCTTCCAGACCGGCACATTCAACAATTAAAGATTATGGGGAGGTTAAGAAGAACTATTTCCTGATTGCTGAAAAGGCAATAAAAATGATTGAAAATAATGATGTAATTTTTCTGTTTCCTGTAACAGTCTGCTATTTCATGGCCCAAAATCTGCCTGATAAATTAAAGGTCAGGGTGGTTACAAACTCTATTATTATTGCGGAAGAATTGAGGGACAGGGAAAATGTTTCCGTTATATTGTTGGGCGGAGAAATGGATAAAAAAGGGAATTGTTATGATGCTATTGCAATAGATACCATAAAGAAGCTGCGGGTGGATAAATGCTTTATCTGCTCAGCGGCAATTTCGCCTGATTTCGGTTTGTCAATTCAAAAAACATCTGCAATCCCTTTTTTCAATGCTGTGATGGACAGCGCAAAGAGAAAAATCGGATTGTTTCCGAAAGAAAAAATCGGATTTGACTCTATTGTAAGTATTAGTCCGGCTGAAAAATTGGATATGCTGATTACAGATTGAGATATACAGGATGAGGAATTAAACCTATTTAGAGAAAAAGGGATAGAGGTAATAGTGGTAGATAAAGAGTAGAGTTTAACAAAGACAGAAAGGTGATATACATGGCTACCTGGGTGACGCATTTGATGATTGCTGACCAGATAATGAAAAAAGCAAAAGGACTTGACAGGCGTGGGTTTTGCGTTGGGAATATCGCTCCTGACTGTAATGTGGAGAATGAGGATTGGACATCGTTTATACCATCCCGCGAGACTACCCATTGGATGAACGGAGGAGGAAAATCTGTATCTGATGGTGATCTGTTCTACGAAGAGTATATGCGAAAGCGTGAGGGTGAAATAAAATCAGAGGAACACCGTGCATTTCTGGCAGGTTATTATTCACATTTGATTACAGATGCAGTATTTCAAAAGTTTATTCGTGATGAAAACAGGGTGAAGGAAGTGTGGAGGAGAATATATGCGGATGAACAGTTGAGGGAAAAGGTAAAATATTATCCTGAGGACTGGAATTCTGTAAGAATAATAATTCCTAAAAATATACGGATAGCTGAGATTAATACAATAGAAGCGGAGTATTTAAAAGAGCATCCGGATTCAGGATATCTGACAGAAATCATACATCTGAAAGAATTTCCGGATTATATTGATTATCTGCCTCATGACTGCATTGTGCGAAAGATTCGGATCATGGGTCATATACCTGAAGTGGATGGGAATATCGTGAATCCGATTACCATATCAAGAGAAGAACATCAATTATTTGTGGATCATACGGCAGAGCTGATATTGCGCAGGCTCAGTGAAAAAGGTTGTGTTTCTTTTGTTTGGGAATCTGGGAAGGAACGGTGTTCTGATTCGCAGCAAGTGTCTTCCATGGGTTGAACAATCTCCGGATGCTGTCAGGATTTATCCGCCAGAACTGGCAGGGCTTGTTCCAAAAAGTCCAAGACAATATGGATGGCCTGAATAGCCCGGATTTTACGGAAACTTTATAAGACTGAAAAATATTGTGGCCTGTTCGCATGAAATATGATAAAATACCAGTAAAAGCAGGGGGGTGAGGCCATGAATACAGATACTACCATAGCGAAAAACATCCGTGTGGCTGATGAGAAAGCCAGCTATGACGCGGCCTGCAAGCGGCTGCTTTCGGAGAAGATCATTCTGGCATGGATTATGAAGAACTGCCTGGAAGAATACCGTGACTGTGATGTGGAAGAGATTGCGGAAAAATATATTGAAGGCACGCCGCAGGTGGGCGAAGTGGCAGTGGCTCCGGACGAATCCAACCGTGCCTCTATGATACAGGGAGCCGGAAACGAAGACGCTTCTCTGACGGAAGGGACTGTTACCTATGATATCCGCTTTCTGGCAACCGCTCCTGTCTCCGGGGAACTGATTCGTTTGATTCTCAATGTAGAGGCCCAGAATGATTTTTATCCGGGTTATCCGCTGATAAAGAGGGGAATCTATTACTGCAGCCGGATGGTTTCCGCCCAATATGGAACAGAGTTTACGAATTCCCACTATGAGAATATCAAAAAGGTATACAGCATATGGATCTGCATGAACCCGCCAAAGAGCCGTGAGAACAGCATTACCCGTTATTACATCGCGGAAGAGAATCTGGTGGGCAGCGTAAAGGAGCGAAAAGCGGATTATGATCTGATGGCGGCTGTCATGATCTGTCTTGGGAAAGAGGCGGATGCGGGTACGGATTTATTGAAACTGTTGAATGTGCTTCTGTCCACGGAGACCGGTTCACAGGACAAGTGCCAGATATTGGAGGAAGATTTTCATATCAGAATGACTTTAGCCTTGGAAAGTGAGGTGTCGCTTATGTGTAATTTAAGTAAGGGTGTGGAGGAGAAAGGAATTGAAAAGGGAAGACAGGAAGGAATAATAGCTATGGTATCAGCATTAAAGGATTTACAAATTGCAGACAGCATTATTCTGAATAAAATCCAGGAAAAGTTTCATTTGGCGGAAGAAACAGCAAAAATGTATTTGTAAGTATAACAGGCAGAGCATTTACAGGTGCTCTGCCTTGTTTGACAGAATAATACAGGGCAGCTCGGGACTTGTGCCGGTTGGAAGAATGGAAAATACAGAAGCAAAACAGACCAAATGGAAGGACCTGGGCATATCCAACGATTTCCTGTTTGCTAAGATCCAGTCAATTACAATGTATCAAAAACCTATTCCTATCCAAAATCGAATGTCATTTACCATAAGTCAAAAGCGGTCAGCACAGAGAGTTGAGGTAAAATGAATAAAATACAACAGGAAATTAAGATTTTTCATGACAAGTTAGAACCAATACTTGAAAAATTTTGGAACAATATCATAAGAAAAATACAAAGAAAACTTATAATACGATTATTGAGCCTTGCAAAAAGCTAATTCAAAAATGTCCATACAAAAGTATTTCAGATACAAGTAGTTTGTGTTCTTTAGCATATTGGCTTTATATTTACGGAGATAAAGAACCTGCGCTGGAGATTTGTGAAATTACCCATGAAGTAGAGTTTTCATTTGAATTTATGGGTTGGAATAGTGGTATTCAAAATATTTATGGGCTTGAAATCCGTATAGCAAGGGAATTATTGGGTGAAAATCGCAGAAATAATATCCCGTTGAATTTATTAGAGTATTGCTTCTCAAAAAAGGTTAAAAAAGAACTCAGATACCCGCAGGTTTTAAGAGAAGATAGGATTGCTGATTGCAGCAGCCGTTTCCTGAATACTGAATTGCTTTTGGCACTCTACAATATGATTGGGCTTGGCGAAACAGGATTATTTACTGAAATTAATAGATATTCTGAAAAAATTGAAGAAGCCATAAATTTTTATATTGATTATCTGAATGAGGACTAAGTAATTTATCTGCAGATTTTCTGATATATATCTATACAAGTGATGTACAGAGTAATTTATCCTGGGCATGAAGGAGTGGGAAGCCTATGTATTTATTTACGGAAGTTATCTTTTATTCTGAAACGAAAATATTTGCCGAAAAATGGTTACCGTCCGGATGCTATATTTAACGAAAAGAGGGATTATTGGGGAATTACCTTCGTGGAATTGCCGGTTGAAAAGTTTGATGCCCCTGTTCCTGCAATTATAAAATTTACGTTTCAAGATTCTCATTATCAGGATGTTGTGCAGGGACAATCCTTTGCAATAATGGAAGGGCCTAATCAAATTGGGGAAGGAAAGGTTATCTCAATAGAGAAATGCGAAGTAAATTCTGGATGGTAGAGATGAGAAAGAGATGTGGTAAATTGAGAGTTGAAGGGGGAATAAAGCGGATGGAACAAGAGAAACTGGAAGAATTAAGAAAGCAAGGTACAGAAGCTGATTTGGTAAAAACAGTGGAAGAAATCGACGATAAAGTGATTTTTAAGTGCTATACCAATCAACAAATTTTAGGTATAGTAAATGAAATAATTCAAATAGACTTACTTTCTGTGAAGTATGAGACAAGGGAAGAAATATTATATTTTTTATGTGATGTGGCAGCATATTATGGTTTTCTTGACGGTGTAAAATGGGAGAATATTATCAATGTTAAGGAAGAGCTTGAGGATGACTTAAAGGAGTATATTGCAGAGATTATAGAATTAAGGTAGTGAAATGGAATTGTGCGAAAGTAACTTCGGCGGATATCAGTGAAAGGAAGTTGGAGTATGCAAAACGATTTCAGTCAGGATGGACCGGGAGATAAAGGGTCCGGAGATAAGTTTGCATGTGATCATGCAACGAAGTTACAGAGTATTAAAAAATCCGGAATTGGAGGAAACCTGAAGTGAAAATAAAACCGATTGAAACAGCGAGACTTACGTTGCGGGGGTTTACAAAAGAGGATGCATTATGGGCTTACAGTATATGGAATGACCCGGAAATGGGCGAATACCTGCCTGACGAGGCAAAAGAGGATATTGACCCGGAATACATAAAAGAGTTAGAGGTACTTGGGGAAAATGAGGAGTGCTGTTATTTGATTCCGGTGTTTAAAAATTCCGGACAGCCTGTAGGAACCTGCAGCTTTATTCCCAGTAAAGACAAAAAAGTCTATGATATTGCCTACTGTGTGCATAAAGAATTCTGGAATCAGGGATATGCAACCGAAATAGCCCAGGGGATGATTGATTATGCGCGTGATCAGGGGGCGGAAAAGGTTACCATTTTTGTCAGCAAAGGTAATATTCCTTCAAATCGTGTTGCTGTGAAATGCGGCGGAAAAATTGTGGGTGAAAGTACTTACAAAAAAAGAGGCACTGACATGATTATGGAAGATTATTTATATGAGATATTGCTTTGATTTTTCTAAAACCCCCCTTGACTTTGACACGATGTCATCCTTTATACTGGCAGGCAAGGAAAGGAGAGAAGCCAATGGAACATCTCACTATCACTCAGGTTTCCCAGAAGTATGGCGTTACACCGCGGA
>OFGG01001847.1_pt1 | contig 12722 bp, 19 predicted proteins | sample 1521701 | NCBI WGS metagenome assembly OFGG01 (sample SAMEA3504081, study PRJEB24116) | mouse gut metagenome | biome: mouse gut; feature: mouse-associated habitat; material: faeces | place: Denmark | collected 2011
AGTTTTAATTAAGGGTTAGCTGAACTGCCGAGTATCTGAACTCAGGAAACACACGTATACCCCCAACACCCCTCCCCCCACAAAAGAGAATCAGCAAGCACGCCGCTCCGTTAGAAGGGGCGGCGAAAATTTTGGGGTCATCCGCGCAGCAGACGATGGTCTTGGCATCCCCGGAGCGTCCCGGATAACTGGAACTTCAACGCGTCGAACCCGTGCCTGCACGTCGGCGGGAATTACGGCCAGAACCGGAATCACGGGCTGTTCTACGTGAACTACAACACGGCGTCGAACACGAGCACGAACATCGGCTGCCGCATCCTTGTATAGCAATTTCAGGCTACAACATTTTTTTGATGGTAAGGGGGCCTCACCCTTTCCATAAGCGCGGACGACCGCACACCCCATGGTGAAGATCAGCCGATAGGACATGAGTTAGTACACGCCGCCGACCGGCGGCGCGATGGAAAGCCCATGAGGCTACAAGGAGGACAACACCACAGCATGAAACGAGTGGGAAATCTTTACGATCCGATGATTTCAGACGGCAACCTGGAGCGGGCCATCCACGACGTCAACGCGTCCCACCGTTGGCTCCCCAGGCACAAGCCCAATAAAACGGTCGCATGGGTGGAGGAGGACATCCCGGCCAGGGTGAAGAAGCTGCGGGAAATCATCATCGGCATCATCGACGGGACGGTCAGCCTCACCCCGCCGTTGAAAAAGAGACGTTACGACAGGAGCGCCGGAAAATGGCGGGACATCAACGAGCCCCTCCTGTGGCCGGATCAGTACGTCCACCACGCCCTGGTGCAGGTTTTACAGCCGGCCATGATGAAGGGCATGGACCGATACTGTTGCGGGAGCATCGAAAAGCGGGGCATCCATTACGGCGTCAAGACGATCAAAAAGTGGATGAAGAATGACCGCAAGGGGACCAAATACTGCCTGCAGTTGGACATCCGGCATTTTTACGACAGCATCCAGCCGCGCTTCGTGGTGGACAGGATGAAGCGGCTCATAAAGGACCGGCGGGTTTTGACGTTGGTGGAGCGGGTCGTGGAGCACGGCGTCCTGATCGGGATTTATTGCTCCCAGTGGTTTGCAAATACCATTTTGCAGCCGTTGGACCAAATGATCCACCAGGCAGAGTATAAAGTGAGCCATTACCTGCGGTATATGGACAATTTCACGATTTTCGGCCCGAACAAGCGGAAATTGCGGAAGCTCCTGGCGGCAATCCGGGCATGGCTGGCCGAAATCGGCCTGGAGGTCAAAGGGGATTGGCAGATATTCCCCACGGCATCCAGGCTCCCGGCAGCCCTGGGCTACCGTTTCGGCCGGGGGTACACCCTCCTCCGCAAGCGGAACCTTCTCCGATTGAAGCAGGGGCTGGCACGATACCGCAAGCGCAAGCGGCAGGGGCGGCGCATTTCCCGGAGGTTGGCCGCCGGCCTGTTATCCCGGCTCGGACAGCTTCGGCATTGTAACCACGTCGGCGTGTATCAACGCATGAATGTCGAAGGAGCCCAAAGGGAGCTGAAGGACGTGGTTAGAAAATACACGCGAAAGGAGCGCATCACATGGAATATATCTTCGGGGCAAGCGGCCTGACAGAGGAGGAGACCCTCAAGACGAAGGGGCCGGAATTTACCGACCTCGCCGGCTGGCAGGAAGTCGTCCAGGAATTTCCCGACAGCACCCGGACGGACCGCTTCCGGGTCATCCGCAAGGTGGGCCAGGACACCGACGCAGAGGGTAACCATTACACCTGGTATGAGATCGACCGGCACAACACGATCATCGACAAGTCCGCGCCCATTGCGGAGCGGGTGGGTGCCATCGAAACGGCCATTGAAAGGGGGCTTAATCTGTAATGGACAGCAAGACGTTGAACGCGCTTTCCAGCGCGATTTTTATTTCCCGCTGCACCCTGACCGGGGAGACCGTGGACACCGACGACAAGCGCATCCGGGCCTCCGGGCTTTACCCGGATTGGAAGGAGGGCCAGCACGCCAAGGGGGCCATTTACAATGCGGACGGGCAGACGTGGGAGTGCTTCCAGGAGTACGACAACGCCACCTATCCCGACATCCGCCCCGGATCGCCGGCGTGGTACACCTTCAACCGGCCCCTCCACGGCACCAGCCGGGAGACCGCCCGCCCCTTCGTTCCCGTCCAGGGGGCGCACGACATCTACCGGGCCGGGGAGTACATGATCTGGACCGACGGCACCGTCCAGTGGTGCAAATCGGACACCAACTTCTCCCCGGCGGATTATCCGCAGGCATGGGAGGAGGCCCCCGCGGAGCCGGAGGAGCCCGCCCAGGGAGACGCCGGCAATGAGTAACACCGAGCTGGTCGCCGAACTCACCGACATTTGCATCCGACAGGCCGAGATCATCAAGGCCCAGGCGTTCATCATCGAACAGTTTGGGGCGCAGGTACGGGAGGAGGAAGCCCTGGCGGCGCAGAACCGCCTCCGGGAGCTCGTAGGCGACTGGGAAGATTGACCAAAAAGGGGGAGCGCCGGGCGCTCCCCCTTTTTGGATAGTACGGCATCGCCGGGAAAGGAGGACGCAAGCATGGGAAGCGAACTCACGCGGCAGGAGCACGAAGAATTTGCCCGCCGCATGGAGGCCGAAAACAAGCGGCTGGAGGACGAAAACAACCGCCAGAACAAGCGGCTCGACCTGTTGGAGGAGAGCGTGCGCGAATTGGGGGCCCTGACCGCATCGGTCGAGAAGCTGGCCGCCAGCGTCGAGAGCATGGTCAAAGAACAGGGCAAACAGGAAAAGCGGCTGGAGACGTTGGAAGGGCGCGACGGCGAAATGTGGCGCAAGGTCGCCGGGCACGTCATCACGGCCGTCATCAGCATCGTCATCGGCTTCATATTCGCAAAAATCGGTATCACAGGGGGATGACATGAAAATTTTAATTGTCATCGTGGCCTCCGTGTTGGCCGGGGCGGTTTTTTCGCAGCTCCGGGCCCGCCGGATCATTGAGCGGCAGCGCAAGACCATCCGGCGCCTCCAGGGAGGCAACCCCCCGGAGGCGCCGAAAAAAATGGAGACCAGCAAAAAGCTGGTGCTGACCACGGGCATCATCTTCGCCGTTTCGTCCGTGCCGGGAGCCACGGCATCCGTCGCTGGCATGGACATCACCTTTTTTGCGGCGGAAATCGCCATTGCCGGCGGGGTTTTCGGCTCGGCCATCGTTTCCTACGAGATCAAGGCCAAAATGGAGAACGTGGTCAAGATCAAAATGGCAATCATCAAATTCCGCCTCGCTGTGGGGAATTACCTGACCCCGGAGCAAATGGCCCAGGTGGAAATCGACATCCAGGCGTTGGAGGCATCCATCGACGGGAAGATCGACGACGCCGTGGCCCAGGCGGTCAACCAGGACCCGGAAATTCCGATTTATTAGCGTTTAGGAGGGCTTCACCAATGACAGAGCAGCAGCTTCGGCAGAAAGTCGCCGACAAGATGACCTCATGGGTCGGCGCCACCAAAGGGAGCGCCAAACATGCGGAGATTTTGAAAATTTACAACGACCACCGGCCCCTGGCCCGCGGGTACAAGATGAAGGTCAACGACGCCTACTGTGCCGCCACCGTGTCCGCGGCGTGGATTGCGTGCGGTCTGGCCCCGTACACCGGGACCGAGTGCGGGGTGGAGAAATTCGCCCGCCTCGCCCAGGACAAAGGCATCTGGGTCGAGAATGACGCCCACGTGCCCAAATTGGGCGACGCCGTCGTGTATGACTGGCAGGACAACGGCGTGGGGGATTGCACCGGTGCCGGGGATCACATCGGCATCGTCACCAAAGCCGGGGCCACGTCCTTCACCGTCACCGAGGGCAACATGACCGGCGGCAAGGTGGGCACAAGGACCATGTCCGTCAACGGCCGCTACATCCGCGGATTCATCACCCCGAACTATGCGGACATTGCCAGGGCGCTGGGGGGCGCATCCATCCCCACAGACACCGCCCCCGACACGTCGGGCAAGAGCATCGAGGAGATCGCCAAGGAGGTCATCGCCGGGAAGTGGGGCACCGGGACGGACCGCAGGAACCGCCTGCAGGCCGCCGGGTACGCATACACCACCGTCCAGGCCAAGGTCAACGAAATCCTGGGCGGCGGCACCGGAGCGACCGAGGCGAAGCCGACGACCACCCCCTCGGCCTCGGCCGCGAAAGCTGTTGCGGCGGAGAAATTCGACCGCAGTCTCACCGGCACGTACATCGTCACACCGAACATCGGCGCCAACGTCCGCAGCGGGCCCAGCACCGCCCACGGGGTCATCAAGGCCGTGTCAAAGGGCACAAAGGTCAGCAATTACGGCTATTATTCCATCCGGGGCGGCGTCAAATGGTATTACGTCCGCATTGGGGAAACCGTGGGCTTCATTTCGTCCACGTGTCTGAAAAAGGTTTAAGGAGGTCACACCATGAACATCATCCAGAACATTCAAAGCATCATCGCCGTCGCCGCCGTTGTCATTTTGAACATCGCAGCCATCGCCAAGGGTGTCACCGTCATCGTGAAGCGCATCCAGGAGGTCAAGAACGCCACGGCGGAGGAGAAGCAGGAGGCCAAGGCCACCGTCATTGAGAACCTGCAGCAGGTCATCTTCGGCTGGGTCACGGACGCCGAAAAGGACCTCGGCGGGGGCACCGGCAAATTGAAGTCGTCTAAGGTCGCGGCAATGATTTATAAGTACATCCCGGACGATTTGAAGCCCCTTTTCACCCCGCAGGAAATCCAGGACATGATCGACACCGTTTTGGAGGACGCCAAGAAATACTGGGAGGATAACGGCAAGGCCCGCGAATACATTGAGAGCGGCGCCCAGGCCGTGCTCACGGCGGAGATCGGCGCGGTCAATGTGGCGGACGGCTTCCCCGTGGAGGAGGTCGCCAAGGCGGTCGGCGCGGGCGTAAGCGCAGCCATTAAAACCGCCGTAGAGACAGCCCAGGGCGCGCCCGCATCCGGGGCGGCCCAGAAGCCCACCGAAGGGGAAAACACCGCCACAGAGGCCACACAGGAGCCCCCGGCGGCCGTCCCCGACGCCCCCGGCGAAACCGCCGAAAATTAACGCTTGACTATTCCCCGGCCTTAAAGTATACTGGCGCAAGGAGGGGGGTCTAAGGGGGGGTAAACGCCCCGCCGAATGACCCCCCTCCGACCGCATCGAGAAGCCCAAAAATTTTTTGGACTTCTTTTATTTTTTTGCTTGACTTATAAACCGCCTCGGTTTATAATTGGAGCATGAAGAACAGAACGACACAGGCCACGGGCCGGGAGGTAATAAAAATGACAGCAACGTATATCAAGAGCATGGGCACATACCGCATCACCCTGAGCCGGAGCGAGGCCGAAGCCCTGGCGTATAGCGGCACCATGTACTCCCATTTGTTCGACGCCCTGAAGGTGTTCAAGGATTCCTCCGAGCTCACCATTTACGGCAACAAGTACGAAATCGAAGCCGCCCTGAAAAAGTAATTGACAGCAGATTTGAGGAGGTAACAACATGAGGAAAACATCCACCACCAACAGCGTCCAGAGAGCCTACATGCTCGCCAAGGCGCACCTTCAAACGTTGAGGGAGCAGGAGATCGAGATCGAAAAGGCGTACATCGCCGCCCATGGCATCCACAACGCGGACGGCACGACCCCGGAAGCGGTCTATTACATCAAGGACGAAGCGACTTTCGACCGGGCCTGTGAAGCGACGGAGGCCGAAATCGAGAACTGCGGACTGCAGGCGGAAATCCAGGAGGCCAAGAAAGCCGTCAAGGACGCAGAGGACGCCATGATCGCCTACGGTCTCAGCATCGCCCCCGCAGGCATCCGGGCCACGTTGGAGCGCGGCGTCAAAGAAAACTACACGATCCGGCTCAAGGTAATCGACGCAGTTTTCCACCTGGACGTGTCCACCGTCAAGGGGAAGGGGGTGACGGCATGAAAACCTGGTTTTGCGTGACGTCATCGTTTGACGACCGTGGCCGCGTGACAGCCGGGATCACCAGCACCATCCAGGCGGAGGAAAAGCCGGAGAGCGGCTACACCGAGACCAAGACCAAGGACATTTACACCGATTGGTTTGGCACCGAGGCGGAGGCCCGGAAATTTGCGGAGGAGGCGAAACTGGCGTGAATGGGTATATCAAGTATTTTGTGCATGACAGCAGCATTTACCTTGTCCCGCATTACGCCCTCCCGGCAGAGCTCCCCGGCATCATCAACAAACTCCGGGAGGCCGCCGTGGAGGCCATGAAAGAGGCGGGAGTCGCCCACGCCGTCTATGCCGTGAAAAAGTACGACCCGGAGAGCGGGGCCCTGTCGCAGGTCGACATGTACGCCCCAGCCGTCCTTTTGGACGACAACGATTTTTACAGCCGCACAGACGCAGAGGCCAAGGCCAACCCCGGCTGCATCATTCTGGCGTCCCATGCGAAAAAGTGAGGAGGTAGCACCATGAAGAACAACAGCAAGCAGCGCAACAGCATCGCCGGCGCCATGTTCGGCGTGGCCGTGGGCGACGCCCTCGGCGGGCCCGTGGAGTTTATGAGCCCGGAGGACATCATCCGGCGGCATGTGTGCGTTTCCGACATGATCGGCGGAGGCTGGCTCAACCTGGCCCCCGGCGAGATCACCGACGACACGCAGATGACCCTGTGTGTGGCGGAGGGCATCGTGGAGAACCCCACCGCCCCCATCGAGGCCATCGGCCGACTGTTCATTCAGTGGGCCAACAGCGGCCCCAAAGACATCGGCGGCGCGTGCCGGTCCAGCATCAGCTACGCCCAGAGAATGGGCGGCCGCACGGACCCGGTGCCGGAAATGTGGACGGCGGCGGCGGAACAGACGCAGCGGCAGACCGGCCGCCCCGTGGAGGGGAACGGGGCCCTCATGCGGACCGTGTACCCCGGCCTTTTCTACCGCGACCATTACCAGGCGGAGGGCTGGGCCATCAGTATCGGGAAGATGACCCACGCGGGCCCCCGGTCAAATGAGGCTTGCATTTTATACACCCGTATGGTAAACTTAGCAACAGCTTCGGAAAGTCGGCCGCAGGACACCCAGAGCGTCCGGGAATTCCTGGCGGAGCATTGCCGGGCCATCCCGGAGTATGCCGCGGCGGTCAAGGCGTCCATCGTGACCCCTGCCTCCGGCGGGTACGTGGTGGACAGTATGCGGATCGCCGTGGGCAGCATTGCGACCACCGGCTCCTTCGAGGAGGCCGTCGTCGAGGCCGTGAACCTGGGCGGAGACGCAGACACCAACGGCGCTATCACCGGCGGGCTGGCCGGGGCGTGGTACGGGTACGACGCCATCCCGGAGGCGTGGATCGCCGCCCTGGCCCCGGACGTCCGGGAGACATTGAACCGGCTGGCGGACGCAGCCGTCGCCGCACGGGAGGGATGAAAATGGCATACGGCCGCCCCATGAAGGGGAAGTTTCGCCGCGTCCCGGCGACGGTCCACATCCCGACGGGGGTGCTCGACATCATCGACACCCACCTGGAGGAGATCAACGAACGGGACGGCACCAAAATCACCCGGTCGGACTTCATCGTCGAGGCCATCGAGGCACGCATTAAGGAGCTCGGCCTGGGCGACGACGGTGAGGGTAACAACGGGGTAACACCTGAGTAACAATATTTTTTGCAGTCATTTTCTGACCAGGCAATCCAGGAAATAAGCGCAAGAAATGGAATTCTCGCAACCAAAAAACACAGGCGGACAGCCGCCGACTGTAGAGTGGGAATGACCGTCAAAACGGCGCAGCCCCGCATGAATACAGGGTTTTTGACCTGTCGCTTTGCCTTTTGATACTGGTTTGATACGATTCCTTTCACCCTCGTCACGCAAGAGGAAGGACTGCAAAGAGCAGCCGTCCTGCTGAACGACAAATTCAGCAGGGCGGCTGCCCTATTTCTCTTTTCTCCAAGGAACATTTCATCAAACTTTTTGCTGCCACCACAGGTAAGCGGGCAGTTGGGTTTCCATTCCAAGTATTTCTCCCTGACATTCTCCCCGGCGCACGGCTCCGCCCAACGCAGGCGCCGACACGATTTATTTGGATTTTACAGGTATCTCAATCTGCACAAGCGCATCCTCTGCCCGGTCAATCACATTCTCATTGATAATCACCTCATAGGAAAACCCTGATAACGCAAGGCCATGCTGTTCGACATACTCAAATATCTTTTGGTAACACAGGATCGGACTTTCCGCCGCATCTCTATAAAAGGCCCGCACATACTCCCCGGCAGGCTGTATGTGCAGCCCATCCTTTTTTATGGGAAACGGAATTTCAATAAACAGTTTGCAATACTCCTCAAAATTCCCGCTTTGCAGGCTTTCTACGGCAATCATCGTTCCATAAGAGGCATCATGCAGACGGCGAAGCTGATATTTTTTTGTCTCGGCGGTGATCATCTCCGCCTGCTTATCAAACGTGGTGTCCGGCCGGATGTCCACAGTAACGAGCCTGCGTTCCTTTTTCTGCACAATGCCGATGTCCGATAAGTCCATGGTCAATAAGGTCTGCATATTCCGGCGGTGGTACGACAGCGTTTTCCGAACCGCTCTCAGATGTACCATCGTACGGTCCAAATCATCCAGTTTCTCCTGCAAAAGCTGTTTCATGCCGGCGGCGGAACGATTTTTCATAAACGCCTGGATTTCATCAATGGGCACGTCCAGCTCCCGCAGCAGCAGGATCGTCTCCAAAATGGCGCTCTGAAAGTAGCTGTAATATCTGTATCCGTTTTCGGGATGGATCCATGCCGGATGAAAAAGGCCGGTTTCATCGTACCACATCAGAGTTTTCTTATTGATGCCGTGCAGAGCTGCGAACTGACCGATTGTGAGCAATTTACTTTTTTTCTCCATTTTTAAAATGCCTCTTGACTGTACAGTTACTGTACGGTTTATTATAAATCTTGCCAAATGAAAAAGCAAGAAAAATGGAGGATATCATTTATGAAAAAATATGTAATGATTGGCGTGGCCGCTGTCCTTGTAGGAATGATAATAATAGGATTCGCCTATAGGGAACCAATTATGGTACTGTATCGTTCTATTAAGGCATTTCAAGAAGAAAACCTTGCCCACAGTTTTCAAACCATGTATGAAATTCAGCCAACGGCAACCATCCCCAAAGGTGAAAGAATATCAGATTTTGAGTATGACTTAAAGCCGCTAATCGACACATTCCACTTTCAGGGAGAGACCTTACGCGTTTCGGATTTTCTTGAGGAAACCAAAACATCTGGTTTGCTCATTATCAGCGATGATAAAATTGTCTTTGAAGAGTATTACTTAGGTTCAGATGAAAAAACCCGCTTTTCCTCAAATTCCCTTTGTAAATCATTTGTTTCGTCATTGGTCGGACTTGCGATTGAAGATTGCTTTATCGATAGTGTTGACGATTCCGTCGCAAAGTATATTCCAGAATTTGAGAATACCGAAATAGAGAAAGTTACGATAAAAAACTGCCTTCAGATGGCGTCAGGAATTAACTTTGACGAAGTGGCGGACATGAACAAAATATCTGTGCCAAGTATGTTTGGAAAAAATAAAATGAAATCCATCGCAGCCCTTGGACTCGAGCATGAACCAGGCACAAACAGAACTTATTCCAGTATCAATACAGATATTTTAGGAGAAGTTGTTGCCAATGCGACAGGTTGCACCCTTAGTGAATACATGAGTGAGAAAATATGGTCAGAAATTGGCGTGGAGCAGGATGCTTACTGGACGCTAAGCGGTGGGAAAGAACTTGCTAACGGCGGCTTACATATCGCATTAAGAGATTATGCGCGTTTTGCTCGTTTATATATGGATCATGGCGCATTTGAGGGAAAACAGATTCTTCCTGAACAGTGGATCAAAGATTCCATCGCAACAAATGAAACATATTTGAAAGCGCCTCATGACGGAAAACCTTATGAAGAACTTGGTTATGGATACCAATGGTGGATACCTGAGGGCAATGAGCATGAGTTTACAGGAATCGGGGTATTCGGTCAATGGATTTATTGCAATCCAACCAAAAAGATTATCGTAGTAAAAACAGGGGCAGATTCCGGTTTTGAAGAAGATGACAAGGAAAAGAAATCGGTAGCATTTTTCAGAGAAATTGCTGCAACATTTGGGGAATAACGGAGAATTACGATGGAAAGCCAAAATGTCTATGATAAGCCAGTCACATTGGGGAATATCCTCAAATTCGCAGTCCCTACCATCGCAATGTCTGTCTTTATGTCCTTTTACACCATGGTGGACGGTCTGTTTGTATCCAACCTGATTGGCACCGGCGCACTGTCGGCCATCAACCTGACAGCGCCAGTGATTCAAGTGGTGACCGCCGTTTCCACCATGCTGGCCACCGGCGGAAGCGCAGTCATCATGAAAAAGATGGGGGAACAAAAGCCGGCCGAGGCCAGGGAAGATTTTACATTCCTGATTTTGGTGAACGTGGTTGTTGGTTTGGTCATGACTATGCTGGGTTATTCCCTAATGGAAACCATCTTCGGGCGCATGGGATTGTCCCCGGAGGTCGCAGGCTACTGCATCTCCTACCTCAGCCGCTATCTTGTCTTTACGATCCCGATTCTGCTGATGAACAATTTCACCCTCTATATGATCGCCTCTGAGAAAGCAGCCCTATCCCTGATTTGCTCCGTGTCGGGCGGCGTGTTGAACATGGTGCTTGACTATGTATTTATCGGCCTTCTGGATATGGGGATCGGCGGCGCGGCCATTGCCACGGGCCTGGGTTACTCTGTGACCGCTGTTGTTGGTCTGTTTGTATTCAGCCGCAAAAAGAGCCTTCTGCACTTTGCAAAGCCTACTTTCCGCTTCAAGGTTCTCGCAAGCGCGGCGACAAACGGATGCTCTGAAATGGCAACTGCGCTGGTCACAGGCATCATTACGATGATGTTCAACTGGACGATGCTCCATTATGTCGGGGAAGACGGGGTCGCCGCCGTGACTATCATTATGTATGTCCTGATGTTTGCAAGCTCCCTTTATACGGGGTATTCCTATGGCGTCGCCCCCATGCTCAGTTATTGCTACGGCGAGAAGAATTACGAAAAGCTGAAAAAGCTGGTTTCCACCAGTCTGAAAGTCATTGGTGTCATTTCTCTTGTGACTGTGGCGGCGTCCTTTGCCGCGACCAAACCCCTGGTGTCCATTTTTGCAAGACCAGACAACCCGGTCTATGGTCTGGCAGTCACCGGAAATCGAATCTGCACCCTGGCGTTGTTCTTTATCGGATTTAATATCTTTGCCAGCGGGATGTTCACCGCATTGTCCAACGGAGTAGTCTCGGCAGTCCTTGCATTTTCAAGGTCTTTCGTGTTCATGTTGATTACTATGATCGTACTGCCCTTGTTTTTTGGCGTAAATGGAGTCTGGCTGGCAACGCCGGCGGCGGAGCTGATGGCGCTTGCTTTATCTTTTGGGATGTTTTTCATGTATAGAAAGAGGTATGGGTATTAACCCTATATAAGGGGGCAGAAGGAGGCCTTTGGCCTTAACACATGGAATGCCGGATATGCCAAAATCCGGCGGGAAAGGAGGGCATATGGGGCAGAAAACCTACAAATATGAATCCCTGATTTACGAAGCGCAGGGGAAGGGAGGGGCATACGTCATATTCCCCTACGACATCCGGGAGGAATTCGGCAAAGGGCGGGTGAAAGTCCACGCCACCTTCGACGGGGAGCCTTACGACGGCAGCATCGTCAACATGGGCGTCACCCATGCGGACGGCAGCATCTGCTACATTATCGGCATACGCAAGGATATCCGGGCCAAAATCGGCAAGCAGCCGGGAGAAAGAGTAGCCGTGACCATAGAAAGCAGGGAACCGGCAACGTAATTCCCATTTTTTGTATAAAATATCAAATCCGGCAAATACTACCAAAAAAAGGAGTTTGACATGGAAAAAAAATGTAGTATTCGCTTCTTGTTGCTGGGAATTACCTTAAGCGCAGCCGTAAGCTTAAGCGCAGGCTTTTTCGCCGGCTCCCAAAAAAGCTGGAAAACTTATGAAGAACGCATTGTCCTGCTCCAGCAGCAGAATGAAGCGCTTTTGGCCCGGCAGGAAACCGGCGGGGCTGCGCAAAGCCTTGCTGAGAGCATGGAGCCCTATGCATATGTCCTGCTGGAGGAAGACGGCTATGTGGCAGTTTACCACTGGGACAGGAAAAATTTGTTTTCCACCACGGACATCTCAGTGGCAGATCTGCCCCAAGACCTGCAGGAAGAAATCCGGGAGGGGAAGCCCATTGAAAATGAAGCCCAGCTCTATAATTTTCTGGAAAATTACACAAGTTAGCCCACTTGGAACTTGAAACTTGTGTTTGTGAGTGTTATAATATCGGAAAATGGCAGGGCGGGCATATGGATCAGACAGTTGACGTAATCATAGTAGGGGCCGGCGCGTCAGGCCTTACTGCCGGAATCCAGGCAGCAAGGCAGGGGGCAAGGGTCCTGATTTTAGAGCATATGGATAAAGCCGGGAAAAAGATTCTGGCGACAGGGAACGGAAAATGTAATTTTACCAATGAAAAGCAGGGCATTGCATATTACAGAGGCAAGAACCCTGCCTTTGTCTTGCCCTCCCTTAGGCAGTTCGGGGTTCCGGAAACCCTCCGGTTCTTCCGGGAATTGGGCGTCCATGGGAAGGCAAAGCGGGAC
>OFGG01001848.1_pt1 | contig 12714 bp, 5 predicted proteins | sample 1521701 | NCBI WGS metagenome assembly OFGG01 (sample SAMEA3504081, study PRJEB24116) | mouse gut metagenome | biome: mouse gut; feature: mouse-associated habitat; material: faeces | place: Denmark | collected 2011
GCCGCATCCCCTGTCCTCTGGCTGACGGAACTTTGCCAACATTGTTCGCTGTAGTACTAAAGCGCGGCCTCAAATCCATATTCATGTAAAACAACTCCGTCATCTATCACTTCATCATAAACGCCCGTCTTCCTGATAAAACCATTCTTAAGATAAAGCTGAATAGCCGGTTCGTTGATATCCACAACAAAAAGACGTAAATATTGGGCTCCCAGATTTTTTGCAGTCTCTTTTGCTCTTTCAAGCATGAAACTGCCGATTCCCGTTCTGGCATAGCCTGCATGAACACCGAAACGATCCAAATACAAAACACTGCTCCGGCTATCCTGCCATTTTATAGCTCCTTCGCCGGAATGTGTATCACACAAAACAAATGCAGAAACAATAACATCATGTTTCAGCAAAACATAAAGGCGATTATTTCTGATATCCTCCAGAAAAAACTCACAGGGATAAACATCATCCCATATTTGTATCCGCTCACGATTCATTTTTTTAATCATGTCCCTGTATACAGCTTTAATCTTCGATAAATCCTGCATAACTGCCAATCTAAAATCCATACAAATTAACCTCGCAAAATCTGTTTGTCGTTGCCTTTATTATATATCCCATTCATCCAAAAAGAAACAAGTTTCTAATATTTCTGATTCATCAAAGCGAACAGTACAGCAAACCGCAATCCCCTTAAATCCCATATATTCCTCAGCAAGATCCCAAAGCCAGCCAATACAGCAGTCAGTCAGAGGGCAGGGGATGCTTTAGAGCCGCTTCATCCTGTCACACAGCGAACGCCGCATCCCCTGCCCTCTGACTGACGGATCATTTGCCAACCCCATTCGCATAAAAAGAATTGCCCCCTCCTTCATATCTCATTTCTCACCAAAAAACATAGACTTTTCAGAACCCAGGCGTTAAAATAAGCACATACACAAAAACCACCGAAAAACTGCCGAATGAGGAGATGTTAGAATGCTAAGTATCCTGCTTGTAGACGACGAAGTGCTGGCTCTTGACTATTTAAAAAACATGGTAAACTGGGAACGTCACGGCTACCGCATTGCAGGCTGTGCCCAAAGTTCCAGAAAAGCGCTTGATTTATATGAAAAAGAAAAGCCCGATATCGTCATATCCGATATCCGTATGCCGGCCATAGACGGCCTCGAACTCACCAGATGCCTGAAAGAAAAAAACAAAGACATCATCGTTATCCTGCTCTCCGCATACGGCGATTTCGACTACGCGCAAAAAGCCATCCGCTACGGCGTATCCAACTATCTCTTAAAACACGAGCTCTGTGAAGAACTTCTGCTGGCAGAACTGAAGCGCGCCGCGGATCATCTGGAACAACAGCGCAAACGCGACCGTATCTGCCAGGAATATTTCATCAAACAATTAATCTATCAGCCCGGCGACGGCAGCGTGGAAGAAGAAAAACTGGGAAAACGCCTGTTTTTGCTGCTGCTCCATAAAAGGCGCCCCGTGGTGCACGGAGAATTTATGGAGGAAAAATGGCATGCAAAAGAGCGGGATAAACTTTATCATGCGCTTACGCAGGATTTGGACGGAATGCTCTTTTATGCCGCGGATGCGCAGATCACCGACAACAACTGGATGGCGCTCTACCGGATTGAGCATACGGCCAGTATCCATACGGAAACCGAACTCATCGAACGCAAGTGCGCGCAGCTTTGCGACAGCTTAAAAAAACACGCGGACTGTGCGTTTGATATTCTCTACAGCGCCGAGATTACGCAGCGCGCCATCAGCGAAACCTTCCGCAGGATGTCGCGCCAGATCCGGCATGATTTTTTTTATGAAGCAAACCGGGCGGTTCCGCTCCGTTTCGTTCCGCCGTCAGAGCGCAAGGTTCTCTGGGGCGGGCAAATCCGCGCGCTGAAAGACGCCGTTTATGAAAAAGACGGCGACCCCGCGCAGTTCGTAAAGGAATTGTTTTTAAAACCGGGGGAAGAAGAGCGGCTTGACATTATAAAATCACTGATGCCGCTTTTAAACAGTATCCTGTCTGAAATCTGCGCCGCGGAGCATATTACGGAGCGCATGGAAGCGGAAAAACTCTATACCGTACAGGCGGTGATGGAGTATTATATGCAAAGCTTTGCAAAGATTCACGAAAAGCTGATCAAACAGGAGACGCAGGGGATGTCGAGGCTTGTGCAGGATCTGATCCGTTACATACATAAAAATTACGAACAGGAACTCAGCCTGGATATGCTTGGCGAGGTGTTCGGGATGAACGGCGTTTATCTGGGGCAGATATTCAAAAAAGAGGTTGGCGTTACGTTTCTGAAATATCTGACCAATGTGCGGATGGAAGAGGCGAAACGTTTGCTTGCGGAGGAACACTGCACCGTTTCCAAAACGGCAAAACGGGTGGGTTACATCACCAGCCAGTATTTTGCCAAGGTATTTGCAAGGACAGTCGGGATGAAGCCGCAGGAGTACAGGAAATGGAAAGAAGAAGAGGAAAGAAAAAACAGTTAAAATGGCGGATTTTGGGGAGTATTGCGCTGATTCTGGCGGTTTCTATGACCATATCCTCGCTTGCGGGTTACTGGTATTTTGAACGGATTGTCCGGGAACAGAAAATTTCCGACGAGCGCAGCAGGCTGATACAGGTTTCGGGGCAGCTTACGTTTCTGGCGGAGGATATCCGGCAGTTTGCCAGAAGCATTTTAATCGACGCGGAGCTGCAGGAGCTTTTGGAAGAGGACGTTGCGGGCAGCGCTTATCGGAAACAGAGGCGGAACAATAAGGTATCCGCGCGTCTGATCTTTTACGGCAGCCTGCGCGGTTATATCAAAGACATGATTATCCGGACAGAGGACGGCGCCTGCTACGGCAGCCACAATACCGCGGATACGGCTTATATCAATGAAAAACTGGCGCGGCGGGAAATTGCCGGTTCTGCCGGGCAGGAGGGCGGCTCTTTTTCCGAACCATACGGCGAAGGCGGCGGGCAGCTGATTTGTTTTCAGATGCAGATGTTTGACAAATACCGGTTCGGGCAGAGAAAGGGGACGCTGTATATTGAATTTGATCCGGGGTATTTTCTGGAGCCGATCCGTACCTATGCGGGCGCGGAAAACTATGTCTGCCTGCTGGGCGCGGGCGGGAATATTTTATACGGGCAGGATCCGGACGGTAAACTCTCGTTGTGCATAGAAGAACTGGCGGGGCAGAGGGAAGAAATCCGGCGGACAAAGAACGGTTATCTGGTCTGCGATACCATTGAAGGGACAGGCTTTCGGCTTGGCACGCTCGTAACCGATCGGTATCTGTGGGAACGCAGCAGCTTTGTGCTTGTGTTTTTCCTCTGCTCTTTTTTGTTTTCCGTGGGCCTGATCCTGGTTTTTATTTCCCGCAGGGTGGAACGGATGATCTGGCCGGTGACAAAACTGTCGGCACAGATGGAAACGGTAAAATACGGCAGCATGGAGCAGATCGAAACCGTGCATACGGGGGATGAGATCGAAACGCTTTACAATTCCTTCGGGCATATGCTTGCGCAGTTAAAAAAAGGGGAAGAGGAGCGGATCCGGTATGAAAGGCAGAAGCACAAAATGCAATACGAGATAACCATGTCGCAGATCCACCCGCATTATCTGTACAATGTGTTAAATACGGTGGTCTACCTGGCCGCGGCCGAAAAGCATCGGGACGTGGCGGCTATTGTGCGCGCACTGATCCATACGCTGCACAATACGCTTGAAATCGGCGGGGAGCGTGTGGAAACGACAGTAAAGCAGGAACTGGCGCTGACCCAAAGCTATCTGGAAATCCAAAAGTACCGCTATCCGGATATGGTTACGGCAAAGATTTGCTGCGACGAGGCGGTTCTGGCGTGCCGGATGCCAAAGATTGTGATCCAGCCTTTGGTGGAAAATGCCATACTGCATGGGATATTGCCTTTAGAACGGGCGGGCACGGTGCGGGTGGATGTCTGCAAAAAGAACGAGACGCTCAGCGTTTCGGTGGAAGACGACGGAGCCGGAATCGGGGAAGAATGCTTAAAGCGGTTCTGGAACGGCGAAGAGATTTCGTCCGGGAAAGGCAGCAGAAGACATATTGGGATCCAAAATGTCAGGGACAGGATCTGGTTTTTGTACGGAACAGAATATGGGATGGAAATTGAGAGAAGAAAAGAAGGCGGGACGAGGGTGTCGCTTCGCCTGCCGTTTGTGGAGGAACAATAAGGGCGGCGGTTGGCCGGACGGTAAGAAAAGAGGATGCGTATTGAAGAAAAAAGCAGCATATCGGATGATTTTAACAGGAATGGCGGCCGCCCTGTTTTGTGCCTGCGGCAGAAACCGGGATCCGGCGAAGCAGAATCCGCCTGACCGGTTCCGGCAGAGCGCCGCCGAAACGCCTTACAATGAACCGCTTCCAAATGATTACAGGGGAACGCTTACAATGTGGGGCTGGGACGACGATTATTACAGGACCGTGACGGAAGCGTTTCGGGAAATTTACCCGAACGTCGATTTTGTCTATACGGACGTTGCGCATAAGGATTTGCCGCAGAAATACGAAACCGCCCTGCTGTCCGCGGGGGAACTGCCCGACATTGCGTGGTCGGTAATTGATTCGAGGGGAGAAGTATTTGAATTGGACATGTGGGAGCCTTTGGAGCAGGAGCCGTATTGCTTTGACATTTCCGAGATTTATGAATACCTGCGTCCCCGCATGGTCAACACCAAAGGAAACGTCTGCGGCATTGAGCAGTCCTTATCCCCGGCGGGGCTGGCATACCGAAAAGATTTGGCGAAGCAGTATCTGGGGACGGACGATCCGGGGGAGCTCGAAGCGATGCTTCCGGATTGGGAACGCTTTTTTGAAAAAGGAAAGGAAGTGTATGAAAAAAGCGGCGGCAGCGTCCATATGTGCTTCTCATTAAGCGAACTCAGGCAGTTTATTCAGGAGCAGCAGGGCATGCCCTGGGCGGACGGCGGTGTGATTGACGTGGAAAAAACGTTTGGCAGGGCCTTAGAACTGATCTGCCGGTTTCGGGACGGGCATATTTCGGATCATATGGCGGCCTGGACTCCGGCGTGGAATGCCGCGTTTCAGGAAGACGGGCATATTTTTACCGCATGCGCAACCTGGACGGTGCAGTTTACCATCCAGAAATACGATAAGCGGGGGGAAACAAAAGGGCATTGGGGGCTTATGAGCGCGCCGGAAGGCAATGCGAACCTGGGCGGTACGGCTATGGGGATTACAAAGACCTGCAAGGATAAGCGGCTGGCATGGGAATTTTTGAAATTTGCCACGCTTTCTACGGAAGGGGCGAAGGCCATTAACCGGATTGCGCTTATGACGACGGCAAAAAAGCCTTATGAGGAAGCGCCGGAGTTAAAGAGTTATAAAAGCCCCTGGTTTGGGGAACAGGATTTGGGGATATACTATATGGAAAAGATTGTGCCGCATATTAAGGCCAGGACGCTTACGCCCCAGGACGGGGTGGTGCATGACAGCCTGAGTATGGTTCTGGAGGTTTTAAACGAAGACCGGGACGTGGGGTATGAGGAGGCGGCAGAGTATCTGAAACAGGAGTTAAAGGCGGAATTAAAGGATATAACGGTGTATTAAAGGCCATGGGAGGGAGGATGCCTGTGCGTCCTGTTAAGTCCACACCTATAAAATGAAAACAAAAACTATAGAATGTATGCTGGAAAACATGTTTGATGCCTGTTAAACTTAATTGTGTTCGAAAAAATAATATCAGGAACAAAGAGTGAATGGAGGAAATGGTATGAAAAAACACAGGTATGCAAAGCAGCTTGGATCATTCCTGCTGGCTTTTGCTATGGCATTTACTACAGTGTTTGGCAGCATGGCGTTACCGGTTTATGCGGCTGCAGAAGATGAATTTATTGAGGTGGAAGTCCCGAACGGGGATTTTGAAAACGGAGAAACGGCGTGGACGTTTTCGGGGGAGAATTACAGCGTAAATCCGGATTATTACTGGAGGGTTTTTACAAATACGGGAGATAAAAACACAACAAACGTTTACGAAGTATGCAGTAAAAAAAGCATGGGCGTTACGAAAAATTTTTCGTGCACACAGACAGTAAGCGGTTTAGAACCGGGTATTTATAAAGCTTCTGTAGAAGGTATGGGAGCAAACGATAAGGGCGGTTCCCATACGACAATGCTTTTAGCCGGCGGGAAATCCGTAGCGGTCGAACCCAAAGGTTGGAATATCTGGACAACGCATACAACAGAACCGTTTGAGGTTGGGGAGAACGGAACATGTGAAATTTCGATTGAAAGTACGGTAACAGGAAATTATCTGAATATAGACAATATAAAACTCTACCGCAAGGCAGACGCGGGCTCTAAAACCGTAGACAGCGTGCCGCCTGTCAGCAAGAAGATCACTGCGGCAGGGGAGTTTCGCGCGCCAGCACAGGTTCCGGCGCTTTATACGGACGGTACAAGCGCGTTGTTTGACGTTGTCTGGAATGCAGAGGAACTTGCGGCGGTAGCGCAGGCGGCTGCAGGCAGTAAAGTGTCTGTGACCGGGAAAGTAACCATCGGGGAAAAGGAGTATGACGTAACGATGACAGTAGAAATTATAGATGCATCTTCCCTGGTACAACATGTGCAGGAGGATGCGTCCGGGGCTGTAAGCCTGGACAGTAACTGGCAGTTTTATCTGGCAACGCGCACGCCGCAGGAGGCGGACGGCGGTTTTGCGGCTGCAGGCGTTAAGGACGCCGGAAATTATACGACGCAGGAAATTGCCGCGCCCGATTTTGACGATACGCAGTGGCGGACCGTAGACGTGCCGCACGACTTTAGTATTGAAGGGGAAAAAACAAATAAGGCTACGGACTCCCAGGCATATCTTGAGGGCGGGCTGGGCTATTACCGCAAACGCTTTACGGTTCCGGAGGCTTTTTCGGGAAATAAAACAATTTCCGTTGATTTTGAAGGCGTGTACCAAAACAGCGTCGTTTATTTAAACGGGGAGCAGGTCGGCAGCTACCCGAGCGGCTATACGGGTTTTGCCCTTGATATTACGGATAAACTGAAATACGGAGAAGAAAATGTCCTTGTGGTAAAGGTGCAGAATATGTCGCCGTCCGGACGCTGGTATACGGGAAGCGGCATTATCCGCCCGGTTCATCTTGTGGTGGACAATCTGGCGCATTTTAACAGAAACGGCATTACGCTTGCCGCGCCGACTTTAGAAGAGGACTATACGGATGAAAAAGCCGCTTATCTGAACGTAACGGCAAAAGGCTTTTCCGACGATACCAATTCCAACGTACGTATGGAAGTCACAGTCCTGGATGCCGAAGGAAAAGAAGTGGCCAAAAAGAGCACGGAAAATACGGCGATTAACCCGACTACCGCATTCACCCTTACACTGGAGGACAATAACGCGGTAAAGGTGGATAATGTAAACCTGTGGTACCCATGGAATCTGGGAACGCCTTATCTTTATACGGTAAAAGTGGATTTGTACGGAGAAAAAAACGGGAGCGCAGACGGCTACCGCCTGATTGATTCGGAAGAAATCGAATATGGATTCCGCTGGGCAAAGGTAATGGATACGACAAGTGATCCAAACAGCGGCGGCTTATATGTAAACGGCGAATATACTAAAGTACAGGGCGTGGATCTTCATCATGACGCCGGTGCAGTCGGGGCGGCAAGCTACACGGACGCTTACGAGCGGGAATTTGGCAAACTGATGGAAATGGGCGTCAACGCATACCGCACGTCGCACTGCCCGCCGTCCAAACAGGCAATTGAGGTATGCAGAAGAAACGGTATTCTCGTTGTAGAGGAAGCATACGACGGGTGGGGCAAGCCGAAAGCAACCTATGACTTCGGTAATTTCTTCTTTATGGAAATCCCGCAGGGCTGGGCAGGATTAAAACCAAACGGCTATATGGCTATGCCGGAATCTGTAACCAGCTACGAAGGGGCAAAATATGTCTGGAGCGACTGGGTTATCCAGGAAATGGTAAACCGCGACAAAAATGAACCGTCCGTAATCGCATGGTCGGTCGGCAACGAAGTGCGCGGGACAGGAAATAAACCGGGCTGGTATGACGTATCGCAATATGATATATTAGGCGTAAACCCGCCCGGCATAAATGAGTATACCGAAGCAGTCCGCTTAATGCGCGACATAAAGGCGGCCGACGGCACGCGCTACGTGCTGATGGGCGGCGATCAGCAAAGGTCTGTCCCGGCCCTGAATAACACATGGGCATATGTCAACCAGGTATTGGACGGCTATGGTTTAAATTACAATACGTCCAAATCCGTAGACGGCCTGATTGAACGCTATTCCATCGGCGAGGGGCTGCAGGAAAAAGGCACAAAGACATTTTTCTTTGAATCGGAGTCTTCTTCCCAGACTTCATCCAGGGGAGTTTATCTGGATCCGCAGTTTAGCAATACCGGCATCAACCAGACGCCGGGCAAAAGGGGCGGATCAAACTATGACAACGACTTTGCTTCCTGGACAATGTCCAATGAATACGGTTTAAAGAAAGACCGCGACAGAAAGAGTTTTATCGGTCAGTTCATCTGGTCCGGCTTTGATTACCTTGGGGAGCCGACGCCGTACAGCGTATTTCCGGTGGGCGTTTCTTCCTTCGGTACAATAGATACGGCAGGATTCCCGAAGGATTCTTTCTATCTCTACCAGAGCCAGTGGGTAGACGACGAAATGGTGCACCTGCTTCCGGGCAACTGGGATCAGTGGCATGAAGGCGAGGAAGTAGAAGTATGGGTCAACAGTAACCAGCAGAGCGCGGAACTGTTCTTAAACGGCAAATCGCTTGGAAAGAAGAGTTTTGACGAGAAAGTAACCGCATACGGCAAAAAATATTTTGAAACATCCGAAAAGACTTCGGACGATAAAACATGGGGCGACAGCAAAAACCCGGGCGGCTACACAAGCCCCGGCGCAGTTTTGGACGAAGGGGAATTAAATTCCGGCAAGCTGCACCTGACCTGGAAGGTTCCGTATGAGGAAGGTACGCTGGAGGTAAAAGCATACGATAAAGAGGGCAACGTCGTCGCATCAGACAGCGTGAGCACTTCCGGCACGCCGTATACCATTGAGGCAAAAGCAGACAAGACCGTCCTGGCGGCCGACGGCAGCAGCCTTTCTTATGTGGAATGCACGATTGTGGACGAAAACGGCAATATGGTCCCGGATGCGGGCAATCTTGTGAAATTTGACATTTCCGGCGATTCTGCGGCTATTTTTGGCGTGGACAATGGCAAGCAGGAAAGCACGGAACTCTACAAATACGGGAATGTGGAGCAGACGGCGCATTCCGAGCGCAGCGCATATAACGGCAAGGTACTCGTTATCTTAAAATCGAATCAAACAGCCGGGGACGCGGTGCTGACAATATCTTCCGACGGCTTAAAACCGGCGCAGACGGCGATCAAAGTAACAGAAGACGGCGCAGGCAGCGCGCCGGCTGCAATCGAAGTTACCGGTACGGAAGTATCTGTGGATCCGGTTGCAGTCACTGTTCCGGCCGGAATGGAGGTGACGCTTCCTTCCGCAGTGAGGGTAAACTATAACAGCAGTGCGGGAAATTACAGCGTGATGCGCGCCGTTACCTGGGGAGCGCTTACAAACGGTACGGCAGAGGGCGTGGTCAGCGGATGCACGTTAAAGGCGGCCGCTGTCGTGACAGAGGATGCCGCCATGGAAACGGATACGGAACTTGCAGTCCAAAAAGCGTCTGCAACCGCATCCTTTACCGGCTCCGTCGGCAATTATCCGGAAAATATGGTAGACGGAAATCCTTCGAAAAGCTGGACAAACGCATACAGCAGGGGCGATTCCGTACTCCTTCCGGCAAACAGCGCTTCCCGGAAGTCCGATTACGTGGAGTTTTCCTGGGATACGCCGCAGGTTTTAAACCAGATAGGGCTGACGTTTGTGACAGGCAGGGGAAAAGCGGTTCCGGCCGTATTAGAAGCGCAGTATTTTGACGGCGCAGGCTGGAAAAAGGTATCCGGCCAGGCCAAACTTACAGTGGATAAAACCGTAAAACTGCAGTTTACACCGGTATATACGGAAAAAGTAAGGGTATACATGGAAAATGCGACTCCGTTTACCGCAGACGGCAATATAGAAATTTCGGAGGCAAGCGTAAAACTGAGTACGGAAGAATTTCATATGCAGGCAATCCTTACGGCGGAAGATATCATCCAGGGGGCGGCGCAGAAGGTCAATGTGGCTCTTTCCAACCTGCCGGCGGATCCTGCAATCAGGGAAATCGGTTTTGCAGTCGATTATGACGAGGCTGTATTTGAAGATGTGCGCGTGGAGCTGAAAAACGGCGTGGCAGGCACGTTAGAAACAGGGGACGGAACGAAAAGCGGCGGCAGGCAGACGTATCTGTATACCAATGAGGACGGTATTCCCGCAGATCTGACGGATTTTGCAGAAATTACATTAAACGTCAAAGCAGACGCCGCGCCGGGCAGCTATACGGTTGCCTTAACGGGCGTTGCGGCTTTGGACGCAGCGGGGCAGACGGTATCCGTGGCGGTAACCCCGGCATCCTTTGCAGTGAAGGAACGCCCGAATATCGGCGACGTAACGTATCTGTCCGATTTGGAATGGGAGAGCGCGTCTTCCGGATGGAACGAAGTGCACAAAGACGAATACTGCGATACCAAACCGGGCAAAATTTCCCTGTTCTTAGATGGGGAACGGGCTTACTTTGACAAAGGCCTCGGGGCGAATGCGGATGCGGAAATCGTTTATGATCTGGGGATTTACAGCCAGATTTTAAATCCGGATCAGAATCTGTTTTTCCGGTCCTACGTCGGGATTGATTATATAAAATACAGCGCAAACAAAGGCGACGGCGTATATTTTATCGTTTACGGGACAAAAGGAGGGGAAGAGAAGGAATTATACCGTTCCGGCCTTCTCGGCCCAAGGACTCCGGCGGAATATATCAATGTCTGTGTGACGGGTATGACAAAACTTCGCCTTGTTATGGACAAAAATGCCAACAACGGCCATGACAACGGCGACTGGGCGGACGCGAAGCTGGTAATTTCAGATGAGGCGGACAAGGGAGCCTTAAAAGAGGCTCTGGATGCGGCGGAAACTCTGAGGGAAACTGATTATACGGCCGAAACATTTATTGCCCTGCAGGCTGCTATTACTGCGGCAAAAGCGGTATATGAGGATGAAAACGCAACGCAGACGCAGGTAAATACCATGCTCGGTTGCATCGCGGAGGCCATAGAGGCCTTAAAAGTGCCGGGGGCGTCCGAATACTGGGAACTGGTTGCGCAGCTGAAAGAAAAAGAAGATGAGGCCGACGGTCTTAGGGATGAACTTTTGGCCAAAGAAGAAGAGTTAAATCAGGAAAAGGAAAACGTCTCCACACTTTCCGGGCAGCTTTCAGAGGCAAGGCAAGAGGCGGAACGCTTAAACTCGCAGTTGGAAGCCGCAAACGAGAGGATAGCGGAACTGGAAGCGTCGGGCGGTTCTTCCGAAGAAGTAAAGAAATGGAAGGATGAGGCAGAAAGGCTGCGGGGACAGCTTGCGCAAGCAAACAGCGATGTGACAAGGCTGACCGGGGAATTGTCGGAAGCAAACGGCAGGATTACCGTACTGACAGGACAAAACCAGACGCTTACCGGGCAGATAAACGGGCTGCAAAATGAGATAACCAGGTTAAATCAGGAACTTGCGGCGGCAAATACAAATATAGATACCCTAAACCAGGCGCTTTTGGACGCACGCAAAGAAGTTTCGGATCTGGAGGAGAGTTTGCGGAATGCAAACGATAACATTGCCAAACTTCAGGCAAGCGGCTCTGCAAAAGACAGTGAAATTGAACTCTGGAAAAGCCAGGCAGAGAAGTTTGAAGAACTGCTGAATACGGCGAACGCCAATATAATTGGCCTGACAGAACGGATTGGCGCTCTTGAGAAGGAACTGCTTGAAGAGAAGGAAAAAGCGGATAAGCTGGCTGAAGAAGCAAGGTTAGAAGCGGAACGCCTGAAAGCCGAAGCCGAGCGGCAAAAGGCAGAAGCCCAGGCTGCTTTAGAAAAGGCGCTTCTTGAAGCCGAACATGCCAAGAAGGAACTGGAAGGCTTTAGGGCAAAAGCGCAAACGGCTCTTAAGAACGGGGATATCAGGGAATGCGGCGGCGTAATTTACCGAGTATCGAATGCGGACAAAAAAGAAGCGTCGGCATACAGGGCAGGCAAAAACAGCGCAAAGAGCATAACGGTTTTGGATACGGTTTTGATAGGCGGCGTTACCTGCAAAGTAACATCCATTTCAGCCAATGCGTTCAGCCTGATGCCCGGGCTTAAAAAAGCAGTGATTGGAAAGAACGTAAAAACCATCGGCAAAAAAGCTTTTTACGGTTCCGCAAAACTGAAAGAAATCCGGGTGAAATCAACCGGGTTAAAGAAAGTAAATAAGAACGCGTTAAAACAGATTCATCCAAAAGCGGTCATTCAAGTTCCCAAAGCCAAAAAACGGGCGTATGCAAAGCTGTTTGCTGGGAAAGGCCAAAAGAAAACAGTGAAAATCAAATATTAATAGTTTCAATGGTAGAAGATATAAAAAATAAAAAAGAAACAAGATATGTAACATCAAGAGTAAAAACAATTTTGCAAAAAATCTTAAAATAAACTTGACAATGAAAAAATAATCCTATATAA
>OFGG01001855.1_pt1 | contig 12678 bp, 14 predicted proteins | sample 1521701 | NCBI WGS metagenome assembly OFGG01 (sample SAMEA3504081, study PRJEB24116) | mouse gut metagenome | biome: mouse gut; feature: mouse-associated habitat; material: faeces | place: Denmark | collected 2011
TGGTGTTCACCAAGACCAGCCACGGCGGCACGGATCAGGTGTGGTTCTACGACATGCGCGCCGACGGGTTCAGCCTGGACGACAAGCGGATGGCAATAGCGGACAATGACATCCCGGATATCGTGGCGCGGTTCCATGACCTGTCCGCTGAGGCGGGCCGGGAGCGGACGGAGCAGTCGTTTCTCGTGCCGAAGGCGGAAATTGCGGAAAACAGGTATGATCTCTCTATCAATAAGTACAAAAAGACCGCCTATGTGCCTGTGGAGTATCCGCCCACCAGTGAGATTTTTAAGGAGCTGCGGGCGCTGGAGGAGGAGATTCAGAAGGGGCTGGCGGAGTTGGAGGGGATGGTGTGATGGCGAGGTTTGCCGATGTTTTGACTATAATAAATGGCAAAAATCAAAAGCATGTTGAAAACCCCAATGGAAAGTATCCCATATATGGAAGCGGCGGTATTATGGGATATGCAGATGATTTCATTTGCAGTGGAGAAACCGTGATTATTGGAAGGAAAGGAAACATTAATAAGCCAATTTTTGTAGATGTCCCGTTTTGGAATGTAGATACGGCGTTTGGATTATCTGTAAAACAAAATATGCTTCTCCCTAAGTATCTGTTCTATTTTTGTGAAATCTTCAATTTTGAAAGCCTTAACACAACTGTTACTATCCCAAGTTTGACGAAAGCGAATCTTCTGGACATTGAGATACCTTTACCTACATTAGAAAAGCAAAGAGAGATTGTTATCACACTGGACAAGTGTAACGACCTAATCGACCTCCGCAAGCAGCAGCTTGCCAAGCTGGATGAATCGGTCAAGGCGCGATTTGTGGAGATGTTTGGGGACCCGATCTGCAATAGGAATAAACTTCCAACCGAACGGGGAGTGGATTTTTTCAAATTGTCAAACGGGAAATTTCTGCCAGAATCTAAACGATTTGAGTCTGGTATTCCTGCCTATGGCGGAAACGGGATTTCGTGGTACACGGATGATGCTATTATGAAAGAAGACACCCTGGTTGTCGGTCGCGTTGGATTTCAAAGCGGTAATGTCCATTTTGCAAAAGGCCCGCTGTGGATAACTGATAATGCCATGTACATTAGCGAATATAACATGGGCAAGTTTAATTTGTTCTTTCTGTATGCACTGATGGAACACATTGATTTTACTCGCTTCCAAGATGCGGGCGATTTGAAGAAAGTAACTCAGAAGCCTTTTATGAATATGGAATACATCATGCCCGCATTGTCACAGCAGCAGGAATATGTCTCCTTTGCTAAACGAAGCAACAAATCTAAATTGACAATCCAGCAAAGTCTTGATAAAATGGAAATGCTGAAAAAGGCGTTGATGCAGGAGTATTTTGAGTAAGGTGTAGGCGATTATGGAGATATATAAATATTCAATACCATTAAGAGTTGATCGTGCTGCTGCGGTAAAATATTTAAACGATAAAATTTTATCTGGAATCCGAAAAGGGTATAGTCATTTTGTGATTGGTATTGAGGAAACTCAAACATATCCCAATATTTGTGCACCAATTGCAGGAGTATTAGACTATTACAGCGACGAAGGAAATATGTTTGAAATAGCATATCAAAATCCATTTGGATATATTATGCACACAAAGCTTGAACAGCCGCAAATTGTTAGAAATATGATAGGCAGGGACGAACTTCATTATCCATTCGACAAAGTATGGATGTTTAGCTCCTCTGAAGAAATTAACGAGTTAGTTACATCATATATTTTGACTTTGCGACAAGCAGATATCATAAAACCCGGGGTAATCTCCAGTTTAGAATGGTGCCTTAATGAAACCATGGATAATGTTTTACAACATTCCGATGTCGATAAGGGTTATGCAATGGCACAATTACATAAAACTTCTCAACAGTTATCTATTTGTGTTTTTGATGCGGGAAGAGGCATCTACAATTCTCTTAAAGAATCCAGGCATAAACCATCATCACCATTGGATGCAATAACTCTTGCGTTGCAAGAAAAGGTGACTCGAGATGAAAATATTGGTCAAGGTAATGGGTTATGGGGGCTCTCTCAAATTATTAAAGAAGCTCATGGCAGTATTGAAATAAGCTCAGGAGGCGCTGTATATAAGAATCAAAACGGCTATATCCATACAATTGAGAACGGGCATTTTAATTTAGGAAAACTGCATGGAACTGCATTGATAGATTTTCAGTTAAACTATTCTAATGAAATCAATGTTGCAAAGGCACTTAATGGATATGAACCGGTTGATTTGTGGCTAGAAGAGTTTGAGGCTGAAAATGGAGATGTAATAATCCCTATTGCCGAACAGGCTAATGGCACAGGTACCAGAAAATCTGCGGAGAGATTACGTACAATGGTCTTAAACATGACACTTGCTGATAAAAAACATGTGATTTTAGACTTCTCTGGGGTTAATTTGTTAAGTTCGTCTTTCGCAGATGAATTAGTTGGCAAAATAATTAGTAAGTACGGTTTTGTTTTCTTTATTAACCATTTTTCAATCAGGAATCTTTCTGTATTTAACGCATCATTATTAAATCGTTCCGTTCAACAGCGAATGGCGCAGATGTATTATGATAATACAATCAAAGATGCCGAAGATTTATGTCAGAATTGCTGAGGTGACCCCCATGCCCAACTTCACCCCCTACCAAACTGAACAATTCCAACCCTTCGCCCCCGCCGCGGAGACGGCGGAGCGTCTCTATGCCATCGACCCCGCCGCCTGCGCCATGAACTGCCGGCGGGCGATGGAATTGGCGGTGAAGTGGATGTACGCGGTGGACAAGCAGCTTGTCCTGCCCCATAAGAAGGACCTCTCCGTCCTGCTGAGCACGGCGGAGTTCGTGGACCTGGTGGACGACAAGAACCTCCTCCGGCGGTTGGACTTTCTGCGCCGTCTGGGCAACACCGCCGCCCACAGCGGCAAAAAGATCTCCAGAGACCAGGCCCGCCTGGCTCTGGAGAATCTGTTTTATTTCCTGGATTTCGTCGCCTGCTGCTACGCCCCGGACTACCAGCCCCGCGACTTCGACCCCGCCCTGCTGCCGGAGCTGGAGGATGCAGTGATCGTGGACCGGAAGGCCCTTGCAGCAGCCGCGGTGGAGCCCGTCATGTTCTACACGGCGACGGCGGCACAAATCAGCCAATTTTCCCAGCGGCGGCAGGAGCAGCCCTATGTGCCCAAGCCCCTGGACCTCACCGAGTACGAGACCCGGAAGCTGTATATCGACGCCATGCTCCAGGACGCGGGCTGGACAGAGGGCCGGGACTGGGTAAACGAGTATCCCGTGGAGGGGATGCCCAACGCCTCCGGCAGGGGCTTCGTGGACTACGTCCTTCTGGGGGACGACGGCCGTCCCCTGGCCCTGGTGGAGGCCAAGCGCACCTGTCAGGACCCGGCGGCGGGCCGTCAGCAGGCTAAGCTGTACGCGGACCTGCTGGAGAAAAAATTTGGCCGCCGGCCTGTGATCTTCCTGACCAACGGCTTCGACACCCGCATCTGGAACGCGCCCTACTACAACGAGCGCCCCGTCTCCGGCGTCTACGCCAAGCGGGACCTGGAGAAGGAGTTCAACAAGCTGGCCATCCGCGCGCCCCTGGAGAACGTATCGCCCCGGGAGGACATCGCCGGGCGGTACTACCAGGTGGAGGCGGTGAAGGCCGTCTGCCATGCCTTCGATACGGAGAACCGCCGGAAGGCGCTGCTGGTGATGGCCACCAGTTCCGGCAAGACCCGGACCACCATCTCTCTGGTAGAGGTGCTGCTGCGCCAGGGTTGGGTAAAAAACGTGCTGCTCCTGACGGACCGCACCAGCCTGGTGACCCAGGTCAAGTGGGCGTTTGTGAACCTGCTACCGGACCTGAGCCTCACCCACCTCTGCGAGGACCGGGAAAATTTTACCGCTCGGGCGGTGTTCTCCACCTACCAGACCATGATAGGCTGCATTGACGACACCCGGGATGAGGAGGGCGGAAAGCTGTTTACCGTGGGGCATTTCGACCTCATCATCGGGGACGAGGTCCACCGGAGCATATACAAGAAATACCAGGCGATTTTCGACTATTTTGACGCCCATCTGGTTGGCCTGACCGCTACATCCAAGGCGGAAATCGACAAAAACACCTACGGCATCTTCGACCTCCGGGAGGGGGACCCAACCTACGACTACGAACTGAGCCAGGCGGTGGAGGACGGCTATCTGGTGGACTTCCGGTGCCTGGAGACTAAGCTGAAATTCTCCAGCGAGGGGATTGCCTACGACCAACTGTCCGACGAAGATAACGAGCAGTACGAAAATACCTTTACGGATGAGGACGGTGTCCTTCCAAACCGGATCGAGATCGCCGCCCTCAACGAGTAGGTATTCAACGAGGATACCATCCGCAAGGCACAGGATACCCTGATGTCCCAGGGCATCCGGGTAGACTACGGCAATAAGCTGGGTAAGAGCATCATTTTTGCAAAAAACCACCGCCACGCGGAAAAGATTCTGGAGATGTTTAACCGGGACTATCCCGACTATGTGGGCTGGACTCAGGTGATCGATAATCAGACCCGGTACGCCCAGACCAGATCTCCGACCCGGCCAAACTGCCGCAGATCGCAATCGCCGTGGATATGCTGGACACCGGCATCGACGTGCCGGAGGTGGTGAATCTGGTGTTATTCAAGCGGGTCATGACGGTTAAGCTGGGCTGAACCCTGCCCGTGCAGCCCCTTGATTTGCTCCTGTTTACTTGACCATTGCTTGTCTGCTTTTACACAACCTTTTCTGGAGAACCAGATAATATGAATGTAAATATTAACTCAATCCGCCCAAAAGGAAGCCAGCGGCTATCTCACGATAACCGCTGGCCCAACTTCCGCTATTTATAGGGATAGAGCATTTACTGCTTCAGCATTTCTGCATACTTCGGCTTATCAGCTTCCGACACCCCCAATACTGCCATTGCTCGTTCGACAGATAACCCCATATTTTTGATGAGATTCTGGATTGATTGCAGTGTCCCTTCTGTCATACCTTCTGCACGACCCTTCTGAAGCCCATCCTTCCGGGCATCTTCCGCGACATGGTAGTCATGGATCTCCATGATCTTCTCCTGATCGAATAAGGTTACCATAATCTCTGCCACCTCCTTCTGACGGGTTGTCAAAAATGGCGCTAACACATTTTCTTCTATACACCTGCGCAACGTCTCTTCGATGGCCTTCCGGCTGCGCCCATGCTCCTTCCGCTCCTCGTCCGATATCTTGCAGAATCGGACATATTGATCAACGATGTCCCCGGTTCCGTTTCCTCGCAACACTTTTACGAAGGATTGCTTTGACCTTGGACCACATTTTCTCGATGGGGTTCAGATCAGGGCTGTAGGGTGGAAGGTACAGCAGTCCTATGCTTTTGATTTCCAGAATCTCTCGGACGGCTTTTACATGGTGAGAGCGCATATTATCATCACAACGATGTCGCCCGGTCGAAGAGTTGGAAGTAAAGTCTCCTTCAAATATTGGACAAAACGTTCCCCTGTTGTTCCTCCCTGATAAGTTGTAAATACTTTTCTCCATCAAAGCGAATGGAAGAAAGTATGGTCGTTGTCTGCGGCGTATTCAGGGGAGCATGATCCACTGCCCTCTGGGATGAAGGTGCCCGTCCATAAAGGCGGGTCAGATCTGTATTAACACCGCTTTCGTCCAGAAATACCAAGTGTTCCACCATATCAGGTTTTATGCTCTCATTCCATTCCTTGCGTTTTTCCTGTACATCGAATACGGTCACGCTCACTTGCATAGAGTGATTTCTTTTTCAGGGTATAGCCCATTGCGGCTATCGCACGCTCCACGGTGGAATAACTCGGAGACAGTTTCAACTGCTCCCGGATCTCTTCGATTGTGATGTCAGGCTTCTCATCTATGCAGCGGCGGATATTTTCCCGGTCCTCTGCTGTCAGAACTGGCTTTCGGCCTCGCTGGCTGGTTTTCACAGCCATGCTGCCTGTTTTGCGCTTCTGGCTCACCAATCGGTACACTGTCCTTTGGCTCACCGAATATGCTTTGGCTATTCCTTCCGCATCATGGCTCGCTTCATATCCCTGTACCAGCAACTCCCGTGCTTCATTGTGTAACATATTCTCATCTCCGCTATTTGTTATATCACCTCTGTCAACTACTGCTGCTATTTTTGATGATTGCTATAATTAAATGAAAACGGGGCAAGAAACTACCGTTTGCACAATATAAATTACATTTGTAGCCGAGTAGTATAAAGATGAGATATTTGAGCAACACAGTAGGAAAGTTGTCCTTGCGTTTTGTTGATGACAACAATCATCCTTTGCTTATTTGAAAGGTAATTGACCCCGTGATTTAACCTTTCTTCTTTCAAGACGGAGATGTTACTTAGTTAGATAGAGTGGATTCTAGATATTTGCGGATTTCATTCCAGTCAAATTTTGTACTTTTTACAAGCGCAAGATGATTACGTAGTTGCACTGCACATCTGACGAATTTCGGACAATTGCGTTTGCGGTGTTTCATTTTTAATGAGAACATTTTGAAAATCTTTCTGGTTTTGCTGGTTAGCACCAGCCTTAAACATGGCTCCCGGCAGTTCCGCTTTGATGGATTTCAAATACGCAAATTTAAGGGTATTTGAGGAGAGTTGCTGTTTGATCGAATATGCAATCTTCTGCTGAAAATTTCTCTCATCTTTAATCGTCGATTCTTGATATCGGTAATTGGCGGAAACATATTCTGGTTGCTGTCAATGCGATCACAATGAAACCGGGTAATAAAAAGAAAATTCTGCTCCGCTAACCAGAACTCCTTCAGTGCATTTGTCTCACCTTGAGGCATGGTACGCTGTTGCTTGAGAATATAAAGCGGATATTGATAATTTTCACCGCCATCTTGAGTTTGTTCTTGCATCTTTTGAAGGTCGTCTTGAATAACCTGTAGCGGAAACTCGTTGGAGGTAAGAGGGGATACCTCCATCATATCGAAATGGCCGAGACAGACATAGTGACCGAAGCCTTTTTTTAAAAAAGAACTGAGTGCTTTTGTAGAAGCAGACTTGGTAAAACGGATTACTTGTACATCATAGACGGGATTGTTTTCAGTCATGATATTCCCTTCATTTTACTATTTTTGATTAAGACAACACTGCAGTTGCTGGATAATGGTGGGAATTTGGCGATTTAAGTCTATCCGTGATGGCAAAATAACCCCCGGGGAGGCAAGTGACAAGAAAATGATATAGGCAAAACTTAGGTATTCGCAGAGGAGACGTTCATCCCAATGAAAAAGGAAATCTATACTGTTATTATTATTCAACTCACTATGAAACAGTGCGCGAAATGATTCTCCGACCCCCGTTATGGGAGAATTCGCCTCCTCCAGAAATGCAAGGCAGAGAAACAAAATAGTAATATCTCGACAACAGCATCTCACCACTTTTTTCGCTCTTTTCTGAGCTTCCTTTGCTATGGAAAAAAGCTCTAGGTTGCTGACAACATTTGCCGTACGTGCAATAAAATAGGCGCACTTTCTCCATCCACGTTCTCCTTCAGAGTGTTGGATGTATGTACTATGTAAATAGCGAACTAAGCCACAACACGGATATACAACCTCAGGAGAACTATATAATAACTCACAGACAAACGCGGCACACTGCTCCTCGTCTTTGAGCTGTGAAAGGAGATTAGCCCATAGAATACTGTAATGCTGAATACCATGTTGAAAGTTTTCACAGTGATCTTTATATGCTGGCAATAAAAATAGGATATACTCAGGCTCCAAACCGGTTTCAGAGGAAAAGACTGTCAGAAAAATATTATATACGCTATCGAACGCCATGTCATCTCCCGATGGAATTTCTGTGGAGGCCGAGTCCCTGCTTTTGGATGTCACATCCTCTGGGACATCTGCTAGCATTAACAGTCTCGTCATGGAAAAAATGATACTTTCTTCTCTTTTATGCCAATGCTTTCGCAAGCAAATAGGCTCACCTAAGTTAATATTGTGAGTTCGGTATTGTTCACCAATATATTGTCCAAGTTGATAAGCTGCTGGTATGGATATCTTTGGATTAGCATCTCTCAACAAATATTTTATGTATTTCTCGACAAGCTTATTACGACTATTTCGGCTAAAGCAGACTGCATTAGCCATATTCAGTGCATAAACCAGACAAACGAGCATTCCAATCAAACAAATAGCAGCAGTGCGAGGGGCTTTCGGCGTGATATCCGCAGCACTGTATAATCCCAGTATTGCAAAACAACCATGAAGAACAAAAACCTTTCTATAATTGGGAAAAAAATAGGAAATGATGTTTTCTAATAAAATTCCATTCACCCGGCGGGCTTTGGTTGAATCAATATAAGATAATGCAAAGCACACTGTCCCAAGTGCTGTAATCACAGCTTGAATCGCATCTGTATCTACTATTCGATCTGGATAAGGGAAATATGACAAAATCTGCGATAAATCCAAAAAATGAAAGCCAAAGACAAAATTTATCAAAGCGTATACGAATAGGCATATGAGCAATATAATCCCCCAAAGCCCGGACCAACATCTCAATCTCACCGGATGATGAAATAATGAACCAGCTGGATGCTTCAATGCATATTTGCCAAAAAGCTGCCACAACTTGCATCTCATTTGTACCATCTCCAAACTCGTAACGTTTTGGAAATCAAAAAAATAGCGCGGACTTATTGGCTAAGCAAGTCCACGCTAATTTACAACACCGTTAACAGGTTATCCCCGCCCAAACCTACGCGTCTTAAAAAAGGGCAAATCTGCGCCTTTGTCACTGCTCTCCCTGCTAGTGATGGAGTAAGATTTTCGATCCTCAAGCGATTCATCCTTATTTCTATCGGTAATAACTTGGCAAGCTACACGGAGTTGTACCTCGCGTTGAGCTGAAGTACTGTCAATCTTTAAATAACTCATGCAGCCACCTCTACAATTTTCTCAACTTGGTGTTCATACTTTTGTAACAAATACAGCGGTATTTTATCATATAATTTCCCATTTGTCAATACCTATTTCTCCTTAAATACAAAAAATTTTATGGTACAAGACAATACTATTGAACCTCCAAATCTACAATATCATTCTATTTCTTAATATACTCTCAAATTTAATTCAAGCTGTTGATTAATCGTTACTATTCTATGAACTTTCCCGAAACATTATTAGTTCTCTTGTCTTGAAATAAACACTTAATTTGCTTTCCCATTTAAGCGGGCGGTGCGATTACTACTATAATATGCTAAATGGGAGTTAAGTGGTCCATCAACTATAAAGCGGGAGTGCCTGTTTCATACAATTTGGCTGTCTTACTCCGTTTCACTTCAGATTGTCACGCCTCCTTATTTGCAAATAGCTGCCTCAAAAATACTCATATCTATGGATCAAAGCAGCCAAAAGTTGTATGCTCATATGCAACTTTCGGAAAAATTTGTACTCGTATTAACTTCCATTGTTTTGCTGCCCCCTTGCTCCTGGCATCTGCCAGAAGCAACTCCAGCTTGCGGACCTTGTTACCACCCAGAGCCACGCCGGTATGTCGTCCTGCTTGACGTAAATATTCTTCCTGATCTCCCGACTCAGGTTTTCCAGCTTATACAGGGCGTGGGCAACTGAGCGAAGGGAATGCAGGGAAAATCAATCATTTGTTTCATAAGAACGCCTCCTTTGGCTGCACAGATCATTATACGCAAGGATTGAGTTCTCCGGACAGTGGCAGCATTTTATTGGTTTTCGCAGTGGAATTTGATCGTTGGATTCGTTTTGACCATCCAACTTCCGAAAGCTATCCAGCCGCAGTTCACGCTTGAGTTCCTCCTCGGTAGACAGATATGTGAAATATTTTGAAGCAAAGATCTGATTGTTATTTTCTGGAAGAGTATACTTGATAACCGCATCATTCTTTCTGCCGCATTGTTGACTGCTGTTTCATACTGCTTTGCTGTTAATTCCATGTGACCTTTCCTTTCGCAAAATCCGTGACCTCCGGGTTTTTGCCCCGAAGATTTTTGATCAAAATTTTCAAACTGCTGATGCTTATCCGATGCTTATGGGATGAGAGCAGAGAGACTGGATGCCAAAACAGTCTCATTCAATCTCATAAACATCGCTTGACAATGGTAAACACACCATTGAATAAGGCGCTGGGGGTAAGAAATCAGATTTTCCACTCAAAAGAAACGCGCTCGGCGGTGGCTTGGACCTGGGAGAGAATGATGTCGGCCACCTGCCGCCGGTCGTCAAAGTCGATGTTGTCCCAATTCCCCAGGTGGGAGGACAGGTACTCGATCTTTTGCGGGGAGACGCTTTCAGCGTTCAGTGCGGCAATCTCCTTTATCAGCCCTTGACGGCGGGCGTCCAGCTCCTCGATCTTCCCGTTGGCGTAGGATATTCTTGCACTCTCGCTTTTCCTCGTTTTTGGGCATCATAACAACTCCCTTCAGACGCAGAAAAGCACCAGCCGTGTTCAGACGGCTGGTGCTTACTGCTTTGTAGTACTATTTTATAGTGGATTTTTTTGTCAAACAGATTACTGTTTTGCCAGAAGCTCCGCATACCTGGAACGATCTTCCTCGGGGATTTTCAGGGTGATCATTGCATCCTCTATTGACAGATTCATGCTGACCATAAGATTGCGGAGAGCGCTGACAAGGCCCTCAGCGTATCCTTCCGCACGGCCCTCTGCGCGGCCCTCTGCGCGACCCTTGGCAAGCCCTTTGGCAATTCCCTTTTCTTCCACACCCTTGCTCAAATTACACATCTCTGTCAAGCTCCTTTCTAAAGTTTCCGTAATCGGAATCGCGTAATCATCCTGCAAAATCCGCCTCTTTTCTGTCTCCTCTGTCTCACTCGACAGCAGTACAGAAAGCAGACGAAGGATATCCGTGTTTTCTCCCTCTGTTTCGTCCGGGTCACCGAGTCCCAGCACAACCACTGTCATCAGGTCATAGTTCTCGACAGACTCTTTTACATGACCAACTATGTTTTCTTCTGCCATACGATAGCGGGTGATCGTGTTCTGGTGGTGTTTGGGCGGCGCCGGACAAACCCAGATGGTATAGACCTTGCACACCTTTCCATACTCGGCGTTTGTGAACTCGGTTCCATACTGGGAGGAGATCATCCGGCTGCCATAAAAGATAGCCCGCTTCAGCAGTGGGTATCCGGCGTTATAATTCAGCTGACCCTCTACATTGATGATCAGGCGGATCAGCTTCGTTGTGCCCGGAGCGTAGGCATAGAACCGTACATCATAGGTGATGGTCCCCTCTGTCTGAGAAGTGTCTTCAGTACGCAGGCCGCGAATAACCGGATTCGTTTTGTCCGGAGCTACCGGAACACTATCCACCGCCGGCTGGCCTTCGATATATTTTTCAGCGATATCCTTGATCGAATGATCCCTGTATTCTGCCAGGCAGCTCTTCATGATCCATGCCAGGATATATTTCTCGCTCAGCAGCTTCTTACAGGCTTTATCAAGCCTGGCGTTGATGCCTGCTGTACCCATCGTCTCTGACAGCGTTGTTTCTACTTCCATACGCTCTATCTCCTCTATCAAATATTTTACCACAGTGCGCTTCAAAAATCCACTGCATTTTTCCGGCAGGGCATGTACCATTCAATAAGGAACGTGTTGCTTTTACTATACCATACTCCAGATGCCGTGTCGAGAGCCTTTTCCTTGATACATGCTCCCCGGTGAACTGCTCAATGTCACAAAAACAGGGACCCCCGCTTCCGGGCCAGAATGATTGGCCGACGCATTTCCTGAGTGGCTGTAGCTCGCTAGTCAATCTCAGTGCCGCGGCGTTTTTGTCCGCCCTTACGACGGCGATCCCTGGTGCTTCTAACATTGAGACTCAGCATATCTTTCCCAACTGCCGCTGTTGTCTGTATTCCAGATATAGTCGGCAGAGGAGATGGAGACACCTTCGCAGCTGCAGTTTACCCACACGGTCTTGTCAAGGCTGGGCAGGTGAAATGCCGCCGTCCCGACCATACAGCCTCCGCCGGTATTCCCAAACGCCTGTCCCTTCAGCACGTATTCCTCCGGATCAAAATCAGGCTGCGGGTAATAGGTGCGGATGGCCTCCACGGTAAGGTCCTGATTCGGTAAGCTGCTGTTGAAATAGTCAACACAACGATACCTGGCGGCGGGCTGCCTGTTCAGACAGCTGTTCCGAAGATCAGCGATCTTCAGTTCTGCCTCTGCTCTCTGGACGAAAAAAAGCCGCTCTCCATTTTCGGCCAGATAACCGGCCTGACCGGCCAGCGGCCCGTCAGCTCGAGCCTCCGCCCAAATCGCATAGACCGGTGGCGGGGTGATTTTGATAGTTGCTTTTTTCATTCACGTTCTCCCTTCACTTGATAGCCGCCGCAACGGCCTTGGTGGTGTTCACCGCCGCCTGGGCGGTGTAGACGGCGCTCATGATGTTGGCCCTGGTGGTGGTGTCCAGGCCGAAGGTCCCGGCGATCCTGGGGACCTCTCCCGCAGAGAGCATGAGTCCCAGCCCCAGCAGCAGATGTTCCCGAAAGGCCAGCAGCCCCGCCGTCAGGATGGTGGCTTGCAGAAACGCCGTCAGGCACAGGCCGATGACCTGCTTCATCCACTGGAGGAACCCGTCCG
>OFGG01001857.1_pt1 | contig 12675 bp, 11 predicted proteins | sample 1521701 | NCBI WGS metagenome assembly OFGG01 (sample SAMEA3504081, study PRJEB24116) | mouse gut metagenome | biome: mouse gut; feature: mouse-associated habitat; material: faeces | place: Denmark | collected 2011
TCCGGGAGGCCTGTATCAATTCAGTATTATGTATCCCTGGCTATGATCTGCCACAAATATTATTTCCACTCAGAAACAGACTATCCCTTATTTTCACAATCTCAGAAGTCCACTTCTGTATCATAATAACAGCATTTCAGGAGTTTTTCCATTTCCTCCTGATCCGGCTGACGCGGATTGGAACCGGTGCAGGCATCCAGAAGTGCATTCGCGGCAATTTCAGGCAGCCTCTGAAGGAATACTTCCTCCGGCACAAAACCCTGCTCCGCCGGATAGCTGTCAGCGCTGTAATTTTTAATACAGTGTGGAATATTCAGATCGTCGTTCATTTTGCGCAGATATGCGATCAGAAGTTCCACCTTCTCTTCCGGTGTCCCGCCGCCCAGCTTCATAAAATCAGCGATCTCGCCGTAGCGCTTTTTCGCGGTCTCATCCTTCGCGTTATATGCGATCACTTTCGGAAGATACATCGCGTTCGCCGCGCCGTGAATAATATGTGCGCCGTGGTCCGCAAACGCCGCCCCCGTTTTGTGCGCCATTGAGTGCACAATACCGAGCAGTGCATTTGAAAACGCCATACCGGCCAGACACTGTGCGTTGTGCATGGACGCCCTCCTGGTCATATCGCCATTGTATGAAGCCACGAGGTCGCTCTGAATCATCTTTATCGCATGCAGTGCGAGCGGATCCGTAAAATCACAGTTTGCCGTGGACACATAGGCCTCCACCGCATGGGTCATCGCATCCATTCCGGTGTGCGCCACCAGTTTCTGCGGCATCGTCTCCGCGAGATCCGGATCCACAATCGCCACATCCGGTGTGATCTCGAAGTCTGCGATCGGATATTTAACCCCTTTCTGGTAGTCCGTGATTATGGAAAATGCCGTCACTTCGGTCGCCGTCCCGGATGTGGAGGAAATTGCACAGAACTGTGCCTTTTTCCTCAGTTTCGGGATACCGAACACTTTGCACATATCTTCAAACGTAATATCCGGGTATTCGTATTTGATCCACATTGCTTTTGCCGCGTCGATCGGCGAGCCGCCTCCCATCGCGATAATCCAGTCCGGCTCAAAAGCTGCCATCGCCTCCGCGCCTTTCATTACTGTCTCCACGGACGGATCCGGCTCGATGCCCTCAAACAGCTGCACCTCCATACCTGCTTCCTCCAGGTACTGTTTTGCGCGGTCCAGAAACCCGAAGCGCTTCATGGAACCGCCCCCCACGCAGATCATTGCTTTCCTGCCCTCAAAGCTCTTTAAAGCCTCAAGCGCACCTTTTCCGTGATACAGATCTCTTGGTAACGTAAATCTTGCCATTCTTTCCTCCATTCTGCCGCTCTGACACGGCTTCTGACTTCACGAAGTATCTTAACACAGATTCCTGATTTTGGAAACCCGTTTCCACTATTCCGATTCCGCAGATTCCCGCAGCGCCGCCCCCGCCACCAGAGGCGCCGCCTCATGTCAGACCCGCAGGTCCCGCGGTCTGATTTCTTTTGTTTCCCTGTCCGTTCGCCCGCTCACATTCAAAGACATACCACGCCCCGGTATCCGCTCCGCCAGAGCCGGCCGGTTACACGGTTTCTGTCTCAGAAATCCGCGGAAGATATATTTTCCACAAAGTTCCGGATCGTCTGCATGGTCACACGCAATTTCTCTTCCGGAATCCCCTGTCCCAGCCTTGCGATAAAACTTTCGTGTCTCAGAAAAATCTTTTCTGCCGGCTCCCCTGCCGCGTCCGTCAGGTACAGATGGACAACGCGCCTGTCTGCAGCGTCGCGCTCCGCGCGCAGATAGCCGCGCCCGGCCAGGTGTTCAACAGAACGCGCAATCAGCCCCTTTGACACACCCACGTTCTGTGCAATATCCTTTGCCGTGTTGGCGGATGAATCATTCCGGCAGAGAAACAGCAGCACCAGAATCTCATTCGGAGTGATCTGATACTCTTCCATTTCCGCCTGAAAATATTTCCGGTATGCCTTCTCAATCTTAAAATAATGTTCCATAAAATTTTCCAGCATCATATTTTATTCTCTATAATCCGGTTCTCCCGTAAGCCCCTCTGTGTGTCTGATTTGTAAACCATCCATATGAGACTTTATCCCGGCCTTTCTGAATTGTCAATAAAGAAACTGCTAAATTTCTATTCAGGTCCTGTGAATTACATGGAACAGGATTGACACCGTCCCTGAGAACCGCTAGAATAATAGTTGATTTGTAAACTATAATTTTTCAAAAAGGGATGTGATGTGATTTGCTCAGAAAACTGGATGTAATCCTGAACAAAAAACTGAAAGAGAAAATTGACGAATCCATAAGTGCCGTCATTCCGATTTCCGTGATCATGCTGATTTTAAGTATTTTTGTCGTGCCCATGGAAACCGGAACGATCGCACTTTTTTTAGTCGGTGCGTTTCTTCTGATCATCGGAATGGCTTTCTTCCAGCTGGGTGCGGAAATGTCGATGACTCCGCTCGGCGAGGGCGTCGGTTCTCATATTATGAAGTCCAGACGGCTGCCCGTCCTGATTCTCGTCTGTTTTGTCATGGGAATTATTATCACAATCGCAGAGCCGGATTTACAGGTGCTGGCCAGCCAGGTCTCCTCGATTCCCAGCGCCACCCTGATCTGGACGGTCGCCGTGGGCGTCGGCGTATTTCTGGTTGTCGCCGTACTGCGTATCCTGTTCCGCGTCAGTCTGCCGCTGCTTCTGTGCATTTTGTATGCGGGCCTGATCTTACTTTCCTTCGCCGCCCCCGCAGATTTTATCGCAGTGGCCTTTGACTCCGGCGGTGTGACCACAGGTCCGATGACGGTCCCCTTTATCATGGCAGTCGGTATCGGTCTCTCTGCAACCCGGAGCGATAAAAACGGCGCCAGCGATAGTTTTGGTCTGATCGCATTCTGCAGTATCGGCCCGATCATAATGGTACTTCTTCTCGGAATCTTCTTCCACCCGTCCGACGCGGCTTATGCGGCCACACCGGTTCCGGATGTGATCACCATGCAGGATGTCATGCGCGAATTTGTACATATGTTTCCCGACTACGGGAAGGAGGTACTATCTTCCATTTTTCCGGTACTCGCCGTTTTTCTGCTGTTTCAGCTGGTTTCCAGGCGCTACCACAGGAATCAGATCATCAAGATGCTGGTCGGGTTCCTCTACACGATCATCGGGCTGATTCTCTTCCTGACCGGCGCCAACGTCGGTTTCGCCCCCGTCGGCAGCCTCCTTGGAAGCAGTCTTGCCGCGCAGTCGTGGAAATGGCTTCTGGTTCCCATCGGGGCCCTGATCGGATATTATATTGTGAAGGCAGAGCCCGCGGTCCAGGTTTTAAACCAGCAGGTCGAGGATGTCACGAACGGATCTATTTCCCGCTCCTCGATGAACCTTTGCCTCTCGATCGGCGTTTCTGTCTCCGTCTCGCTCGCGCTTCTGCGTGTGCTGACCGGAATCAGCATTTACTGGCTCCTGATCCCGGGTTATGTCACCGCGCTGGTTCTGACAAAATTTGTGCCGAAAGTATTTGTCGGCATCGCATTCGACTCCGGCGGTGTCGCGAGCGGGCCAATGACTTCGACTTTCCTCCTGCCGCTCGCGATGGGCGCGTGTACCGCGATCGGCGGCAACGTCGTCACGGACGCGTTCGGTGTCGTGGCGATGGTCGCAATGGCTCCCCTGATCGCCGTCCAGCTCATGGGCTTCCGCTACAATATCAAGCTGAAAAAATCCATTTCTCTGTCTGCGATTCTGCTTGACATCGACGACGACGAGATTGTGGAATTTGAGGAGGAATAATTTATGCAGGACTTAACAAAAAAACTTGCCTTCCGCTGTATTATCATTATTGTCGATTACAACATCCGGAACCGGGTCACTGAATTTCTGACAGACTCCGGCATTCCGATTTACTATCAGATGCACGGCGTCGGGACAGTCAGCTCGGATTTCCTGTATATGTTTGGCCTCGGCGACCCCCACAAAAGCATCACGCTGTGTTTTGTGCCAAGAGAACGCACGCGGATGCTGCTCGCGGAGATGAACCACGCACTCGCGCTTCACAAGCGCGGAACCGGCATCGCGATCAGCATACCGGTAAACGGCCTGCAGGGCTGGCTCTACAAGCTCCTCGATGCCAATGTACAGGAACGGATTCTGGAGGAATCAGAAAGGGAAGTGAAAAAAATGAGTGAAACCATTACACATGCAATGATTCTGGTCACCATCAGCCAGGGCTACAGCGACGATGTTATGTATACCGCCAGAAATGCCGGGGCCACAGGCGGTACCATCATAAAAGGCTTAAAATGTTCCCCTGAAGAGATCGCCACGCGGTTCGGCATCCCTGTACAGGAAGAACAGGATATACTTATGATTGTCGTTCCGAAAGAAAAGCGCACCGAAATCATGACTGCGATCAGCAAAAATCACGGTGTGACCACACCCGCCCACGGACTTGCACTCTCACTTCCAGTGGATGCGATTATGGGACTTGGATGACAGAAACGGATTCTTCTGACGCAGACTGCCATGTGATTCCGGCTGTCTGAAAAGCAGACTGCCGCACCGGTAACAGAACCGCAGGATACGGATCCTGCGGCTGCCATCCTGTGTGCGGCAGTTACTGCTATTCTTCGGTTGTGTTTACCGGAAACTCTTTACCCAGTTAATCAGTGAATCGTGATACACATTCTCTGTCACATCCCTGCGCATCTGATCTGTTACGGGTCCGTTCTTCTCCATAATCGCAAGAATGGCCTCCTGAAGCCCTGCGATCTTTCCTTTCTCGAACGCTTCCTTACATGCATCCGGCTCCTCCGGTACACGGTCTTCTGAAAGTCCGGATTCCGGTTCGTGCGCCGCTGACTTTGCCTTCGCTTCCGCTGTTTTCACTGCGCTTCCAGCCACCGCCTCCACTGCTTTGACCGCTGTTTCCGCCACTGCCTCTGCCACCTTTACCGCTGTTCCAGCTACCGCCTCAGCCATTTTCACCGCCGTCTCCGCTGCCTTAGCCGCTGTTTCCGCTGTTCTCGCCGTGCCAGTCGAATTCGCTTTTCCCGCCGTCTCCGTCTGCGCTGATGCTCCTGCCTTCTGTGATGCTTCTGCCACCTTTACCGTCTCCTGTGGTCCGGCGGCTGCCTTCCCGGCAATTTCCACGGCATCCGGAAGAACGGACACGATATCTTCATCCATCCCGGTTACGCTCTCCGCAGGGATCCAGATCTCTCCCCCGTTGGCTTTCACATTTACTGCGATATTTCCGCCACTTACAGATACACGCTGTCCGGACAGCGCACCGACATATTCCGCTGAATTCCCAGCGTGAAGTGTCATAACAAAATCGCTGTCATCATTGTTTACCGTGACAATGACGCTCTGTCCGTTATACTCCCTGGCAAACGCGTACTGGCGGTTGGAGAGCAAAAGTTCATTATAACTACCATAGGAAAGTGCTTTCACCTTCTGCCGTACTTTTCCGAGCGCCGCAATCAGACGGGTAAACGGATTCTTTTCTGCCGCATCCGCATAATCCGAAAGCCTGAGGGCCGGGCGCAGAGAGTCATCGGAAAAACGCTCTTTCCTTCCCTCCAGCCCGAACTCGGATCCATAGTAAATCGAAGGCACTCCCGGAAGCGTGTAAAGCAGAATGTGAACCGGTGCAAAGTGCGCCTTATTCGTGAGCTTTGTGTATATCCGCTCAACGTCATGATTATCCACAAAATTGTAAAGCTTTAAACCGTCCGGACGGTTACCTCCCATACCGTAAAGTCTTTTTACTGTGTGTGCGATCTCAAAATAATTATGATCGTTATGCCCGGAATACAGAGCCTTGTGAAGATGATAGTTGGTGACAGAATGCAGCGTCCCCTCATTAACCCAGCGGGTATAATCGCCGTGAATCACCTCGCCCATCAGCCAGAACTCCGGTTTCACCTCGTCTGCCACGCGGCGCAGCGCGCGCATATAATCAAAATCAAGCACGTCCGCAGCGTCGAGACGAATACCGTCAATATCAAATTCGCTGACCCAGAAACGAACCACATCGCAAATATAGTCGCGCACTGCGGGATTGTGCTGATTCAGTTTCACCAGAAGATTATAACCGCCCCAGTTTTCATAAGTAAAACCATCGTTATACTCATTATTTCCCCGGAAATTCACATTGCAGTACCAGTCTTTGTACTGGGAATTCTCTCTGTTTTTCTTTATATCCTCAAATGCAAAGAAATCACGCCCGGTGTGATTAAACACCCCGTCCAGAATCACGCGGATTCCCTGGCTGTGGCACTCTGCCACGAACGCCGTCAGGTCTGCATTTGTCCCCAGACGGCTGTCCAGCTTCCTGTAATCCGTCGTCTCATACCCGTGCCCGACCGACTCAAAAAGCGGACCAATATAGATCGCATTGCACCCGGTCTCCTTCACGTGTGAAATCCACGGAATCAGGGTATTTAAACGGTGCTCCGGTTCCCCGTAGGGATTCTGCTTTGGCGCGCCGGTCAGCCCGAGCGGGTAAATGTGATAAAAAACTGCCTCATCATACCATGACATAATCTGATACCTCCTGAATATATTTACACCAGAACCGATTATAACACATATCACTGCCGTATGACACTATTTTCCTGTGAATTTTCATCACCATGCAGTCTGCCGCTTCCTTCAGACCATTCACCGGGACACAAAAAAAGTGCAAAGTCTCTGATTACTCAACAGACTTTACACCCTTCCGGCGTGATATCTTTATAAATGTTCTATGAGATTTTTTTCAGCTTTTCGCTGTGCTCAGACACGACTCTTTTCAGCAGTTCGGTATCCACAAAAGTCGCCTCCATCCTGTCCACACCTTTTTTGTACCGCTCATAAGTATCTGTATAACAGGATTCAATTGTATTCAGACGTGGGAGCAGAATATTTTCCTGAAATAATTTCGTATTGTGAATCTCGTTGTGCATGCCCTGCATCTCATCCTGTATTGTCCGGACATCCTCTTTCATGCCCTGCATCTCATCCTGTATTGTCCGGATATCCTCTTTCATGCCCTGCATCTCGCCCTGTATTGCCCGGATATCCTCTTTCATGTCCTGCATCTCGCCCTGTATTATCCGGATATCCTCTTTCATGTCCTTCATTTCACCCTGTATTGTCCGGATATCCTCTTTCATGTCCTTCATTTCACTTTGTATTGTCCGGATATCCTCTTTCATGCCCTGCATCTCATCCTGCATTGTCCGGATATTCTCTTTCATAATACAGATTTCGCTCTGTATCGTCTGCATACCATTTTCAACCGGTCTGAATCTGGCATCCATTTTCCTGTCCATAATATCGGCTATGGCAAGCAGAAGTTCGTTATCTGTCATAAGTTCACGCTCCTTCTCTGACTAACCTGTTTTCTGGTAAAAAAATTATATCACGCCCAGGGTATAAAGTCTATTGAATTATCAGGAAACAGAGCGGGAATCCGCTGCGACCACAATCCTGTGAAGAATTTGAGAGAAAATTGGTATTTAAAAGAAAATTGGTAAAAAAACCGGCAGATTCAGCACTACCGCCCCTGTGTCTGCCGCCGGACCGGAACTGTCATGCCGCGGTGACCACAGTCTGCCCGGCATTGCGGGCAATGCAGTCACTGAAGCCGGCTGGCAGAACTCTGGATTTTTTCGTCCTCTTATAAGGCACATGACCAGAAAACTTAGCTGACCGCCAGAAAGAGAGCCGATCCGCTCTCTTCCTGATTTCATACCGGCCCCTTTAATGTCCCAAGGTAATAAAATCCCTTACACTCTGAAAGTTGTACGTTCCATATTTTTCCGATCATATCCGGTATTCCCGGAAAATGTACGACCGAATTATTGTCAAGACGCCCCGTCAGCAGCCGGTCATCCCGCTCATTGATCTGCTCCGCCAGTACCGGAAGCGTTTTTCCCTGCAGCATGGCGGCCTTTTCAGCGCCTGCCTGCTGCACCTCTCTTAAAAGGCGGCCAAAACGCTCTTTTGCAATATCAGGCGGCACCTGATCATCCATCACCGCCGCCGGAGTTCCCGTCCGCTTTGAATAGAGAAATGTAAAGGCGCTGTCAAAACGGACCCTTCGAACCACATCCATGGTTTCCTCGAAATCTTCCTCTGTTTCCCCTGGAAACCCCACGATAATATCTGTCGTGAGCGCAATATCCGGCACTGCATTCCTAAGCTTCTCCACCAGCTCAAGGTAGCGCTCCTTATCATATCTGCGGTTCATTATTTTTAAGATACGGCTAATCCCAGACTGCAGGGGAAGATGCAGATGTCTGCATATTTTCCGGGAATCCGCCATAACACCGATCAACTCATCTGAAAGATCTTTTGGATGAGAAGTCATAAAACGGATGCGCTGTATCCCCTCGATTTTCTCAACTTCGCGCAGAAGCGCCGCAAATGTCACAGGCTCCTTTAAATTCTTTCCGTAAGAATTCACATTCTGTCCCAGAAGCATAACCTCAATGACACCGTCCGCGGCCAGCCGCCGGATCTCTTTTAATATTTCTTCGGGCTCTCTGCTTCGCTCCCTGCCCCGGACATACGGAACAATACAGTAACTGCAGAAATTATCACAGCCTGACATAATATTGACACCGGATTTGAAAGCATATTTCCGCCGGACCGGAAGTTCTTCCACAATCCTGTCCGTATCCTCCCACATTTCAGTAACCATCGTATCCGAGTCAAGCACTCTGGCCGCCAGCTCCGCAAAACGGTACAGATTGTGCGTTCCAAAAATCAGATCGACAAACCTGTACGAAGCCTTAATTTTTTCCACGACCGGCTTCTCCTGCATCATGCAGCCGCAGAGCGCTATCACCATATGCGGGTTTTTCTTTTTCAGCTGCTGCAGCGTGCCGAGCCGCCCGAATACTTTGTTGTCCGCATTTTCGCGGACGGTACAGGTGTTGTAAATGACAAAATCGGCCTCCTCCGTATCCGCGCGCATAAAACCTGTTTTCTCCAGGATTCCGGCCAGCTTCTCCGAATCGCGCGCGTTCATCTGACAGCCGAAATTCACAACCTTTGATGTGGGCCTGCGTCCGGACTTTCGCTCAAAACCCAGCACCCACTCCCGGCATTTTGCCATGAAGTAATATTGTCTGGCCGGTTCCTCCAGAGGCGGTTCTGAATTTAAATCTATCGTGTTTAAATCTGTTTTATCGTACATTTTTCCTGACTTATTTCCCTTCTGCCTTATCGCTGTTAAACAGGAAAACGGCTTTAATCATTTCTAATCCCTGACGCTGATAAAACTGCTTTTGCTCGCGCTGATCTCAAACGATACGACGGCATCTTCCGTTCCGACCAGCTTCAGGCGGTTGTACCCGTCCCTGACCGAAAGCGTGACTGTCTCCGCCTCCTCCATCTGAGTGTGTTTTGTCAGCTCTGCAAGTGTTTCAATTCTGTTTTTGCCGTCCACAAAAATAAGCTTTACTTTTCCTCCCGTGACCCTGAGCAGATAGCGGATATCCGCCACTGTATCTTCGTCCGGCTCACAGGTCCAGAACATTACCATTCCGTTCAGTCCACGGAAAGTCCCTGTCATGCTTCTGCCGTCGATCACCTGCTCCGCGTCCTCCATACTGTAAGAACTGTAATTGCTGGCCAGTTTCTCATCATCGTAATAAATACCTGCCATCGGATTCTCCGACGGACTGCCACATCCTGCGCAGAATACCGGCAGAAGGATGCAGAGTATCGCGCAGACCACCCGGCGCAGACCTTTGTATCTCTTTTTGCATAATATGTGCCGCTCCCTCTGCATATCATTCGGGTTTTTTCTCATACCACATCTCCTTAAAAATGATCCGCCGGCCCCTGTCTGCCCGCCTGAAAAGGTCCGTTTTCCGCAACTCTCCTGCTTAAGTTTTACCACTGGGATGTTTTTACGGCCGCACCTGTCCGTTTCCATAAATAATATATTTGCTGCCCGTGAGCGCAGAAAGTCCCATCGGCCCCCTCGCGTGAAGTTTCTGGGTACTGATGCCGATTTCCGCGCCAAACCCGAACTCAGATCCGTCTGAAAAACGGGTGGAGGCATTCACATAGACGCAGGCGGCGTCAACCTCATCCAGAAACTGCTGCGCATGCCCGTAAGATTCCGTGATAATCGCCTCCGAGTGACCTGTTCCGTAGCGATTGATATGGCTGACCGCCTCTTCCAGGGAGGAGACTGTTTTTGCGGAGATAATATAATCCAGATATTCCGTCCCCCAGTCCTCTTCCGCGGCCCGTTTCAGCAGCTGCGGATGTTCGGCAAATAAATTTTGCGCGGCCGCAAAAATCGTTTCATCCGCGCGCAGCTCCACCCTGTGTTCCAGCAGCACCCGGGCCAGATAAGGCATAAATGTCTCCACGACGGATTCATGAATCAGCAGGGATTCGCAGGCGTTGCAGACGCCGATCCGCTGGGTCTTTGCATTCCGGATAATCTTTGCAGCCATCTCATAATCCGCCGTTTTGTCCACATAAATATGACAGTTTCCGGTTCCCGTCTCGATCACGGGTATCGTAGCCTGATTTACCACAGCGCGGATCAGCCCTGCCCCGCCCCGCGGAATCAGCACATCCACATACCGGTTCATTTTCATAAACTCCGCGGCGGTCTCCCTGGAAGTATCCTCAATCAGTGAGACGGCTTCCCCGGATATCCCCTGCAGAGCGAGCGCACTTCTGAGAACAGAAACAATCGCTTTGTTGGAGGAAACGGCATCGCTCCCGCCTTTTAAGACCACGGCGTTTCCCGTCTTAAAACAGAGACCGAACGCATCCACCGTCACATTGGGACGCGCCTCATAGATTATGCCGACAACCCCGAGCGGAACCCTCCTGAGTCCGATCAAAAGCCCGTTCGGGCGTTTTTTCATGGACAGCACCTCGCCCACGGGATCCGGGAGTTCCGCCACCTGGCGCAGGCCCTCCGCCATCTGCCCCACGCGTTCCTCATTTAGCAGAAGACGGTCGTACAGCCCCTCCGGCATCCCGTTTTCCCTCGCGCGCAAAAGATCCTTTTCATTTTCCGCAGTCAGATATCCTGCTTCCTGTACAAGCGCGTCCGCAGCCGCGAGAAGCGCCATGTTTTTCGTTTCGGTATCCAGCTTCCCAGTCTGTCTGCTGGTCTCTTTCGCCTTCCGGCAGATTTCTGTCAGTTCCATTTTCCCTCCCATTTCTCCGGAGCCGTCCTGGCGCTGCAGGGCATTCAGATCCGATCCGCCACAGAGAGCTCCCGCCCGGCATCCTGTATCACAAAACTGTCCCCCGCGATATAAAAGACAGCCTCCTCCGTATAAATACGCTCCATCCGCACGTCTGTCTTCAGCGCGTCCAGCTCTGGCTCCATCTGATTTTCATATGCAAAAGCCACACGGCGCAGCCCGGGAAACCGGGCAAAGTAACGGTCATAATATCCTTTTCCATAGCCGTAACGCCCGCCCTGCGCGTCAAATACCACTCCGGGAACGAGCACCAGCGCCTGTGCGGCGCGTATCCGCGGACAGGAAAAAAGAGGTTCCATCACATGAAACCGTCCTTCCGCAACCTGTTTTGCCGATGTAATCCGGTAAAATTCCATCGCGCTCCCCTCCCCGGTCCTGGGAAGGGCCACTGTCTTCCCGTCCGCAAGAGCCCGTTCTATCACCGGCAGACTGTCCGGCTCTTTCCCCAGCGGATAATAGGCGTACAGCACGTCGCGGGCCGCGTACCAGTCCGACGCCAGCAGCTTTTCGCAGATCCGTCCGCTCTTCTTTCGCACCTCTGTCTCAGACATTTCCTCCCGCAGTATCCGGTGCCGCTCCCGCAATTGCTGCCGCCTGCTAAGAACCTCTTTTTCTGTTCCCATACTTCTCCCCGAGATTTTCCACGGTGCCGTCCGGATTGACCACGTCAATCTGATTCAGCTGAGACGCAAGACTGCCGCGCACATCCGCGATAAACTGGCTGCGCAAAAGCGCCTGCTCCTGCTTCTCAGCCTCCGTCAGGCCCTCCGCCTTTGACTTGTGATAAAGCTCATTGATCCTGTTGATCTGTTCCTGTTTCATCTCTGTGCCCCTCCCCGCTCTTTCAGCCGATTGTTTCCAGAATAAAATCTGCAATCCGGAATGAATCCTTTTTATCTGCCTTAAATATCGTCCCTGTGAATGAATCGTCAAAAATATGGTGGAGAATACAGACATCCTTCCCGTTTGCGATGATCATATCGGCGCCGGAAAGTGTGGCGATCTTCGCCGCCGTCAGTTTTGTCGTCATCCCCCCGGTTCCCAGATCACTTCCGGTGGAGCCCTTCGCCATCCCGTATACGGCGGAATCCATCCGCTCCACCACTTCGATCAGCCGCGCATCCGGATTCTTATGCGGATCGTCCGTAAACAGCCCGTCAATATCGGACAAAAGAATCAGAAGATCCGCCCCTGTCAGGGAAGCCACAATCGCAGAGAGCGTGTCATTGTCCCCGAACTGCATCTCATAGGTGGACACCGTATCGTTCTCATTGACAATCGGTATCACACCGAGCCGGAACAGCTCCTCAAACGTATTTCGGGCATTCTCCCTGGACACCGGATTGACCATTGTATTTTTTGTCATCAGAACCTGCCCAGCAACCTGGTTATACTCGGCGAACAGCTTCTGATAGACCATCATCAGTCC
>OFGG01001859.1_pt1 | contig 12667 bp, 9 predicted proteins | sample 1521701 | NCBI WGS metagenome assembly OFGG01 (sample SAMEA3504081, study PRJEB24116) | mouse gut metagenome | biome: mouse gut; feature: mouse-associated habitat; material: faeces | place: Denmark | collected 2011
CGCCTTACCGACACCTTCATGGGCTTCCACTGCGGCAACACCCCCAGCTGCAAGCTCTGCGCCGACCGGGCGGTGAAATACCAGCTGATCCAGCACCGCCTGCTGGAGCCCAAGGACTCCGAGCCCGACTTCACCCGGGGCACCCTGGAGGGCGACATCGCCGCCAGCGATATCACCTTCTACCGCCTCCAGTGCGACAGTGACGGGAATCTCCGGTCCTACATCGCCCAGGGCGAGGTGCTGCCGGTGGCCACGGGCAGCTTCGGCGGCATCGGCGTGTTCGCTATTCCCGAGATGGGCCGGTTCTACCGCCATGTGCTCATCCAGAAGCGCTATCCCCACCACGGGGCCGTGGCCTTCGGGCACTATGGCAAGGCGCTGTTCGAGGTGTTCAAGTTCCTTGGGATTCAGGATATCGCCTACAACCAGCCCAAGAGCCTGCCCTATCCCACGGAGAACCCATTTCAGTAAGTGTCATGCTTCCATTGCCCGTCAGGGCGCGTGAATCAAAACCATGGGCCGGTCTGCCGCTCCACTTCCACGGCGGCCGGCACCTAAAAAAGGAGGAAGACCGCGTCGGCCTGCGGTGCGGCAGTGTGGAGACCTGTCGTAAAGCCCCCTGACCGGGGCGAGGCGAAGGCGGCGGAGGCCCCTTCGCCAGGGCCGAGAGTTATGGCAAGTTTGAATCTGAAGGGCATCACCAAAATCTATCCCCACAGCGGCGGACAGAAAAAAAGCAAGAAGAAGGCCGGGGACCCCGAGAAGAAAGTCAACCTCCAGGTAACCGCCGAGGGCGTCATTGCCGTTCAGGAGTTTAATCTGGACATCAAGGACAAGGAGTTTATCGTTCTCGTCGGCCCCTCCGGCTGCGGCAAGTCCACTACCCTGCGGATGGTGGCGGGTCTGGAGGAAATTTCCGGCGGCGAGCTGTATATCGACGGAAAGCTCATGAACGACGTGGAGCCCAAAAACCGGGACATCGCCATGGTGTTTCAGAGCTACGCCCTCTATCCCCACATGACGGTGTACGAGAACATGGCCTTCCCCCTGAAGCTGCGGAAGACGGACAAGGCGGAAATTGACCGCCGGGTCAAGGAGGCGGCGGAGACCCTGGACATCACCCAGTACCTGGACCGCAAGCCCAAGGCCCTCTCCGGCGGACAGCGCCAGCGTGTGGCCATTGGCCGGGCCATCGTCCGGGAGCCCAAGGTGCTCCTCATGGACGAACCCCTCTCCAACCTGGACGCCAAGCTCCGCAACCAGATGCGCGCCGAGATCATCAAGCTGCGCCAGAAGATCAACACCACCTTCATCTACGTCACCCACGACCAGACCGAGGCCATGACCCTGGGTGACCGCATCGTCATCATGAAGGACGGCTTCATCCAGCAGATCGGCACCCCCCAGGAGGTCTTCGACCATCCGGCGAACCTGTTTGTGGCGGGCTTCATCGGCATGCCCCAGATGAACTTCTTCGACGCCAAGCTCCTCTGCGAGGGCGGCAAATACTTTGTCAGCGTAGGCGGCTGCAAGGTGGAGCTGTCCAGCGACAAGCAGAAGAACCTGGCGGAGAAAAAGGTATCCGCCCAGGCCATGACCCTGGGCGTCCGGCCCAGCCACATGGTGCTGGCCAAGCAGCCCGGCAACACCCTGGCCGCCAAGGTGGAGGTTTCGGAAATGATGGGCAGCGAGGTCCATTTCCACGCCAATGCCGAGGGCCGGGACGTGGTAGTGATTGTGCCCACCATGGACGCCACGGGAACCCACATCGACTCCTTCCGCGCCGGGGACCAGATGAACCTGACCTTCAGCGGCAACGTGTGCCATGTCTTCGGCCAGGACGGAAAGAACCTGGAGTTTTGACCATAGGGGCGCTTGACCGCCCACAGACGGTGTGATATACTCTGCCGCGTCAATGATTCCCCCAGGCTGGCTCTCGTCCGCCTGGGGGAACTGGCAAATTGCGTTTATCTATATAACGAAGAAGGAGCTTGAACCATGGGATTTCCAAAGGATTTTATTTGGGGCGCCGCTTCCGCCTCTTATCAGATTGAGGGCGCCGTGAGAGAGGACGGCCGGGGCGAAAGCATTTGGGACGTTTTCTCCCACACCCCCGGAAAGGTCAAATGGGGCGATACCGGCGACACGGCTACCGACGCCTATCACCGCTGGCGGGACGACATCGCCATCATGAAGGAGATGGGCCTCCAGGCTTATCGATTCTCTATTGCCTGGCCCCGGGTAGACCCCAAAGGCGACGGGCATTGGAACCAGACGGGGCTGCACTGCTACAGTGAGTTGGTGGACGGCCTTCTGGAGGAGGGAATCCAGCCCTGGGTGACTTTGTTCCATTGGGACCTTCCCCAGGCATTGCAGCGGCAGGGCGGCTGGCAGAACCCGGAGACCGCCCGGCGCTTTGAGTCCTACGCGGAGAAAATGGCGGAGCTGTTCCGGGGCCGGGTGCGCCGGTGGTTCACTTTTAACGAGCCCCAGTGCTTCATAGGAATGGGCTATGGGACGGGAGAACACGCCCCGGGCCTGAAGCTGGACGACGACAGCCTCAGCGCCTGCTGGGAGACCTTCTGCCAGGCGCACTCTCTGGGACAGAAGGCTCTGCACCGGGCGGACGGCGGAAATCTGGTGGGTGTCGCCTCCACGGGGGCGGTCTGTTATCCCGCCAGTCAGGCTCCCGAAGACGTGGAGGCGGCCCGGCAGGGGACCTTTGCCCTTCCTCTGGGGCCCAGAACCTTCTCCCACACCCTGGCCCTGGATCCCCTATGCCTGGGGGAAGAATACGAGAAGCCGGACTTCATCGGGCTCAACCTCTATCAGGGCGCACCCGTCCGCGCGGGAGAAAACGGGCCGGAGACGCTTCCCTTCCCGGCGGGCTTCCCGCGGACCGCCCTGGGCTGGCCCATCACCCCGGAGGCCCTGGAGTGGGGCCCGCGGTTTTTAGCGGAACGCTACGGTCTGCCGCTGGTGGTCAGTGAAAACGGTCTGGCCTGTACGGACCGGGTCTTTCTGGACGGCGCCGTACACGATCCTCTGCGGATCGACTTCCTGACCCGGTATCTCCGGGCGCTGGAGCGCGCCATTGACCAGGGCACGGATGTCCGGGGGTATTTCCAGTGGTCCCTGACGGATAACTTCGAGTGGGCGGAGGGCTATGACCCCCGCTTTGGCTTGACCTATGTGGATTACGCCACAGGGGACCGGATGCTGAAAGACAGCGGGCGGTGGTACCGGGAGGTCATTCGCTCCAACGGTGCGGACTTGTGAGAGGGCTTGTATCAATCCCCCTGACAGATCCAAGCGAGGAATTCACCCCCCAATATGGTCCTTTATTGGACGTTTTTATTACCTTCGTCTGTTTGCCTGGCTTTTACCTGCTTTAATCAGTACTTCCCTAAATAAACGGCGCGGAAAGGAAACGTGCCACAGCTTGGGAGAAAATTTTTGCCGCACGGCGGCGGCAGGGACCAGGCAATTCAAAAATTGCATCGCTATAAACAAAGAATAGTCCCATTCTCAGAACTCGTCAAACCGGCGTCTCAATTCCTCGTCCGTCAGCTCCCCGCGCTCAGAGCGCTCCAATAGCGGCGTTCCACTCATCCACGCCTCCCTCTCTGCTTTCGGGCCTTCAAACGGTTGTAGGTCCGGTCATACTCCTTCCGGGCCGGAGTGCGGTTCGCTTTTCCCAAAGTCTCCTTACGGTGAGCGCCTGCCTTCCGGCAGGTACGCTCCAGCTCACCGGGAGCGATGTTGTTGCAGTAGCAGGTGTTGTACCCGGCGGTCAGCAGGAAGTACCGCCCGCAGTTGTGGCACTGCCTGGGCGTAGGCGTCGCTGGTCCTCCGCTTTAGCGGCTCGAAATACGTCCTCGTCATCTCCGTGACCTGCTGGCGGAAGCCGCGGATGGACTCTGCGAAGCAGGCGAGCCCAGCCATCATCCCCTGGTATATGGCGTACCCTTCGGCAGACGGGTCCTGCACCTGATCCCATTTCTCTTTGTCCGCCATCAGCCCTTGAAAGGTATGGAAATAACACGCCTCGTCCAGCTTCAAGGCTCGATAGGCTGGCAGAGTAAGGACGAGCTCCCAGACAGCGTTCAGCCGTTCCTGCGCAAAAGCGGCTGCGCTGTCTGTTTTTCTGCGGGCAGCTTCCGGGCGGCGGAGATAAACAGACTGACCCGCCGGTCGATCTCGTTCAGGATTGACTCGTCCGGGTTCATGACGTCCACGCAGCACTGGCCGATGGGATAGTCCTTTTTGCCTATGAGCACTCGGTCGCCGTAGAAGAATACGGTGAACTGGTCGTAGGTGTAGTCCAGTTCGATGTGCGGCTGTTCCTCTGCTATGACTGCCTTCCTCCTGTATCCGATAGAGATTTGGGATTTCCCTAATCGGGTTCAAATCCGTTAAAAATCGTAGCCGGTAGTGATACCCTCATCGTATCAGATGGACGAAGAAAAATCAATCACAAGGGGTGACAGATGATGCTCTGGCAGTGCGCAAAGCCCGCAGCCAAAAGATTCTTTCCTCTGCCCGACGAGGTTTTTTCTCTGGGTCTGTCGTCGGGCGCGCTGGCGGTCTACTCCTGCCTGCTCTTCTGCGAAGACTGCAAGACCTATCAGTGCTGGCCCAGCTACAGGTCTATCGGCGAAGCTGTCCGCATGAGTGTCAACACCGTGCGGAAGTATGTGACTGAGCTGGAAAGTCAAGAGTTGATTGTTACAGAGCCGACGTCTATCTCTCACAAGAGATGGCCGCAAAGCGCAACGGCACTCTGCGCTATACCATCCTGCCAATTCAAAATCCGGTGGACCTCCACAACCAACACCAGATCCGGCGGCTGGAGGAAACCGTGGAACGGATGCGTGTCCGCGAAAAGCTGGAGGTTATCGAGGAGTATCCTTCCTGACAGCCCGTGAGCCGCCGTGTGCGATTCTCCCGCTGACAGTAGGGTAGCAACCCTGGCTAAACGCGACACCAAGCGTGAGCCCGTTTACAGGCGGTCGGAAAAGGTGCAGGAGAAAGCCCAATGTCATTAAGTTAAGGCTTCCAAGCGCCCCAAGAAAAAGCCCACCACCTTCTTACCGAAAAAGGTGGTGGGTATTTTTTCGGGTCTTACATGCTGTCAAAATGAAAAAAATCGTCTGAATTTACTGCCCCATAGCGCGATAGAGGAAGGTGACAATCTGTCCACGGGTACAGGTAGCGGCGGGAGAGAAGTTGCCGCCGCCTGTTCCGCTGTGATTTCGTTCTCTATCGCCCATGCCACAGCTTGCGCATAGTCTGCATTCGTGTAAAAATCAGCAAATCCGCAAATATATCACTTTTTGCGATTCGAATACCATAGAAAATGGTCAAACTTTCTACGTCTAAAAGGAATATCGATACTCTTTTGATCTAGGAGTTCTTCAATGCAGTCATTAAAAGCAAGATAGTTACAAGTAGTCCGCCATTCTCCAATAGCGGACTTTGTAAGTTTGGGTATATAATAAGGCAGGGCATCTTTCACTACTCTATCAAAAATAGAGTAGTCGTCTCGTTCATAAATTTCTACATTATGATATGTGCAATATTTGGATGCAAAAGAAAAGAGATTGATTTGCCCATTACTTTCGGCAAGTTGACTGACTAATAACGGATCTCCTTGAGAAACCCGAATATCAAAGTCTTGGATACTCAATATCAAATACACTATTTCAGAAAGGGATATTTTCTTTATATGTGTACTTATGTGGGTGGAATTTGTTAAATCAATGAGTGCAACTTTCATCGCAACCAATTCTCGGTCAACATTCTGGGGAAATCGTTTTAAAACATCATGTATTAAGGTGAAGTTTGAGCCATAGTCTGAAGTTGCAAGGACTTGTTGATGAACATATTCGATATTTTCTCGTGTAAGGGGCAGATAATCTTTTTTGCTGTCAAGATTACGCCCATACGATATTGGTGTACAAGAACTTGATATCATAGATTGTGTTTCTGTTCTCGAACTCTTTTCTTGAGCAACTTTTATTGCTTTTCTAACATACCAATGAGGTCCTCGTTCTCCAAAGGATTCAATGTTAATTCCATTCAGCGACAAATAGTTTATCAATAAGGAACGCTGTTTTCCCTGTGGTATTTCGCCAGTAGAAAGGTCAATCATATAGGGATACTTATTAAGCGGGCCATTTTTATATAGGGCATATTCTTTCCCCTCAATGGTGATGACTGTATCTGCGTCTTTATATCTTTCTATCATTTTATTTTACCACTTCATTTCAAAAGGCCTCGCCAAAAGCCAATGAAAACGCCCAATAGAAATCTCAACATAAATTATCCCTCCGATAAATTTTATATATGTACCCTGTCCCTCCTTGACAAAATCCAAAACTTTCAGATAGCTCTTTTAAATCAATTTTAGCCTATCACGGAAGAAATTGCAATAGCGTTTTCGGGAAAAGTCTGCAAAAACAGACTTTCCATCTTTTTCATTGTCATATCCCGAACTTGTTGATTCTTTCGTGTTATATTTTTTGATTCATGCGGCTTGGGGAAATAGCCGCCTATTTTTATATCATTTTGTAGACAAGTTGAGAATTTTGTTTTCTCTTAACTAAATGGTAGTTTCTGGAAGGCTTTCCCACAGAAAAACAGGGGGTGCAAAAATAGCTTTTACAACGTATTTTGGACAGGTTGCAGTTTGAGCGCAAGCGTAATTCCAGCGAAAAAGGAGAAAACCGACCATTTTCTGGTGCATTGACCAGACATGTTGAAATTTTAGTGAAACGCAAATCTTAAAAGTGGATTTGCCTGCCATTAAGATAAGGCGGCACATTTTTTTGAAAAATCCCGCGATTTTGGCTCTAAAACCGGCCTTTTCAAAAATAGCGCCACGAAGAAGGGCGGGAGTTCAACCCCCATCCCCTCTTTTTTTACGCCGCCACGCGATAGGTGAAGCCAACGAAGCCCTTCACTTTCAGTTTTCGCTTGTCTCGCCGTCCCTCCCGGATGGGGACAGTGTATCGGCTGAGTTCTTGAAGCAGCTTCTCACTGTCGGCGCTGTTCGTCCTGAAATACTCCCGACAAAGGGCTACCGCCATCTTGAAGTTGACGCGGTAGGCATAAACGCCCTCCGGCGGTTGTTTGACAACTGCTTCCCGCACAATTCTGCTTGTGAAGTTGAACATTGTCAGCGCCGCCCATATCTCCTGCTCTGCGAAAGCGTCCCGTTTGCCATGGAGATTCACCAGGCCCAACGTGTATTTCAGGTCACGAAAGCTGGTTTCAATTCCCCAGCGCAGATGATACAGTTCCCGGATGTCCTCCAATGTGAATGTGCGCGGAAGAGACGTGGCGATTGTCTCAAACTCTCCCGTTTCAAGCTGGAACCGGACAATGCGGAGTTTCATTTGATAAGGACTCGGAAAGTCCCAACGCCCCCGGCGCGTCTTTGCGCCCGGTTTGCTTTTTTTCGGGACTTGCAGAAAGATGTAACGCTTCTCTTTATCCTCCTTCGTCTGGGTTGTCGTGATGGTAAAACCGATCTCACAATCCAACTCAAACATGGGCAAACGAGCCACTTCCCGCATGGCGGAGTGGTTCTGTTTAATGCGGATTAAAAAGTCCGTGTTGGGCTTTTCAAGCAGGTGAGCCATCACGTTGTAGCTCTCATATCCGCGGTCTGCGATTATAATTGTTTTTTTGGAAAAATGATTCCTCTTTATCATCTCAATCAACGCACCGATTTCATCCTTTTGCGGCTCCGGCTGGATGAGCGCGTCGTAAAATATCTTGTTGCACAAATCATAAAGCGGGTTTAGGTGTAGTTGATTGTAGCCGTTTGGTGCGCTTTCGTTTTGAACGAATGAGGGGGCTTTAGGGTTGCGCGGGATGTTGACGGAAGTTCCATCTACTGCCAACAGGCGATAACCGCGAAAGTTCCCGCTATCCTCGCAAGAAGCGTTGAATCTCTGGAACACGTCCCGGAATGTCTCCGGGCTGATTTGTGTGCGGCGCTGTGAAATGGCGGCGGGGGTTACGTCAATGTCTGCCCGATGAAGTTCCTTTGCCAAAGAGCCGCCCTCCGCTCCGATTAGCAGACAGATTACGCCAGCCCACGACAATTTGCGATTGCGGGACGGCTGGCCTGCTCCCGTCTTTTCAGCCGCTTTCCTGATTGCATAGTTGAGCGTCTGATTTATAAAATTGATATTCAAATTTGTTTCCTCCGTTGGCTGTACTAGCCGCCGGACGAAAAAAGAACGACAAACGCACGCTCCAAAACATGGGGCATGTCTTTGACGTTCTCGTTCGCTACTAACTATCTAAAAATGTGTTTATGCGAGGCTATTCAAACATGTAAGCTATAAAAATCAATCAAAAATGGAAAACAAATTCAAAATTTCAAACAAAATCAAATTCTGTAAACTTAATAAAATGTGGTTATTGTGGTTTATTCAAAAATTTCCATGCGACCGTCCGTCACAACGACTGCGCATAGGGTAGCATATACCGCGCATACGTTCAATATTTTTCGGGATTAGTTTACACTTCGTTTACAATCCCGCTTTAACTTAACGATTTGCCCGGATTTCTGTATGACTGTTAAGGGGACAAATGCCCCGCATTTGCCCCCTTAAGCCCTTAGCTTAATGACATTGGGAGAAAGCCCCGGCGCTTTCCGTGCGCCAGGGCGGGTACTTCTGCCCGCAGTGCGGGCAGTTGCGGGGACGGGAGCCGACGCTTTTTTGACGGATGGGAGAACCGATTGACGCTGATATTTTCGGAAGTGCCCTTAAATCCCATTGTTGGTGGCTTCCGCATGACGCTATCAAAATAAGGAGGAGATTTCGGTATGAACGGAGAAAAAACACGGCACACTGTCTGGCTTACCTCGGGCGCATGGAGCCAGGTGGAAGATAGCTATACAAAGGACAACTGCACCACGAAAAATGAGTATATCGAAAAGGCGATCCGGTTCTATACCGGCTACCTGAATACACAAAATGCCGCCAGCTATCTCCCGCGCGTCCTTGCGGATGTGCTGGACGGCAAGCTGGGCGCTCTGGGTATGCGGATCGGCAAGCTGCTGTTCAAGCTGGCCGTGGAGCAGGATATGATCGCAAATATCACGGCGGCGGTGAATGAGGTCCACCTGGATGACGTGGAACGTCTGCGGGCGCGGTGCATCAGAGAAATTCGACAGACCAATGGTGTGATCAATCTTGAGGACGCCGTCAGGCACCAGAATGGGTGGGATGATCAATGGTCAGGCTGATTCAGAAAAGCGGTTACATCAAGGCCGGCGGCGCCTCCGGGTATATGAAGTATATCGCCACACGCGAACGTGTAGAGCGACTGGAGGGGAGCGGCCCGGTGACAAAGGGCCAGCGGCAGCTCATCGAAAATCTGCTCCGGAATTTTCCTGACGCCACTGAACTGGAAGAGTACAGTGACTATCACTCAGCACCGACCACCCGCAATGCCTCCTGGTTGATCTCTGCGGTGCTGGACGCCAACGCCCACAAGCTCACTGATAGAGACGGCTATATGCGGTACATCGCCACCCGGCCCCGCGTGGAGCGTCATGGTGAGCACGGTCTGTTCAGCAGCCGGCCAGTATCACTGGACGCCGCCCTCAAAGAAGTCGAGACGCACACCGGAAACGTGTGGACGTTTATCTGGTCCCTGCGGCGGGAGGACGCAGCCCGGCTTGGCTATGACTGCGCGGAAAGCTGGCGGAAGTTGATCAAGGCTCATCAAGTTGAGATAGCGGAGGCAATGAAAATTCCGTCGGACCAGCTGCGCTGGTGCGCCGCGTTCCACGACGAAGGCCACCACCCTCATGTCCACGCCATGGTCTGGTCTGCCGATCCAAGTCAGGGCCGATTGACCAAAGAGGGCGTCAAGATGATTCGCTCCAAACTCACGAACGATATTTTCCGGGATGAGATGTACACACTCTATCAGGAGAAGGACATCTCCTACAAGAACCTGGTCGCCGCAGCTCGTCGGTCTATGAGAGAGTTGATAGAGAAGATGCAAACAGGCTTCTGCGACAGCCCTGTGATCGAAATGAAGATGCTGGAGCTGGCACAGTCTCTGGAAACTGTCAAGGGCAAAAAGGTCTACGGCTATTTGAAAAAGTCCGTCAAGGCTCAGGTGGATGCTGTCGTGGATGAGTTGGCAAAGCTGCCGGAAGTGGCGGAGTGCTATGAAGTCTGGAACGGTCTGCGTGATGAGCTGGAGAACTACTACAAGGATGCGTCTCGCCAGCGGCTGCCGCTCTCACAGCAAAAAGAGTTTCGCGCAATCAAGAATCTGGTAATCCAGGAGGCGGAAAATCTGCGATTAGGTGTGTTCACCTTCGAGGATGTGGAGATGAACGATGAGCCGGAAGTGGTCTCTGAAGTTTTGCCGCAAGGCGTTGAATACAACGAAGTGCTGGAGTACCGCCAAGCGGCAGCACTGCTCCGCGATGACGATGTCACGTGGGCAGAAAAACGAGAAGCGGTAAAAACGTTGGAACAGTTGTGGGACAAGGGCTTTTCCTCGGCTGCGTATCACTTGGGCAAGGCGTACCGGGATGGTCTTGGCGTGCTGCCGGATGATGAAAAGGCGGAGGGGTGGTTCCGACGCTCTGCCGAGATAGGGGACGCGCAGTCGCAGTACGCTCTGGGAAGGTTTCTCCAGCGACAAGGACGAATGGGCAAAGCAGCCTTGTGGTATGAGCGTGCCTGTGAATCGGGAAATCAGTATGCTCAGTACCGCTTGGGGAAGATGTGCCTTCTGGGCGATGGTGTTCCAAAAGATATCGAAAGGGCGGTTCGACTGCTAAGCAACTCCGCCAATCAAGGAAATCAATACGCACAGTACGTCCTCGGCAAGCTGTACCTCCAAGGGAAAGAAGTAGGACAAGATCATGATGCGGCGCAATACTGGCTGATGCAATCCGCAAATCAAGGCAACAGCTATGCGCAGTTCCTCCTGGACCATCGGCAGCGTGACCCTTCTGTTCTCCTCTGTACTATGAGACTACTCCATCACATAAGCAACATTTTTTGGGAGACACTTCCGCCGCCGAATCCGTCGGGTGGTCATGTGGAGAGTAAACTTATGCGAAGAATCCGTGAGAAAAAAATCGCCATGGGCCACAAGGCGGATGATCACGAGGAGTACCAGGGACCGTCTATGTCCATGTAACGAGTTCAAAATCTGATCTGCTATAAACAAAGAAAAGTTCCAAACCAGCAAATCCAAATTTTTTGATAACACCACATGCAACCACTGGATATTTTTGTGAACTGCTGGTATGGTGTGTTGCTGACAAAGGAGGCGATGTGCCATGGCGAAAAGACGTGCCAATGGAGAAGGTAGTATTCGCAAGCGAAAGGACGGCCGCTGGGAGGGACGCTACACAGCGGGCCGTGATCCAGCGACCGGGAAGGCTATCTACAAAAACGTCCTCGGCAAAACCCAGGCGGAGGTCAAGGCAAAACTCAAGGCTGCTATCGAAAAAAGTAATTCGCTGTGTGCAGTTACCAAACGCTACACAGTAGGCCAATGGCTGGATGCCTGGATGGAAAACTACGCCAAGCTCCAGGTCCGTCCCTCGTCCCACAAGACCTACCAGGGGTTTATTGAGAACCACATCAAGCCCACCCTCGGGGACATCCTGCTGGAAAAGCTGACGGCGATGGACCTCCAGCGGCTGTACAAGCATCTGCTGGAGAACGGCAGGGTGGAGTGTGCGGAAGCCAGGAACAAGCCCAGGGGCCTTAGCGTCAAAACAGTACGGAACATCAACCAGATGATTTCCTCCGCCCTGAACTGTGCGGTAGAGCAACGGCTGATCCCCGCCAATCCCACGAAGGGCTGTGTCCTGCCAAAGCTGGAGCGGAAGGAAATGAAAATCCTGCCGCCGGAGAGCTTGGGTGCCTTTTTCGAGGAGGCACGACGCAGCGGTGTGTTCGAGTTGTACTACATCGACCTCGCAACTGGCCTCCGGCGTGGAGAACTTCTGGGCCTAAAATGGAGCGACATTGATCTGGCCAGGGGTATCATCCACGTTCGACGGCAGGTCCTTCGGCAGAACGGAAAAGTGGTAGAAGCTCCGCTGAAAACGAAAAACTCCTACCGCAATATTGCGATAGGAGTTGACGCCGTCAAAGTTCTCAAAGGCATGGAGCAGAAAGACGAATACGTCTTCCCCTCTCCGTTCGGAGGCCCCATGTCCCCGGACAGCGTCCTGCACATGCTCCAGCGGGTGCTGAAACGGGCAGGGCTAGAACGAATACGCTTCCACGACCTGCGTCACACATTCTCGGTGCTGGCCCTGCAAAACGGAGTAGATGTCAAAACCCTCTCCGCCAGGCTGGGTCACTACAGCGCCGGGTTTACCCTGGACACCTACGCCCACGCCACCACCTCCATGCAGAAGCGGGCGGCGAACGCAGTTGGTAGCTTCCTCTCCGGAGCTCTCCGGTGATTTCCGCTCCGAGATCTGGTATGGGTCACGGCTTGGGTCAGACGGGCACCGCAAAATTGAACTGCCAGAAAAAGCACACAAAATAAGAACAAAGCCACGGAAATCCAACGAATTTCCGTGGCTTTGGTACGCCCTGAGGGATTCGAACCCCCGGCCTTCTGGTCCGTAGCCAGACGCTCTATCCAGCTG
>OFGG01001861.1_pt1 | contig 12657 bp, 11 predicted proteins | sample 1521701 | NCBI WGS metagenome assembly OFGG01 (sample SAMEA3504081, study PRJEB24116) | mouse gut metagenome | biome: mouse gut; feature: mouse-associated habitat; material: faeces | place: Denmark | collected 2011
TGGATACGTTTTGTCCAAAGTTCTGTCTTCGTAAGTTCATTTTCATCCATAGGCAATACCTCCATAATTTGAAGTGATTGTATCAGAAATACACATGAATTGACAGATACGGATTATTTCCTACTTACATTCCGTTGGTCAGCCAGACACACAAAAGTTCTGATTTTATCGAGTTTCTAAGGATCCTTGATGCCAAATACCCGGAAGATGACACAATCCGGTTGATACTGGACAATCACTCGGCCCATACATCAAAAGAAACACAGCGGTTTCTTGCAACATTACCAGAAGGCCGTTTTGTATTTGTATTTACTCCGACGCACGCCTCCTGGCTGAACATGATTGAAAGTTTCTTTAGCAAAATGACAAAGCAAATGTTAAAGGGTATCCGTGTCAATTCCAAGGAGGGACCATCGGAACGAATATACCGTTACTTCGATGGGATCAATGCTGATCCGATTGTCTATCATTGAACATATAAAATGGATGAAATTGATACTGATGAAACGGCAGCTATTTAAACTATCAACAACTTAATATTTGCTATACTAGTGCTCATAAGCTACTTGCCAAAAACGAAATAATCCTCAATTTTGAAAAATCGTAGAAAATCAAGGTCTCTTTCAAACCCTGTAAGTTCTGCCTGTATCACCTGAAAAAGCACACCCGTATATCCACGATACCATAAGTACTCACGTCACCACTGTCTTTTCCGTTATATAATAATGGCAATCACACAATGGAAAAGTATTCCCACTTGTTTCATTTCCTTTATATACAATAGAATAAACTATTCTCTTTGTTCCCAAACTTTAAATGACAACCATCCTTCCCCATCCAATTCTATCCATTCTGGGGCAATTTTTAAGTCATACTCCTTACAAATTTGTTTTACATTATATAACCCTAATCCTCTGTTCACACCTTTGTTGCTATATCCTATACTAAAAAAATGTTCCAACATTTCATATGTAATATATGGGCTCTCATTCCTGACTTCAATAAAAAATCTATCTGTTCCCATAACCTCTACATATAATTTATTTCTCTTTTCATCATGCTCTAATGCTTCCACAGCATTATTTATTAAATTACCTAATATCTCAATAATTCTGAAAATAGGCATTATAACGTTATATTCATTTAAAACCACATGATAATCAATTTCAATCCCTCTCCTATCAATTTCTACAAAACGTGTATATAAAAAACCTCTAATAACAGAATTTCCTGAAGCTAATAATTTGTTAAAACGATTTTCTTTCGTAATTTGTTTGCAATAAGTATTTTGAGCTTCTACTAATTCTTCAAAAGTACGGCACGAAAAATGAAGGCTGTAAATTGCATTAATATGGTTATCAAATTCATGCTGTCTCATACGAATATTATCAATTAATCCCTGAAAAGAATCTGAATATAATTGATGCATTTTAAGCTCTGTCTCTATCTCTGCTGCTTTTATTTTATACTGAATCAATTTTATAGACAGTATGAGCATAAGCAGAACACAGCTAAAAAGAATAATTGTATTATTTAATTCCATTAGTTTAATTTTCTTATACCCTATAATTATAAAAAAAGTTAACATTAAACAGGCTACAATAGATATAAATAAAATCCTTTCTTTCTCCTGTAAAAATATAGATAATCTTTTCACTCTGACTATGGGCACTAATAATGCCACAAAAATAAATACTATCACGCTAATAACTAACGAATTAATATGTACAATATTATGCCAATCAAGCAAATAACAAATTGGAGAAAATATTAACAATTGCATCCCACCAACAATAATGACACACAAAACAATATTTATTATTATAGGCTTCAACTTAAAACCGAACTCAATCCCACAATAAATAGCAATAACTGGATATATCAATATCGAAACCATGCCAGGCAATCCTAAATAGTCAATTGCCTGCATCAAAATCATATCTATCGCCAGCAAACTCACCGTCGCTATATCCAGTCTAAACTTCTCCCCATATAAATGGTGTAAACATATCACAATCGACAATGCTTCCAACAGCAGACAAACATTCGTAACAATCATAATCCATACTCCCCAAGTACTTTTTTCCTGAAAGTCTTCCCTATTTCCATCCTTCCAGGTACATTCTTTAGTGTGATCATTCTGTTTGGTATATCTATATTTTCCACGTAATCCTTATTGATGACCAAATTGCGGCTGCACTGCATCATACAGTCCGTATCCATCTCATTTAAGATATCTTTCAACGTAATATACGGAACTGCCAGCACATCGCCGTTTGACGTATGGATGTTGATCCGCCGTCCAACACATTCCATGTAAGTGATATCCCGTATCTTTACCGGGTATAAGATACCCTCTTTCCGGAAACAGAATGTGGCGTCCTTCTCCTTCATCGTAGAAAAATATAATGCCTTTTTCACGAGAGACAAAACCACATCCGGTGAAAAAGGCTTTTCTATATATCCCAAACAATTCAGGTCTTTATATGCATATCCAGTCGTGTCTTCCAGTGATGTAATAAACAACACTGGAGTGAACATATACTTGGGAATCTTTCTTATTCGTTCGACCAGCCGGATACCTGATGTATCAATCGGCGTTGTCGTGTCTAAAATGATATCCACCAGAAAAACATCAATAGTTCTTTCCATAAGGATTTTGTAAGCCGTTGCCACGTCAGCGGCAGTATAGACAGCTGCCCGCTCATCAACCTCCAGGACCAATTGCCTTAGCATGTTCCTTTGTTCCGGGCAATCCTCAATAATCAATACTGATTTCTTCATCATTTGTATACCCCTGTGCACCGCGGCCTCACTGCAACCGCACTCATAAGAATCAGGTCCGCATAAACTGCTCTACCTGCGATATGATCGCTAAAATCTCTTTTCGCCTTTCCGAGTCAACACGACTCCACAAATCATCTATGATCACATCTTCAATATGATCGTCCATCAGAAACAAACTCGGCCTGCACCCCGTTATCTCGTAGATTCCGAGCAAAAGTTCCGCATCCGGGAAAACCTGCTCTTTTTCAAGGGCGCGGTATTTCTTGATATTAACGCCAAGCCTCTCAGCCATCGCAATCTGAGCTTCCCCCGCTATCTTCCTGATTTCATACATGATCGATTCATCTGTATCTTCGTTACATTTCATTTTCAAGATGCAGATCTCACATTGATCCTCCATACTTAAACCAGAAGCGGATTTTTCAATCCCCCTCGCAAGCGTCCATGCGATAAACTCCAACATGGGTTTATAATTTACTTCCTCTACATCATTAAGCATATCAGTCAGCTTAGATTCTTCCCGCCGGAAACTTTTCCCCGTCAAAAGATAATCCACATCCCAGCCCATCTTCATAAAGCTGACCAATGATTTATAAGGTACAATAATCTTCCCCAGTTCCTGCTTACTCAACTGACTCTGCGTGATTCCAAGCTGTCTGCTTATCGTCTCTTGAGTCATATTAAGCCGGATCCGGTACTGAACCAATCTCTTGAGAAATTCTTCATAATAGCTATTCATGTACAATTCCCCGTAAAATGTCCGTCAATAGTTCCTAAGTAAATTTTACGGGATTAGATATTTCCTATCTTATACCTACATTTGACTATTGCACATAATACCGAGTCCAATAATACCAAATTTGAAACTACTAATCCGAATCCTTTGTAAAATTGTGTTCTTCCGCCATACTAAATAATAATCCCCTTTACAGCGGCTTATATAACTTCAACCTGACCTCCTTTTCGTCAATTTCGATCTCAGCCTTTTTGATCATCATCCCTAACAGCAAAAGCTGGCTGGTCTCCCCCGGATCACCGCTGCCTGCCAGCTCCCAATAAATATCCTCCATCCCTTCGTTTTTCTGCCCGTTCAAGTACTGGTCAAGCTTCTTTAGTTTATCAGCATATCGGCTATCGTAATCCGAAGCAAACGTAATCACGGCCTGGGAATCACTTTTTTCAATCCGGGAATTAATCTCTGTTGCCCCCAGGGCAAAAAAATACATCGTCAGCTCTTCTACAATCTTTGCTGCCTTTTTCTCCTCATGTGTCATAACTCATATCTCTCCTCTCAATACGGCATTTTCCACCTATCCTTTATTATGCCGCACTTTAAACCCTTTTATAAAACTTTCCAGCATGGGAACCATGATAATTGCAACCAACCCGGTGCTGAAACCATTATTATACAAATTCAATCCACCATACAGCTCTGAGGTACATACCACCACTGCCCCGTGGAGCATCCCTGCCAGCATTCCCGCCACGACGCCAAACTGCCCGGCAATAGGCGAAAGCCCCACCGCAAAGACCGCCCCCATCTGGATTCCCGGCGTAGTAGGCATCATATGGTTAAAAAACGTACCGGCATAAATCCCTGCCAGTACCGGCAGATAGTTTTTCGGATGGGCGCCAAATGCGGAAAAGCCGAAAGCCGTCAAGATTGCCCCCACCACGGGACCACATAAATCCCCTCCTATCAGCAAAATATAACTGGTACAAATGCACCCCATGATCCCCATATTCATCAGAGTAGTTCCTGCTCCATTCATCATGGCGAAATCCGCAACTGCGCGGCCGGGATGCTTCATCAGTTTCAGCATCGGCTTTATGTTCCATTCATTGATAAACAGCCCCAAAATAAACGTTGCCCCAAAATAAAAATAAAGCCCCCAAACAAGCCATCCGGGCTGTCCGTATTTCCATATGAAAACACTGCTGCTCTTCATGCCAAATGACTCCATGATACACACCATCACAAAGGCCAAAAGGCCTGCCGAGAACCCTACATTGAACAGGTTATACCCCATATGCATTGATGCCGTATGCATAGAAAGGGGCGGCAGGACAAAACCGATAAATACACCTATAAAGACCGCACATATCAAATTGACGTTAAAAGAAAAAGGCAACAGATACAACATTTCCGTCACCATAGGCGCCAGACAGGAACCAAACAGCGCCGTATAGATGTACCGGTTCATCCCCGAATGATGGGCTTTGGCATACAGCCATGTTCCGGCAATGATGGGCAGAACATTCACCGGGTTTTTCCCAAACAAGGCAAACCCCACATTAATAAAAAGCACCGCCATGGTAAATCCTGTAAATGGAAGCTTCTGGACATGAATCAGCAAAATCCCAATCCCCAGCACCATTGACGCATTAAAAAAAGCAGCCCCAAAACCGGCAAGCTCAAAATAATCGGTTACCAATGCATCCCTTGAAAGGACGATCGTTATCATCCCCTTAGCCAATTCCTGTGGTGTTCCCAATAAAAAAGCGGCAAACAATAAAAGGAACATGGTGCCAAGGCTGAACAGAAACAATTCCCTGTCTTTCAGCATCCCCCTAAGCTTACTCCCCATACGCATCCCTCCCATATCTATAAAATATTGTACGTAATGACTGGCGCTGCGTCAATCACTTTTCCAATACTTTAGTACCATATAAGGTACCCCGGGCTCCCCGCCTGTTTTTCTTGTGAATATTATACTATGACCAGCTTTCAACTTCAAATAAGTTTTTCCAATCGTATCACTCGCATATAAACAATCCCAAATCATACATGCTGTCTTTGATCACTTCAGCTTCCTTCATATTCCTCAGCCATATCGACCTGGAATATGCCGGTACGCATCCGTCCAATACTCCTTCCGGTACACTGTGTATATCCCGAACCCGATCCCAAATGCAGCATACTCCCCCGATTTCGTCACCGCAACAGACGCAGCCGCTATCATCGGTTCACTCTCTGCTGCCCGGAACTGCCGGTCGATAGGTTTGATTATACTGATTTCAAAAGGAATAGAGAAGGCTCATTTGTATCCTTGGTGATCTATGTTACGATGCTAATAGTATTGAAAATCTGTGAACAGAATAGATCTTTCTTTTGAGAGGAAATCATTCAGGACAGTAAATTTATTGGTCCGATCTATTTTTTCTATTGTGAATTTTTCTTGAGCCATATTGCTTTTTAAAAAGCGATGTGCTATACTGTTATACACTATAGCATAACAGCTGAAACACATGGAGGATGCAGGAATGAAACTGATTATTTCAAATGTATCTGGCATTCCCATATACGAACAGATTAAACAACAGATCAAATCAGCTATTTTATCTGGCGAACTTCAAGCCGAAGAAACTTTGCCCTCTCTTAGAACACTTGCCAAAGACTTAAAAATCAGTGTCTTAACCGTGACAAAGGCATACACAGAATTAGAACAAGAGGGCTTTGTTAAAAATGTGCAGGGACGCGGATGTTTCGTAATGGGGTCTGGTTCAGAACTGATTAAGGAGCAGCTTATTTGCAAAGTAGAAAACAATCTTACCGAAGCAATAAAAGCAGCAAAAATGGCAAATCTATCCACAGAGGAATTACATCGCCTTTTGGACATTTTAACGGAGGTAAAAACAGATGACTAATTATTTAGAGGTAACGAACCTTTCAAAATCTTTTGATTCTTTTCAGCTTCACAATATCAGCTTTACTTTGCCAAAGGGCTATATTATGGGCTTGATCGGTCCGAATGGTTCTGGCAAAACGACGACAATCAAACTGATTTTGAACATGCTGGGGCGCACCGGCGGCACAGTCAAAGTGATGGGGCTGGATAATATCACAGAAGAACAAAAAGTAAAATCAGAGCTGGGCGTTGTTTTCGATACAAATTATTTCAGTGATGATTGGAAAGTGTCGCAGGTTGAAAAATCCATTTCGGTATTTTATCCAAATTGGAACAGGCAGAAATTTGCGGATATGTTGCGGAAATTTCACATTGCACCTACCAAAAAGGTAAAAGAACTTTCCAAAGGTATGCAGATGAAGTTAATGCTTGCCTGTGCATTTTCATACGACGCTAAACTGCTGATTCTCGACGAGCCGACCAGTGGACTTGATCCGGTTTCCAGAGATGAACTTTTGAAAATTCTTTCAGAGTATATTGAAGATGGCGAGCATAGTGTTTTGTTCTCCACCCATATCACAGGCGATTTGGAGCGTGCAGCCGATTATATTACCTACATCAGTTATGGCGAGCTGTACTTTACTGGCAGCAAAGATGATTTTGTAGACATGTTCCGTATTGTAAAAGGTGGAATTGAGGAACTGTCCGATGATCTGAAAAATAAGGCGGCTGGTATTCGTACATTCCCTACAGGATTTGAGGCTCTGATGAAAACCGAAGATATTAACGGTTTCTCCAACCTGACTGTTGAGCCTGCCACCATTGATGAAATTGTAGTGTTTACAAGCAAGAAAGGTGACGATTATGAGTAATATTTTGAAATCCACAAAATTAGATATTGCATTGGTAAAACCATATTTTAAGACAATTTGCTTTACCCTGCTCCTGCCGATTGTGTTTGCTGCAATCAACCGTTCTTTGCTGACGGGGGTATCATTCGCTATGTGCTTTATTGCCATGACAACGGGATATACCTTTTCCATCACAGAAAAAAACAGCATGGATCGTCTGTTTGGTATTTTACCTGTTCGTAAAAGCGAGCTTGTAATCGGACGATATGTTTTCGTCCTTGCAATGGGGCTTCTTTCCCTGATTATTTCTTTGATTGTACAGCCGCTTGTCTTGAAAGTGCTGGGGGAAACAGTTGGTGTATTTGACATTGTGACTGCCGCTATTGCAGGAGTATTCTTATTTGCACTCTACACAGTGTTCCAGATTCCGGGATATTACAAATACGGCTCTATCAAAGGCAGGGTATTTATGTATATCCCGGTTGCAGGATTTTTGATAACCTTGCTACTCATTACAAAAAGTCCTGTTGGCGAAAGTAAGCTGCTTTTTACAGTTATCAATTCCCCTATTCTGCTAATGTTATTAGCTGTCATTTTTGTTATTGCAATGTATGTTGTTTCCATATTGGTATCTATTAAGATATTGAAAAATAAAGAAATGTGAGGTGAGAACATGGATTTTACTGTTTTGATCGTGGGGCTTTTGATTGGTGTTGGAATACCGCTTAGAAATAAGGTTATCAAAGAATATAGGAAAAAACGGGACAGGGACAACAATTCTCAGAACCAAACGAGGGACAAAAATGAATAAAATATTATGTGGTTATCCCTTTTAATCAGCCAGAGGAAAAGCCCGGATTATGGGATATATCAGAGAATATAATTAGGCCATGAACCAAAAATGGAGGGAACGGGTCATGGCAAAGAGCAAGCGGTATCCTCTGGGAACCTTCATGAAAGAGTTTTCCAAGGAAGCAAAATGCCGGGAGTACCTGGCAAATCTGCGGTGGCCGGGCGGGTTTGTCTGCCCTAAATGCGGCTGTCACCACACTTGCCTGCTATCCAACGGCCGGTATCAATGTGCCGAGTGCCACCACCAGAACTCAGCGACAGCGGGAACGGTGCTCCATAGGACCCATATGCCGCTGACGCAGTGGTTTTTGGCATTCTACTTTGTCAGCCAGGATAAGCGGGGCATCTCAGCCGTTGCGCTGATGTCGGTACTGGGAACGACTTATAAAACCGCATGGTATATGCTTACTCGTATCCGCGCCGCCATGGGTCAGCAGGACAAAACCCATCAACTCAATGGGACCATTGAATTTGACGACACCTACTTTGGCGGGCCGACTGTTGGAAAGAAACGGGGCCGGGGTACGGAAAAGGCGAAAGTTTTTGTGGCTATCTTTCTGGATGAGCGGGGGAATCCTCTCTATACCAAGATGCAGGTCACACAGAATATCAAGCGGGCCTCTGTCAAAAAATTTGCCCAAGCTGCGTTTGTCCAGAGTAGTACGATTCACAGTGACGGTTACGGGAGTTACATCCCGGCTCTGGAGGGCTATACCCATAAGCACAAACCCTACGATCCCAATTTGGGCTTGCTCCATTGGCTGCACATCGTAATCAGTAACGCCAAGGCGTTCATCCTGGGTACTTACCATGGCCTGCCTAAGAAACACCTCCAAGCCTACCTTGACGAATATTGCTTCCGCTTCAGCCGCCGTGACTTTGGTCCCCGCCTCCTGGAGTGCCTGGTCTTAGCTATTGGTGCTTCTGCTTGGCTGAGTTAAAGGGATAACCACATTTCTATTTTATTTCTCTGTCTACTTGACGGGGAGCAGTTCAGATTGTCCCCAACGCCACTTTGTACCATTTTGGTGTGCTGACCTCTAATGTACATATGGCTTGGATGCATGCAGTCTGCGGGCGGTTAAAAAGCGATTATGGTATTCAAAAGAGCTGGTTTACAATCCATCCCCCTGGCCCACCCCCACCGACGCACAGAAGGCCAAAATCGAGCAGACTACCCAGGCCATCCTGGATGCTCGGGCCCTCTACCCGGATTGCAGCCTTGCCGACCTCTACGACGAGATTGCCATGCCCCCGGAGCTGCGGAAAGCCCACCAACAGAACGACCGGGCCGTCATGCAGGCGTATGGGTTCGATGTGGCTACTACCACCGAGACGAGTTGTGTGGCGGAGCTGATGAGGAGGTATCAAAAGCTAACTTAAAATATATCCATATCCAAATAAAATACAAAGGAGAGATCGACTATGGCATTAAATTTTTCCACAAATGGCTATGAAAATCTGTTTAGGCAAGCATTAAACAATGGGATAAGTCTATTTTGCGGGGCTGGGTTTTCGGTTGAGGCATCGGACAACAGTGGGAACCCGCTTCCCGTTGGTGTCGACTTACTCAAAGAACTAAAAGTAGAATTCCCGGAAATAAGTACATATAAAAATCTTCCACGGGCCTGTACTAAACTATTACAGACGGATAAAGGATCTTTTTATACCTTTTTAGAAAAACGTTTTACAGTAGGCACATTTTCAGATTTATATAGGGCTTTGTTGGGCATTAACATCAGGAATATATATACCACAAATATAGATGATTTACTTTTCAAGTTATATGGAGCACCAGACAGTACATGCTTCTTAAATAATCGGAGTATCCGGGGTAACGAATATGATAAAAACAATACGTCATTTGGTAGAAATCAGATTGATTATTTCCCACTTCATGGTTGTGTGCGGACACAGGGCGACTATGTTTTTGGCGCAACTGAAATCGCAAGTGCATTCTCTCAAAAAAACTCAAAAGCATCTTGGACAAGTTTGAGCAAGGATGCAGAACAGAATGCGATTCTATTTTGGGGGTGGAATTTTGAAGATTCTGGTCCAATAGAGGCAATGTACGGGGGGCAAAAGCACACTAATGAAAATGTTAAAAAGTGGGCATTATTGTATAATCCAGACGCAGAAACAGTTGATTTTCTTTTGTCCTTGAATTTCAATATCATAAGAGGCGATACAAAGGAAATGCTTCAATATTTGCTGGAATTCGGACAAGAACAAGTTCACTTGAAAGACCATTTTGAATTAGGTGAACCTGACTTAGTTGAATTGCGACGGTATGAGCTTCCAGATAAAGATGGCGAGGGTTCCTATCCGCTGAAATCATTCTTTTGTGACTATACTCCCAGATGGTCTTATGTTTATGCAAAATCAATACCTCAATTAAGCTATTATACACAAATAGCGGATTGGGTTGCAGCAGGAAAAAATGTCATATTTACTGGTATTCGAGGGGGAGGAAAAACAACTCTGTTAATGCAGCTTGCAGAGAATATTGAAGTACACTACTTAAAGCACTATATGGTTGCCCCTACATTAGAACAAGTTCAATCCTATTTGAAAGCATTACGAAATGCTAAAAGCATACTTTTTATTGACGATTGTTTTAGAGATACCGATGCAGTTATCAGATTATTTGGCGCAAACAATGTGCAAGTGGTCTGTTGTGATCGTGATTTTAATTACGAGCGTCAGTATCATAAAATACAAGAGTTGCATTTTGAAACAATAGATATTACAGAATTGAGGGAAAACGACGCGCAAGCAATTCTAAATGTTATTCCAATGGATTTGAAAAGAGTCAACGCAAATACGAAAAAATTCAAAAAAGATCCTACATTGCCTAATTTGCTCGTAACAACACTGAGGGCACAAAATTATAAATTCTTGGAATCCTTTTATATGAATGATCCTATGGCGGCCAAGGTTTTCTTAATGATTTGTTACGTTCATTCTTGCGGCGTTCCGTGCTCTTTTGATATGGTCTATTCTTTTCTTGGCGACGAACAATTTGAATGGACCGAAATGATGGATACTGTTCACCGCGCTGGACAACTCATTAAGGATTGTGCTAATACGTCTTATTTTGGATCTTTTGATATTGATTTTTCTTTGCAAAATTATTATCAATGCCGCTCTCGCTTTTTTGCAGAAAAATTAATCGAGAGCATTCCAAACGGCAACCAAACTTTTTCAGATGTTTTATTCAATTTTGTGGAGAATGTTCCTCCCTTTAAAATATGTGCGTATGATAAATTTAAAAGAAGCGGATATGATGCAGATTTGGCTTGCCGCGCATTTACAGATTTTTCTGATGGCAAAAGATTTTATGAGCTATGTATCCAAAAAGATGAGAGCGAGTATATTTATCAACAGGCAGCAATTTATTTTTCAAGAATGCAGCAGTTGAAAGAGGCATTTCTATGGATTGATAGTGCCCGCAATTTAGCGCATTATAACCGATTTTCAATTGATAGCACATACGCTATGATATATTTTAATGCAAATGTAGGGATAGACTATACACAATGTAAAGAGGCTTTGAACATACTAAACACTTGTTGTACAAGCGATAAACGAAAAGCTATTCATTTCTCAATATTTTCTAAGTGTGTATTAGAATATGCCGAAAAGCACTGGGAGGATGATGCTGAAAGCATTCCAATGTATATCAATGCTGCTCTTGACTTTATTGCAGCAGGACTTGATGGTAATAATGTTGCACTGCGGACAAAAAACAAGTGGGCACTTAAAGATTTAAAGGGGAAATTACTAAAAATTAAAGCAGATCTTGGTGTGTAATTACTTTTTACCAAATAGTAACCGCTCGGCCACAAGGAACCGAGGAATAGGCTGTAAGAATCAAATGTTTCAGTGCCTTATAAAAGTACATGAAGTATGAGAGAGCACTGTGTTTAGTGAAAGAATGATACTTCACAAAAAGCAATAACAAAAGCCGGGGAGTAAGACAATATGAAATGACTCCTCAATCTTGAAAAGCGTGGATTAGCCAGTCATACTGAGGTGGGAAGACCAACAGGCGAGAGGCATACCACAACAAGAGGAGGAGTCACAATGAAAAGTATAACGTATATTGGGATGGATGTCCATACCACAAACTACACTTTGTGCTGCTATAGCGTAGAGGATGACCGATTTTTTGCGGAGATCAAGGTAAAGCCGGATTACCAGGAGGTGCTCAAATACATCAACCGAGTGAAGAGCCAGCGGGGAAAAGAGGCGGAAATCCTGTGCGGCTATGAGGCGGGGTGCCTGGGATACAGCCTGTATCACCAGCTGATGTATCACGGAGTGGAGTGCGTGATCCTGGCGCCGTCAACGATGCCAGTGACGCCCGGGAAAAAGATAAAGACAGATCGGATGGATGCGCGGCGGATCAGCAAATGTCTGGCGTATCACACATACAGCGCGGTATATGTTCCCACGGCGGAGGACGATGCGGTAAAAGAATATATTCGGATGCGGGACGACGGAAACAACACGCTGAAACGGATCAAGCAGCAGAC
>OFGG01001877.1_pt1 | contig 12579 bp, 7 predicted proteins | sample 1521701 | NCBI WGS metagenome assembly OFGG01 (sample SAMEA3504081, study PRJEB24116) | mouse gut metagenome | biome: mouse gut; feature: mouse-associated habitat; material: faeces | place: Denmark | collected 2011
CGGCGGCCTGGGACGTCTGGCAGCATGCTTCCTGGATTCCATTGCCACCTTAAACCTCCCCGGCGACGGCATCGGACTCCGGTATCACTGCGGACTCTTCCGTCAGAATTTCACGGAGAATTTTCAGAATGAGACACCCGATTTCTGGCTGGGCAGCCATGACTGGGCAGAGAAAACCGCCAAAACCTATCCCGTATCCCTGGCAGGAAAACCATATACCGCAAGGCTTTACCGGATTGCCGTCACCGGCTATGAGGGGCGCACCAATTATCTGAACCTGTTCGATCTGGACACCGTGGAGCAGTCCGTTATCCGGGACGGCATCCGTTTCGACAAGACAGATATCGGGAAGAACCTTACCCTGTTCCTCTACCCCGACGACAGCGATGATGCCGGACGCCTCCTTCGGATTTACCAGCAGTATCTGATGGTCAGCGCAGGGGCGCAGCTGATCCTCGAGGAATGCCTGGAGCGGGGCAGCAATCTCCATAACCTCCACGAATATGCCGCCATCCAGATTAACGACACGCACCCTTCCATGGTCATACCGGAACTCATCCGGCTGCTGTGCGAAAAAGACATTGCCTTCGAGGAAGCCGTTGAAATCGTCACCAAAACCTGCGCTTATACAAATCACACCATTTTGGCGGAAGCTCTGGAAAAATGGCCGAAACACTATCTGGAGCAGGTAGTTCCGCAGCTGGTACCCATCATCGAAGAGCTGGATACGCTGGCGCGCAGTCAGGGCAGCGACTCCTCCACCGCCATCATAGACTCTGACAATGTAGTCCACATGGCCCATATGGATATCCACTTTACCCACAGCACCAACGGCGTGGCCGCGCTGCACACGGAAATCCTGAAAAACAGTGAACTGAACCATTTTTACCGGCTCTACCCGGAAAAATTCAATAATAAGACCAACGGCATCACCTTCCGCAGATGGCTTCTGAAATGCAATCCGGAGCTGACACAGCTTATCGAAAACCTCATTGGCACCGGTTTCAGAAAGGATGCCTCCCAGCTGGAGAAGCTGGCAGACTTTACGGAAGACCGGAAAGTATTAAAGCAGCTGGCCTCCATCAAGTACGATAATAAGCTTGCCCTTGCAGAATGGCTGAAAAACACGCAGGGAATCTATGTCAATCCCAGCGCAATGTTTGCCATCCAGTCCAAGAGGCTGCATGAATACAAACGCCAGCAGCTGAACCTTTTGTACCTGATTCACCAGTATTTCGAGATTAAGGCTGGCCGTCTGCCCCAGACACCCCTGACCGCCATTTTCGGCGCAAAGGCAGCCCCGGCCTACACCATCGCCAAGGACATCATTCACGCGCTGCTGGTGCTGTCCACCGTCATCAGCCTTGACCCGGAAGTGTCCGAATGGCTGCAGATTGTATTTATCGAAAATTACAATGTTACCGCCGCCGAGAAAATGATTCCCGCCTGCGATCTTTCGGAGCAGATCAGCCTTGCCTCCAAGGAAGCCTCCGGCACCGGAAACATGAAATTTATGCTCAACGGCGCCCTGACCCTGGGCACCATGGACGGGGCGAATGTGGAGATCGCCGATGCCGTGGGCGACGACAATATCTATATTTTCGGCCAGAGCAGCAAACAGGTCATCCACAGATATGCCCAGGGCGACTACTGTGCCTGCGACTGGTATGAAGGCGATCCCAATATCCGCAGGGCAGTGGACTTCCTTACCAGCGAGGAAATGCTGTTCCATGGCAGCCAGGAGCATCTTACCCGCCTGAAAAACGAGCTGATCCGGAAAGACTGGTTCCAGACCCTGCCTGACTTTAATGCCTATGTGGTCCGCAAAAACCAGGCGCTGGCAGACTATGCGGAAAATCCCATCGACTGGACCAGGCGCTCCCTGATCAATATCAGCAAAGCGGGATTCTTCTCCTCAGACCGCACCATCCAGGAGTACAACCGGGATATCTGGCATCTGGGATAATCCCGGATGCCGCCGGACGCATCTTTGGCCTGATACCCCGTCTGTCCGGGCGGACACTCCGGGCAAATACGCGGAATATCCGTGCCTCCGCACCAATTTGTCACTTGACAAGGGCAGACATATTTTATATACTGAATCTGTAAAAAAAGGAGGGCCCGTTTTCAGGGGCTTATCTATCCGGCAGACCGGAACCCTTCAGCAGGATGCGGTTCGTTCTGCCCGAAACAATCGGCGCCTTTTCCCATATGCCGGCCGGAGACAGCGGGTAATCCTGCAGACCCGGAAATATCACAAAAAAGGAAATGGCCCGGACATGGGCGATATTATATTGTAGGCTGCCGGGAAACCACAGACCGGCAGCTGCCAGGTTTACGTATCTGCCGGAGCTTTTTGTTTCGGCAGATATTCTTTCGTACAGGGTCTGTCCCCGGAAACGGACGGGCCGGTAAAAAAGCACCATCTCCCGGGAGGAAACGCCTTGCGGGAATGAATATACATAGGGAGTGAAAGAAATGGAAGCGTATAGTATTTTTAAGGATCTGGCCATTATCATTGTATTCGCGAAAGTATTCGGGATATTGGCGAGAAAGTGTAAGGCGCCCCAGGTAGTGGGCGAAATCATTGCCGGTCTGATCATAGGCCCCAGCATACTGGGACTGGTGGAACAGACCGACTTTCTGGTGCGCATGGCAGAGGTTGGCGTGGTACTGCTGATGTTCTCCGCCGGCCTGGAGACAAATTTAAAGGATCTGATGAAGACAGGGCCCGTGGCCTTCCTGATCGCCTGTGCCGGCGTATTTGTGCCCCTGGCCGGCGGTACCCTTTTGTACATGGGCATGTACGGCATATCCCCCTGGGGCTCCGAAGCATTTTACACGGCCGTCTTTGTCGGCGTCATCATGACGGCAACCAGTGTCAGCATCACCGTGGAAGCCTTGAAAGAACTGGGCAAATTAAAAGGCAAAGTGGGCACTACCATATTAAGCGCTGCCATCATTGATGATGTGCTGGGCATCATTGTGCTGACCTTTGTGGTGGGCTTCAAGAATCCCGAATCCAATCCCGGTAAGGTGGTTCTCTCCACGGCGCTTTTCTTTGTCATGGCATTTGTGGTAGGCATGATTTTGTTCCAGCTTTTCAAACGCCTTGACGAGCGCTACCCACACACCCGCCGTATCCCCATTCTGGGGCTGGCGCTGTGTTTCTTCTTTGCCTACGCGGCGGAGCGTTTCTTTGGCATCGCCGACATCACCGGCGCCTATGTGGCAGGAATCGTCCTTTGTTCCATACGGGATTCCAACTACATCGAAGAAAAAATGGAGATCAGTTCGTACATGATTTTCGGCCCGGTCTTTTTTGCAAGCATCGGCCTGAAAACCAGCATAGACAATGTAAATACCGGCATCCTGCTCTTCTCCCTGGGCTTTGTGCTTGTAGCCCTTGTGACCAAGATCGTGGGCTGCGGCCTTATGGCAAAAGTCTGCCGTTTCCGCACCCAGGACTGCCTTAAAATCGGCGTGGGCATGATGACCCGGGGCGAAGTAGCCCTGATCGTGGCACAGAAGGGCCTGTCGGTGGGTCTGCTGACACCGGTGTATTTTACATCGGTCATCCTGCTGATCATCGTATCCAGCATCTCCACACCCATCATCCTGAAACTGCTCTATGCAAAAGACACCGCCGTACCGGAAACCGAGTAGGGGAACGTCCTTCTCCCCTGCTCGCCGCGCCGGGCGCGTAGCTTTCGCTGCTGATTTTCTTACGCGCCCGTGTACAAAAAGGGCATCCGGCGCCACCTGAATACAGCCGGATGCCCGGAAAGATCGCAGATGAACAAACAAACACAGAACAATCATACCACCCTGGAAAATCTCTGGTACTGGCTGAAGCATTTGTACCGGATTTCTCCCGGATATGTGCGGATTTATCTGGCCGGAATCATTCTCACCCTGGGCATCTCCCTTCTGAGTGTATATATGCCCTCTGTTCTGGTTGCCGACATCACCGGGAAAAAGCCTCTGGAAACCATCTTCCGGAATCTTGCCCTGCTGGGGGGCGGATTACTGCTTCTCTATCTGCTGCAAAACTGGCTGGACAATACCAAAATTGTTCTGCGGGAAAAAATCCGCCACCAGGAGCGGAGCAGGCTGATACAGCTTTGTCTGGACGCAGACTATATTAAGACCGAAAGAGCTGATTTTTCCGAACAATATGACAAATTAATGGAACACCATACCTGGTACAAGGAATACACCAGTCAGTTTATGGATGCCTTTTCCTCGTCGGCAGGCGCCATCATAGGCATGATACTCTATGTGGGCATGCTTTCCGGTCTGTCCGTATGGATTCTGCTGCTTGTGATCGCCGGAAACGCCATAAATTATGCCGTCAAAATCCGCTGCAACAAGTGGGACGCGAAAAACCGCCACAAATGGATTTCCCTGGACCATAAAACTTCATATCTATCCCGCAACACAAGCAAATACGAAGTTTCCAAGGATGTTCACCTCTATCACATGCCCCCCTGGCTCCGGAAAAAATTTGTGACAGAGTTAAAACAGAGGCTGTATTATACCATACGCCAGCAGGCCAACTACTTCACGGAAACTTTTTCCGGTGCCTTCACCCGCCTTGTCTGGGAAGGTGCCGCTTATCTGTACCTGATTTACCTTGTATGTGAAGGCCGTATGGATGCCGCCGGTTTTGTACTGTTTTTCGGCATCATCACCGGCTTTGCCAATTGGTGTGATTCCATTGTTTCCGGCATCCGGCAGCTGCACCGGGCGGCCTCCTTTGTGGAGGACGAGCGGCGTTTTACAGCCCGGCTGGCAGGCGATAAGCAGGAGGAAAGGGAATCCCTGGCGCCGGAGCGGAATCAGATTCCTGAAATCACCTTTGACAATGTGTCCTTCCGGTATGAAGGCGCGGAGCATTTTACCCTGAAAAACCTGAGCCTTACGCTCCGCCCAGGTGAAAAACTTGCCCTGGTGGGTTTAAACGGCGCCGGAAAAACCACTTTCATCAAATTATTATGCGGTTTCTATGAGCCTACGGAGGGCCGGATCCTGGTCAACGGAGAGGATCGGAGCCGCTACACTACACAAAGCTGGCTGAAATTGTTTTCCGGCGTGTTTCAGGACGCAGGACTGTTTCCCCTTTCCCTGGAAGAAAATCTCACCCTGGGGAAAAAGGCAGATCAGGCCCGCCTGGAGGAATGCCTCAGAATGGCCGGCCTGGAGGAAAAAATTGCAAAACTCCCCCATGGTCTGCAGACCATGTTCGGCATGGAAAGTTATCAGGATGCGGCCAGTTTTTCCGGCGGTGAAATCCAGAAGCTGATGCTGGCCCGCGCCCTGTATCAGGAAGCCCCGTTTCTGGTGCTGGATGAACCCACCGCCGCCCTGGACCCTCTGATTGAAAGCCAGCTCTATGAACGCTACTGCCGTTTTTCCGAAAACAAAACCAGCGTTTTCATCTCCCATCGCCTGGCCAGCACACGGTTCTGCGACCGGATCCTGCTGCTGGAAGACGGGGAGGCGGTAGAGACCGGCACTCATGAGGAACTTCTGGCCCAAAACGGAAAGTATGCCTGGATGTTCCAGCTGCAAAGCAAGTATTATCAGAAGAAGCAGGAAGAATTGGAAGCCGGCCTCTTATAATATGCAGCGCCGCGTAATTCATAAAGAAAAGAGGTACTATGAAAAAAGAAAAGACCGTAAAAAAACGGGATACCTGGAAAAACTTCAGCCGGTCTGTGGTCTATCTCACAAAGGAATCCCCGGGAATTTTTCCCATGGCGGTCCTGGTGGCCATCCTGAGCGCAGTCTACCCTTATATCGGCATTTTTCTGTCCGCAGAGATTCTGACGGAACTGGCGGATCCGGGAAGGAGCCTGCGGCATTTATTTTTCCTGGCGCTCCTGCTGGTAGGGTTAAACTTTATCGGCAGGCTGTTGCTGTCTTCCTGCGCCCAGGTTCTGGATGTGATGAAATATGCCGTATTAAAGCATATTGAGCTGGCTGTTGCAGAAAAATCCTGGACCATGGATTATGCCATAAGCGCGGCGCCGGAAATCAATGAGACCAAAGGCAGAATCACCCGCTGGCATTATTACCGTGGTGTGCTGGCCCTGGTGGAACAGCTGGGAACCCTTCTGGAGACCCTGGTAACCATAGGCATCTCCCTGGCCCTGGTGGTGGAATTTTTCCGCGCAAAGGCGGTCGGTGAGGGGCAGATGGCAGCCCTGCTGAACCATCGGATGATCTCCTTGCTGTTTCTGGCAGTGTTTGCCCTTTCCGTGGCCTACAATATCCACGCTTTTTCCAAAATACAGAATCGCTACTTCCAGGCGGACGAAAAGGCAGGCACTCCCATGAACCAGATGTTGATGATGTCTGACGTCAGTATCCTTCAGTATCAGCACGGAAAGGATATCCGCATGTTCCGGGCGGGCGGTTTCCTCTCCCGGAGCATGCAGTCCCTGAGCGGCAGCTATGCCGGGATTTTGGATGACGCCTTTTGTTATGAGCGGAAAATGAGTCTCTTTTCCACACTGCTGTCCCGGTCTTTCCATCTGCTGGTCTATCTGTTTGTGGGACTGAAAGCCATGTACGGCGCTTTCGGTGTAGGCAGCATTCTGAAGTATACCGGTATGGTAACCCAGTTCGGTGACGCTGCCACGAGATTATTCCATATCATCCGGGAATTCCGGCAGAATTTTGAATATATAAAGGTCTATTTTGACTATCTGGATATGCCGAACCTTACCGCGGCAGGAAAACTTCCTGTGACCAGCCAGATACGTGAAGACTATGAATTTGAGTTTAAAAATGTAACTTTTTCCTATCCCGGCGCCAGCCTTCCCAGTCTCTGCGGAATCAGCTGCCGTTTCCGCAAAGGGGAAAAAATCGCCGTGGTGGGGCGCAACGGTTCCGGCAAAACAACCTTTATCAAGCTGCTGTGCAGGCTCTGTGATCCCCAGGAGGGCGAAATTCTCCTAAACGGCACCGATATCCGCAAATTTCAGTATGAGGAATACCTGGAATTCTTTTCCACCGTCTTTCAGGACTATTCTATTTTTGCCTTTGAGCTGGGAGAAAATGTGGCGTCGGAAAGCGACTATGACGAGAAGAAGGCAGTGCAGTCCCTGGAGGACGCCGGTTTTGGCGACAGACTAAAGACACTGGAACAGGGCCTTCACACCCAGATCAACAAAAATTTTTCGGAAGATGGCGTGGAGCTCTCCGGCGGGGAGTCCCAGAAAGTGGCCATTGCCCGCTGTCTGTACAAGGATGCGCCCTTTGTGGTTCTGGATGAGCCCACCGCCGCCCTGGATCCGGTGGCGGAGGCGGACATTTACCAGCGCATGAACCAGTTTGCCAGCGGCAAGGGAGCCATTTACATCTCCCACAGGCTTTCCAGCTGCCGCTTCTGTGACCGCATACTGGTATTTGAAGAGGGCAGACTGGCGGAGCAGGGTACCCACGAAGATCTTCTCGCCGCAGAAGGCCTTTACCGGAAGCTGTGGGATGCCCAGGCAAAATACTACGCCTGATGCCCCATTCATCCTGACCAGCGTCAGGCACCCTGTCAGCCGTGCTTTTGCCGGATCCAGACCTTCATTTTCCCGGGCTGTCGGTTGTCCCAGGCAAAATAGGGAAGAAATGTGTACTGTCTGTCCCCATCCCGCAGCACAATGTTGTCTATCCCCAGCCCGCTTTTCACCAGGGCCGCTTCCATATCCGGGCTGATGGCAATTTCATCCAGCCCGGTTTCATTATCCGCCTGCTCCGCACAATATACCACGGGGCCCCTCATCACGGCGAGCCTTCCCCTGTCCTGAACCACAAAAGGATGTGCCCGCACAAATCTCACCGGCATGTCAAAGACCAGCCTGATTCCGGTCTCCCCTTCCCAGTCCCGCAGCAGTTTCATATACCCGTTTTCCGCAAAAGGTTCCTCATAAGCCTCCCCATTGATGAAAACCCGGTACCTGCCGCACCATTCCGGAATCCGGAGATTCAGCAGAAAAGAGCCGCCCTCTTTTGTACTGATGCGGATATCGCACACATTATCCCATGGATAGCGGGTCTCCTGCAGTACCCGAACTTTTGTCTCTCCCACGGTTACCTCTGTTTCCGATGCAATATACTGGTTGATATAGATTCCGTCACTGCCCACGGAATAGATATATTGTCCGATGGAAGGTATGAACCTGGAAATCTGTGTGGGACAGCAGGAACAGCCGTACCACTCTACACGATGGTGATTTCCATCACTTTCCAGTGGATTCACATAAAAAAATTTCGTCCCGTCCAGGCTGACCCCGGAAATGGCGCCATTGTAAAGTTCCCTCTCCACCACATCCGCATATTTTGCTTCCCCGTACAGATCGTTCATCCTCTGATTCCATATAATCATTCCGATGCTGGCACAGCTCTCACAGTACGCCGTGTCATTGGGCAGGTCATAATCCTCGGTAAACCCTTCATTTTCTCTTGTGGAGCCGATCCCTCCCGTGAGATACATATTCCTCTGTACCACGGATTTCCACAGGTTATCCAGGGAACGCAGATACTGTGCATTGCCTGTCTCTTTTACAACGCCGCACATGCCGGCGTACATATACATGGCCCTGACGGCATGTCCCGTAATATCCCGCATCTCGCTCACCGGCATATGGTCCTGGGCGTAATCCGCTCCCCAGTTCTCCCAGATATTGGTTCCCCGTCCATGGCCCTTCCCTCTCTGCTCCAGGAGCCATTGGGCCTGCCTGAGATACTTTGCATCTCCGGATTCATGATAAAGCTTTACCAGCGCCAGCTCAATTTCCTGGTGTCCCGGCACCCAGTTCTTCTTTCCCTCCCCCACCTGATCGCAGAAGTGATCCGCAAACCGGACTGCGGTGCGGTAAAACCGGTCCTTTCCCACCGCATGCTTATATGCGATGGCCGCCTCAATCATATGCCCCAGGCAATAGTCCTCATGCCTCTCCATGTCCGTCCATCGGGTCTCCCCGTTTGTGCCCAGAATAAAGTAGCACACCAGATACCCGTCCTCCTGCTGTGCGCTGCAGATCAGGTCAATCCACTGGTCTGCCTTTTTTTCCAGTTCCGGATCTGGTTCTACCGCCAGCGTATACGCGATGCCCTCCAGAACCTTGTACACATCCGAATCATCAAAATAATATCCCTGAAACCCACCTTCCATTGTTCCGGCGGCTCTCTTAAAATTGTTGATGCGTTCTGTGTTTTCACAGTTCCTGATACACGCGGCAATGGTACTTTTGTGATTTACCGTTATTTTGTTTTTCCAGAATTCGCTGTGAATCCTGACTTTGGACATTTCCTGCGGACGCAGGTCACTGTATGCGCTCATTTCTCTCCTCCGATTGTCACGTTTTCTCTGTATGGCCGGGTACCCTCAGGGGATAGGGAAATACAAACCCCTTATGCACTGAGGGTATCTTATATAAATGTAAAAGTCAACCGGAATCCTGGCTTTGGTTACTTTTTACCCTGATATGTTACTTTTCACCACCGCCGGAACACAGTCATAAACTTAAAAAAAAATGTTGTATCCTTTGTGCAAAAAGACTATAATGGGTATCAGACAAGGCTGCCACGGACGGTCTGTCTCATATTAATAAGGAAAAATGCAATTTAGCGTAAAGATATATGAAAAAACATAAACTTACTACAACCGGAATTATTATGCTGGGCTTTCTCATCGGTGCACTTCTGGGAACACTGTTTCTCATGCTTCCATTCAGCACCAGACAAGGACAGTCCATTGGTTTTCTTGACTCGCTCTTTGTGGCAATGTCCGGGATCTGTGTCACCGGACTGTCAACCGTCAATATCGGCCAGACTTTTTCTGCTTTCGGCCAGGTGATTTTACTGCTGCTCATCCAGGTGGGCGGCCTGGGAATCGTAACCTTTACTACCATCGTCCTATGTCTCTTCCGGCGCAGGATTACCCTTTCCGACCGGATGCTGATACAGAGCGCTTACAATCTGGACACGCTCTCCGGCCTGGTAAAGCTGACCCGGCGCGTCCTGCGGGTGACACTCTTCCTGGAGGGCATTGGGGCTATCGGTTACTCCCTTGTATTTATCCCGGAATTCGGCCTCAGGGGAATCTGGTACAGCATCTTTCACGCAGTGTCCGCTTTCTGCAACGCAGGAATTGACCTGCTGGGCGGAAACAGTTTCTGCGGATACGCGGATAATCCCCTGATCAATTTTACAACCATTTTCCTGATCATTGTCAGCGGGCTGGGCTTCCCTGTATACTGGGAAATCCTGCGGATAGCCCGCCCCCGCCGGACAGGAAAAGGCAAGTACGTCCGGAAGCTGAACCTGCAGGCCAAAATCGTGCTGCTGGCCACACTCTTCCTGATTCTGGCCGGTGCCCTCCTGACCCTGCTGTTTGAATATGACAATCCCGACACCCTGGGCACAATGAGCCTGCCCGAAAAACTGATGGCGTCGCTGTTCCAGTCCGTCACCCTGCGAACGGCAGGATTCGCCACCATCTCCCAGGAATATTTCCGTCCCGCCTCCTGCATGGTGTATCTTATCCTCATGTTTATCGGCGGATCCCCGGCAGGTACCGCGGGCGGTGTCAAGACCGTGACCATAGTGCTGCTGCTGGCCTCCATGCTGGCCAATATCCGGGGGAAAAAAGATGTAAATGTAATGCACCGGAAAATTGCGGATGACATTATCAGACGCTGTGTCGCCATAGTCACCTTCAGTTTTTCCGTGCTGATCTTTCTCACGGCGGCGCTTCTGGCCGTGCAGGAAAGCGATTTTCTGGATACATTGTATGAAATGACATCGGCCATAGCCACCGTGGGCTTATCCCGGGGCCTCACCGGGGACCTGACTCCCATCGGAAAGCTCATTGTTTCCCTTACCATGTACCTGGGAAGAATCGGCCCCATCACCATGGCGCTGGTCTTTAACGGTTCCGCGCCTGCAGGGAATGTCTCCTGCGCGGAGAGTAAGGTGATCATCGGGTAAAGGTACGGAAAACCATGATCCGGACAAACGGAAGGAGATAAACTGAGATATGAAAAAGCATACACAAAAAGAATATATTGTCATCGGTCTGGGACGGTTCGGCACCAGTGTGGCAATGCAGCTGGAGGCCAATGGGTGCAAGGTGCTGGCCATCGACAACAATGAACAGCACATCCGGCAAATCGCGGAATATGTGACCCTTGCCATGAATCTGGATGTCACCAACGAAGAAGCCCTGGAAGAACTGGGGGGAAGAAACTTTGACGGAGCCATCATCTCCATCGGCCACAGCCTGAACGCCTCCGTGCTTGCCACCATCTGGGCAAAGGAGCAGGGCATCAGCCAGATCATTGCCAAGGCCTATGACGAGACCCAGGGAAAAATACTCACCAAAATCGGTGCCGACAAAATCGTATACCCGGAAAAAGAAATGGGTGTCCAGCTGGCCAATGACCTGGCCTTCAACAACCTGTTTGACGCCATTGAGCTCTCCTCCGAATACTCCATTGCGGAGATTGTCACACTCACGGACTGGATTGGCAAAAACCTGCGGGAAATCAGGCTGCGGGAAAAATACGGGGTCAATGCCATTGCCCTGAAAAGGGGCGGCACCCTGATTGTGAACCCGCCTGCTGACGAGCCCACCAAAAAAGATGATATTTTCCTGCTCCTGGGCACAAACAGCACCCTGAAAAAGATTGCCAGCGCCAATGTTTCCCGCAAATCCTCAAAATAACTTAGCCAAAACCCAGGGCTGCCTCACCACCAGATAATGTAAAACAAAGTCAGGGTCAGGCCGATACAGACCAGCAGAAGGCCGAAGGAAAGGCTTCTGCGGATAATATGGTTGGTCTCCCTGATCTCTTCATTCTTTATGGCGGCAAGATGCACATAATCCCGGTGCCGCGGCGCCCCCTTTCTCCAGGTATGATTTCCCAACTCCTGCACCGCATTCATCAGTCTTCCCAGAGTTTCCGTCAACACATTTCCTTCGGGCCTTTCGTGGGGAAGGCGGCTGTCCCGGTACAGAGTCTTTCTCAGCGCCACCACCGTCAGGTCCACGGCGCTGTCAAGTATCCTGCAAAGAACCCCAAGAACTGCGGGCAGAATCTTCAGCAGAATCGGCCGGCAGAGCAGTTCTTCCAGGTCAAGCCACTCAGGCCATCTGTCCGCATATTCCCGGCTCCCACCCTCTTTTTTCCGCATCAGGCAGGTGCGCACAAAAAGCAGATATACCGCAATCCCGGTGCAGCCAGAGATCAGGGCTCCCTTTATGCTTTCCGGGCTGAAGTACGCCGCGGGATGTCCTTCCCCGGTCATTCCCGGGAAATCCTGCATGACCGCTGCCGTCTTTTCCATAATGCCATGGGGAAAGGCCCCCCATAAGAGCAGAAGCAGGGCGCTGACGGCCAGCACGAAAGCAGTGCCGGGATTCCAATACCTTTTCTTTTCATCATACGCTTCCTGCAGCTGCCCATCTTCATTCTTTTCCACAAAAACCGCCAGACTATGACGGTAAATTCTATAAAACTTCCGCCCGCTTTTCCAGTCTCTCCCGTGTGCGGTCAGCGTCCGGGAACGGCGGAC
>OFGG01001880.1_pt1 | contig 12571 bp, 7 predicted proteins | sample 1521701 | NCBI WGS metagenome assembly OFGG01 (sample SAMEA3504081, study PRJEB24116) | mouse gut metagenome | biome: mouse gut; feature: mouse-associated habitat; material: faeces | place: Denmark | collected 2011
TTGCACTCCCATACTGGCTGCGATAAGCGATAATATTCACTGGTATCAACTGCAACGACGAGATATTCATCACAAGAAACGTGCACATCTCATTGCTCGCAGCCCTTGCCTCGCAATTTTGCAAACTGCCCAAAGAACCAGACGCCGCTGTAACCACAAATTCATTGTTCCCGCGCGCCCTCTCCAGCTCCTCCAAGTCGCTCATCGCCCTAAGCCCCGCCGGCGTCGCCGCCCAGCCAAGCCCTAATATATTCGCCACAAAGTTCGCCGACAGCGAATCCCAAGCCCTATGACCTTTGGGAATCTGAGGGAACAAGAAACGCATAAATGGCGCGATCAGCCTTGTGAGCCCTGCTATGACTCCGGCTTCTCCCGCCACTTCCATCAGCCCTGTCCAAAATGCAACAATGCCAAACATTGATATGCCAAGTGTGACCGCCTCCTTGGAGGACTGTAGCACCGCGTCTGTCACCGCCTGCATATTTCCTGTCACGACACCAAAGATAATCCCAATGATGAGCATACCGCCCCAGATGTAATTCATCATAGTTCTTAACACCCTCATATTACTCTTGATTTATCCTATGAAAAAAATCTGTAAAATATGTTATGATGCCAATCAGATCTCAAGTTTATATTGAAAATGAGTCGATTTTCCAGAACGAACATCTGCCCATACTGCATTTTTTATGATATAATAGGCTTGCTGTTTTGCACATAGGCAGGAAATTCTTCTGCTTGTATGCAGAGGCATCTTGGAAGCATGAATGAACAACAAATAAGGAAGGTTAAAAATGAGTATATTAAATGTTGAAAATCTCTCACACGGTTTTGGCGACCGGACGATATTTACAAACGTGTCCTTTCGTCTCCTAAAGGGGGAACATATTGGTCTGGTGGGTGCCAACGGCGAGGGGAAATCCACTTTTATGAACATTATTACTGGAAAGCTCATGCCAGATGAGGGCAAGATCGAGTGGTCTAAAAATGTGCGCGTCGGCTATCTGGACCAGCACACGGTACTGGAAAAGGGCATGTCCGTGCGGGCTGTGCTCTCCTCCGCCTTTGATTTCCTGTATGAAATGGAACAGCGCATGAATGAAATCTGTGACAAGATGGGCGACGCCTCTGAGTCAGCGCTTGAGGCATACATGGAGGAGCTTGGCACAATTCAAGAACTGCTAGACCAGCACGACTTTTACATGATTGACGCCAAAGTAGAGGAAGTGGCGCACGCGCTGGGCATTCTGGAAGTCGGTCTGGACACAGATGTGACAGACCTAAGCGGCGGACAGCGCACAAAGATTTTACTTGGAAAGCTGCTGCTCGAGAAGCCCGACATCCTGCTCCTAGACGAGCCGACAAACTATCTCGATGCAAATCACATCGAATGGCTGAAGCGCTATTTACAGGAGTATGAAAATGCGTTTATTCTGATATCGCATGACATTCCCTTCCTAAACAGCGTCATCAATATCATCTACCATATGGACAATGCCGAGCTGACGCGCTATGTCGGGGATTATGACAAGTTTCAGGAAGTCTATGCGATGAAAAAAGCGCAGCTTGAAGCTGCCTACAACAAGCAGCAGAAAGAAATTGCAGACTTAAAAGACTTTGTGGCACGCAACAAAGCGCGCGTGGCAACAAGAAATATGGCAATGTCACGCCAGAAGAAGCTTGACAAGATGGACGTGATCGAGCTTGCCTCTGAGAAACCCAAACCGGAATTTCGCTTTAAGGAGGCGCGCACAAGCGGACGGTATATTTTTACTGCCAAAAGCCTTGTGATCGGCTACGATGAAGCCCTGTCCAAACCGCTTGACATCTCGATGGAGCGCGGACAGAAAGTCGTACTCACCGGTGCAAACGGCATTGGTAAGACAACCCTGCTCAAAAGCATCTTAGGACTGATTCAGCCTTTAAACGGCGGTGTGGAATTAGGAGATTATCTGGAAATCGGATATTTTGAACAGGAGATGGACCAGTCTGTCGCCACCACCTGCATAGAGGAAATCTGGAATGAATTTCCGTCCCTCACTCAGTACGAGGTGCGCTCAGCCCTCGCCAAGTGCGGGCTGACAACCAAACACATTGAGAGCAAGGTAAAAGTGTTGAGCGGCGGCGAGCAGGCAAAGGTACGGCTGTGCAAGCTCATCAACAAGCCGACAAACATCTTGCTTTTAGATGAGCCGACAAATCATCTTGATGTCGATGCGAAAGCAGAACTAAAACGTGCGCTTCGAGAATACAAAGGCAGTATCCTGATGGTATGCCACGAACCAGAATTTTATGACGGGCTTGCCACCGATATTTGGGACTGCTCACAGTGGAGTACAAGGATTTAAAATTGATTGCAGCAGCCTTTCACTTTACATTCCGGCACCATTTTATTATAATGTAGATAGATACAATCTCTAAATGACAAGAATAGATGCACAAACCTCACTCAAGATGCTCGCATCAAAAGACAAACTGTATCCATTGATTGTTTTACATTCAGAAAGGAGGCCGGACTATGTGGGGCGGATTTAACTCATTCAGAGACCCAACTCGCAACGCAGTGCTTACTTCACGCTTCATGGAGGAGGACTTAAAGCGCAATGTCGGACAAAACATTTCAAACAGGGAACGAATGGCTACGTATGTTGTGATCGTATTGTTAACAGGAATGATCTGTGGTATTCTGGCACTATTTAAGTTTGGTTAGGAACTGTGATGCAATTACTTGTGACAAGTACGCCGTATAAATGTTCAGCTGCAAAGAAGAAAATCGCAGGCATAGCGGGCTATGTCAAGATTTTCTGATGACGCAGATGGACATTTAGACAAGTAATTGTCATGAGTAATTTCTGAACAGTTCCTTAACTAAATCGCGACAATAAAAAGATGGATATGGCGTTTCTGCCATATCCATCTTTTTATTGTCTAGTATAAAGATTCGATTCTGATGTAGTTTGATTTAAAATGTAAAGATTGCTGCTGTGAGGGGCGGCAATGGGAATGCAATGTGATAATCCCGCTTATCGCACAATCCCTTCTTCGCCTTAATCAGCTTTGGAATCTTGTTGCCGTTTCCGCCAAACTTCTCCTCATCAGAATTGAGCAGCAGCTTGTACTGTGTATTCATCGGCACACCGACCTTATATTTTGGATACTCAACCGGCGTCATATTGATAACGAAAAGCATGTGCTGTTTGCCGTCCTTGGTTCTTCTGACAAAGCTGTAGATGCTGCGCTCTGTATCATCTGCATTCATCCACTCAAAGCCCAGCCAGTCATTGTCAATCTCATAGAGGCAAGGGCTCTTTCTGTAGAGCTGCAAAAGCTCGCTCATGTAATCATGCATACCCTTGTTAAAAGGCTCCTGCAACAAGAACCAGTCAAGCTCTCTGGCCTCGCTCCACTCGCGCTCCTGTCCGAACTCCTGACCCATGAACAGCAGCTTCTTGCCCTCATGACCAAACATAAACGTATACAGATTTCTAAGGTTCGCATACTTATCGATCTCGTAACCCGGCATCTTGTTGACCATCGAACATTTCAGATGCACTACCTCATCGTGTGACAGCGGCAGAATATAGTTCTCTGAGCTGTTGTAGCTCATCGCAAAGGTCAGACGATAGTGATTGTCCTTTCTGAAATATGGGTCGAGCTTCATGTACTCGCAGTAATCATGCATCCATCCCATATTCCACTTAAAGGAGAAGCCAAGTCCGCCGTCCTCAGGCTCTGCTGTCACCTTCGGCCATGCTGTCGATTCCTCAGCAATCGTCATAACACCGGGATGCGCGCCGTGGATTACAGAGTTCAGATGCTTAAAGAATTCGATCGCGTCCAGATTCTCGTGTCCGCCATACTTGTTCGGCACCCACTGGCCAGCCTGCTTGCCATAGTCTAAGTAAAGCATAGATGCCACCGCGTCCACGCGCAGACCATCAATGTGGAACTCTCGAATCCAGAACAGCGCGTTGGCAATCAGGAAATTCCTGACCTCATTTTTGCTGTAGTTGAAAATCTTGGTTCCCCAGTCTGGATGCTCGCCGAGACGCTTGTCTGGATGCTCATAGAGACATGTGCCGTCAAACTCACTCAGACCGTGCGCATCTCTTGGGAAATGAGCCGGAACCCAGTCAAGAATGACACCAATGTCATTTTGATGGAGTAAGTCGATCAGATAGCGGAAGTCGTCCGGTGTGCCATATCTTGATGTCGGTGCATAGTATCCAGTCACCTGATATCCCCAAGAGCCGTCAAACGGAAACTCTGCGACACCCATCAGCTCGATATGTGTATAGGGCATTTTCTTTAAGTATTCTACGATTTTGTCCGCAAATTCACGATAATTGTAGAATCCGTCTGCGGTTCCGTCAGGATGCTTCATCCATGAACCGATATGGCACTCGTAGATCGCCATTGGCTCTTTGTTCATGTCCTTCTTATCGCGGTCGGTCATCCATTTCTTGTCCGCCCATTTGAAGTGATTGAGGTCATACACACGGGAAGCTGTGCCCGGTCGCATCTCTGCATAATTTGCGTAGGGATCTGCCTTGTACAGCCGTCTGCCGTCTGCCAGCACAAGCATATATTTGTACATTTGACCTTCTTCTACATTCTCCACAAAAGCGGCATAGATGCCGCCCTCGCCAAGACGCTTCAAAGGAGTCGCACCCTCGTCCCAGCCGTTAAACTCACCAATCACATACACATCTTTTGCATTTGGCGCCCACACTGCAAAGAACACGCCTTCCTTCTCTCCTTTTCTGCAGAAATGTGCACCTAACTTCTTGTAAATCTCATAATGTGTGCCCTGTCCAAATACATACTGGTCTGCATCAGAGATAAACACTGTTGTTTCTTCATTGTTCATAAAAATCCCCCTTTCTGTTACATAAAGTCCCTTTCCTTGAGAACGATCATGTCCTCGTTGTCATACCGTCTTGCGAATAGCACATCCACAAAGTTCTTGATCTTGGATTTCTTGGATTTCCAAATTGCCTCATCTATGATGTCCCTGACCTCATCCTTTGTCACCACATGATTTCCGCTCTGCATGTTTGCTATTCTTGTGTAAAGGGCGAGTGTACCTAACTCATCAATGGAATACTCCAATGCCAAGGCATAGTTTTTGGCGTAAGCAACCAGCGCGTTGTTATCCATCTCCATCAGGTCGATTCTGATATTAAAATAGTCTGCGATCATTGCCTGCTTTTCCAAAAGTTTTGTAATCTCTTTTTTAGTATCCTCCATAATAACGACAATTCCGAGATTTTCTTGATTGAGGTTTATCGCCATCTCGTACAGCTTCTCCTCACTCATACCATTTGCCTTCTCTATTATAATACCACCATTGTTCAATTTCTCAAAGACATCTTTGATATTTCTTTGATTGATTTTTTCCCCGGTGATCTTCGCAAGCTTTCCTGAGAAGCTCTCGTCAGATGCCTGATACTCTTTCACAAGGTTTTTCGCCATTCTGACAGTGTCGAGACCGGCGTCTCCTGTGATAATGACATTTCCAGTGTAAGCTGTAAGCGTCATATTTTCAAGGGCATGAATGATCTGCTTCTTTATTTTTTTGGTGACAGCAAAATTCTCAAACAGCGTTTGCTCGTCCGGTGTAAATTCGCGCAGCTCCTCGCGCTTTGCACCTTTTGCCTCCTTCTTGGTCGTAGCGACAATCTTCTCGGAGAGCGAGCTCAAATCCGCCGTGTTCATCTTGATTTCCTGCGTCTTTAGAGCGTCCTCCATCGCCATCTCCGCGATGCTCTGCGCATCTTCAGGGTCAAGTGCCTTCTCGTTGTACTGAAACTGCTGCCGCAACAGCTCTGCGTCCTCGCGGCGTCTGCTGTGCTTCTTGTGTGCATTAGAAGCGGACTCTGCGTAAGGCTTCTGCTCATTGTAGCCCTCTGAGTACGCGGCAGACTCCTCTGCATAAGACTTCTGCCCGCTGTAGCCCTCTGAGTACGCGGCGGACTCCTCTGCATAAGATTTTCGTGTATAGTCCTGCGGCGTATTCTCTATGTAAGCAGCTTCTCCTGTATACAACTGCTGTGTATAGTCCGGTGAGGTGTAACCTGCGGCAGAAGCTGGTATTTCCTGCGTGTATTCGCTGGCGTTATATGCTTCATTTTCCGCAGAACCTGCTGGCGCATACATCGCAGCTTGGTCATCTACTTGGGATAGGTTACTGTCATTTTCTATAGCGTCCTCTGTTGTATATGTATCTGCTTCATATGCTGCACCTTCTGTATAGGTTTCGGGTGCATACACGTCTCCTGTATACTCCACACCCGGGGCGTCAAAGTTCTGTGCGTACTCGCCTGCTTTATATGCCCCAGTATCAGAAGCCCTCTCTGGCTCGTATTTGCCAGACTCGTACAAAGTATCTTCGAAAGAGCATACTGGTTCACATCCATCAGTATCATACGCTGTGCCTTCGGAAGCTTGTTGTGTTTTATATCCGTCAGTATCATACGATGCGCCTTCGGGCGTTTGGTCTAGTTCATACCTGCCCGTATTATACGATACACCTTCCGAAGTTTGGTCTGGTCCATACTCACCAGTTTCATATGATTCACCTTCCGAAGTTCGGTCTAGTCCACACTCACCAGTTTCATACGATACACCTTCAGAAGCTTGGTCTGGTTCATACCTGTTCGCGTCATATGCTGCACTTTCAGAAGCTTGGTCTGATTCATGCTCACCAATTTCATACGATTCACCTTCAGAAGTTTGGTTTGGTTCATACTCACCAGTCTCATATGATACGCCTTCAGAAGTTTGGTCTGGTTCATACCTGTTCGTATCATATGCTGCGCCCTCGGAAGCTTGGTCTGGTTCATACCCGCCAGTTTCATATGCTGCGCCTTCAAAAGCTTGTTCTGATTCATATTCTGTGCAGTTCTCCGAGGCATATGCTGCAGCTTCTGTAAGACTGTCTGCCGAATCTATTTCGACGTCTGTGTACGTTTCCTGTGCATACTCCGCAGGCGCGTCCTGTGCGTGTCCGCCAGTTTCCAGTGGATACGCTGTCTGCGCAGCAGCTTCGGCTGTGTTCTGGCTGGGATTACTCGGGACGGTTTTGCCCGTTTCCGCAGAAATATCCTTCGCCACTTCATTCTGTTCCTCTGCCTCTTTGCCAAGCTCACGCGAAATCACCTGTTCAAGCATGTCGAGATATGCCTCTCTCAGCTCTGCCTCACTCTTTACGGTTCTGGCTGGCTTTTCTGATGCGGGTGCACGCTCTTGCGTCTGCGGCGCAGCAGTCCCGCGGGAGGAATGCTCCGTCACATACTCGACATCAAAATCATCGTCCGACGCGGTGCGCTGCGGGATATCTCCCGTCACATCTGCCTCCAAAAACTGTTTTCTGGCGGCACGCTCTTTGCGTAATGCCTTATCTGCCTGACTGCTTCTGCGTGCCTCTTCCTCCTCACGCTCAAGTTCTCCTAAGATGCCGCTTTTAATAGAATTGTCAAAATTCACAAATATTTTTCCTGTCTGTGTCAGCACATGCTGTTTGATTTCTTCCTGATGTTTCTTGGCATTGTCAAGCTTCATGCGCTCCCACTCAACTAATACTTCATCAATTTTCATCGGGCCTGTCGCCCGTTTCTTTGATGCACTGTCTGTCCCGTTCATTTCCATAATGCTCTGCTCATGATATACATTTTCCTCATTGCTCTCAATCCAGCTCTGTTCATCACTCACTGATTTTTCAGTGATATCGCGCAGTTCATTCATGTCAGCGTCCGTTTTAATCAGCCGCGCATCGTCCCCGGGAACATAGACTTTTTTAATCGCCCCCGTATGCGGCTCTGGCGCCGTTTCTGACACGCCTGTCACCATCTGGGCTATTCTGCCAGTCTGTGTAAAATAATTGTAAGGCCCCTCTGCCTCGTCTGGGTCCTGCTCCGCGGCAGGCTGTACAGCCCGCCTCCCGCGCTGTGCCTGCGCGTCTGCTATATTTGCAAATACACGCGTATTCCGCTCTGTAATACTCTTGATGTCCTCGCCGGAATTATATTTCTCTCGGTCCTCCGCAAACACATCCTCGTCATCGTCCGGGAACAGCTCCTTCATGCTCTCTGCGACTACCTTCTGGAGATTGATGGTGTTGTACTGGCTCATATCGTCAGACTCACCAGCGGCCGCCTTCTTATTCTCCACCAAATGCAGTCCATTGCGGTACTGTCTGGACAAAGGCGGCTCTTGGGTCTGCGGATAACTGGCACCAGGGTCACTGTCTAGATTTATCAAATTTCCATTTTCATCATAAATCTGCTCCACATAAAATGCCTCGGTATAGCCATTCTCCTGATATGGCGTATCTGGATAAGCGCTGTTTTCCTGATATGTCCCGTCATTGTAGCTCAGATTCCCATAACCGTCATCTACATACTGGTTTGGGTCAAAGCTGTTGTCTGGATAGTGCTCATTTGTATAATCTGCTTGTCCATAGCCATTCTCTGTATATTGTTCCGTGCCGTATTGCGTTTGTCCATACGGATTGTCTGTGTATGCATACGGCTCTGTGCCATATTCGTTTTGTCCGGAACCACCTTGGCCTGTATACGGCTCTGTGCTGTATGCAGTTTGACCATACTCTTGATTGTCTGTATACGGTTCTTCACTGTATGCATTCTGGTCATAGCTGTTATCGCCTGCATACCGGGAATTGGCATATTCGCCTTGTGCATAAGCATTTTCTGTATAAGAGTCTGCGTCGTACCCGCTTTGTTCATAATCATTATTGGGATACTGCGCAAAGCTGTCATTCCCGCCATATGCAGTTTGGTCATAGCTGTTATTGCCTGCATACTGTTCCGCATGGTACTCTTTTGGGTCATAATTATTATCATGGTATTCGTCTTGTCCGTAGCCGTCTTGAGCATATGCCGTTTGATCATACCCGTTTGGGTCATATGGGGTTTGATTATATGCAGTTTGATCATACCCGTTTTCTGTGTATGCTTCCTGCCCATACGCAGCATTTTCATAACCGCTTCCCGCAAAATCCTGCACAGAAAAATTTTCATCATATCCGTCTGTGCCGTAATCCTGTGCAGTATAGTTGTCTTGTATATCGTTTTCTATGTAATTTTCCGTATCGTTTTCTACATTGTTATTTCTCGGGTTAAAATTTACAATCTTATCGTTCGCATCATTACTTCCATAATCATAGTTCTCGCTGCTGTAATTCTCCGCTGCATTTCCCAGCATAATATCATAGTTTTTCTGCTGGATATCGGTGAGCGGCACATGCATGGCCTTCAGCTCCATCGCCTTCATTACATAAGGCCCGTCGCCAAACCATAGAATGATATCGTCACATTCCTCCACACACTTTGTCGCCAGTCCGATCCTGTGGTAAAGATAGGCAAGCTCATACGCCCACTCTTCCTGATAATCCTTTTTCTTTAACTCCTCGAGAACCTCAATCCGCTCTTCAAGGCTTACCTCCTGCGCTTCCAGAATACGGTACCGCAGGGTATAGACTCCGCTGTCCTTGGGTGCCAGTTTTACAAACTGCTTATAGTATTCGACCGCAGATACGACATCCTCCATCTCGATTGACAGTTCGCACAGCGAATGTACCACGGAACGATTTGTCGGATAACGGTCATACGCAAGCAGCAGCATTTCCCTGCTGTCGTCATTTCTTCTGCTGACTCTATATAAAGCCGCAATCCTCAAAAGCATTGTCACACTCTTGACCCTTCGCCAGTCAATCGTGTCCGCTATTTTCACGGCTTCCGCATATTTTTCTTTATCTATTAATTTCGATATTTCTTCAGAACGAACTTTATATTCGTATTTATCCAAGTTTCATCACCTCTGACGATGCTGCCCCCCTCATCTTTGATCCTGAGTCAAAAGCATTTTTACAAGCAGGCAGTTCAACCCACTCTAAAAGTCAGTTTAGCATACCGATTTCCCCGTGTCAACGTCAACACCCTTATTTTATCAGCCCCATATACCTTTTTGTCTCATCGGTTGTATCTATGTGGGGAATGCATTTGAGGAAAGCCTCATACTGCCCATTGCTGTAATACGCCCGCACTGCCGCTCTGAGCATCTCCAGTGAAATCACCTTGCACGCTGAAATTTTGGTCTCTGAAAGCATTGTGTGGACTGTAATCTTCTCCGTCACATGTTTCTTTTCCTTATTAATTATGGAATACATGCGAAAGTCTCCGTCCGGCAGATTGACGCACGTCTCCGCAACAAACTTGTCATTCATGCCGAAAAACTGTAGAAATCCATCTGCGGACTTGAGAATCATGTACTCCTCTTCTCCGTTGACAACTGCCAGTAAAAGCCTCTCAACATTTTCATACAATACATTTTGTTCATGATACTCATTTTCAACCAGCTCTATGTCCACGATGCGCTCTGCCTGAAACGGCATCTGGTCTGCCGTCCACACAGCCATCTGGTAAAATGAGCCGATGTCAAATTCACACCCATAGCGGAGTCGGGCGTACACTCTGTCAAGGGGATACAGCCGCTCTTCCCCCCTTTGCAGCACTGGCATCTCTCCGTTCAGCGCCCATGAAAATCCTTTTTCCGCCAAATGCTCATTCAGCAGCGTCTCTCCGACATAACAGCCAAAGCGCTGTGTCCATTCTGCCAGCAGCGCATCCCCTTCCTCCTCGCTGCACTGATTGAGCTTCTCGTGAAAAATCTCCATGATTTCATCGAGCACCTCAATACTTTTAGCCGTGTAATCCATCTCGACCTGCTGCGCCTTCGCAAAGTCCAGAATCTGCTGTTTGATTTCCTCAAAATTCATTTGATTTCTCCTTTCAAAATCTCTTATAATCCTACGCGGCGAAGGTCTGCCTCAGCCGCAGTCCCATGTGTACATCACATGCGAAAAATCGCATGCCGCAAGGTCCGCTGCGCTGATAAAAAAGTTCGCAATCCCGCAGTCTCCCCACATAATTTCATCACCACACGTCCCTCCACTGTTTAGCTGAAAAAGCAGCACATCATACTTTCTGGTACTTCTGTCATAAGCGCGCGGGTCCCCCTGTGTGAAAAACGGATAACCGCCAATCTGCGTGCCGGGCTCTGTGCTCTGTGGACAGCGCATCGCATAAACTGCCTCACAGAGTACAGGCTCCTCCTCCAGAGCTCTCCACCATTTTGCAACATTTTCCGCTGTAACGTTGTCTCCAAAAAGCTGCTCATAACAGTCCACCGCCGCCTCAATGAAGCAGTCATCGACAAACCTCGCAGAACTTAGGCCGCATGTGGAAGCTTCGAGTAAAAACTCGCCCGTAAATGGATATTGAAACGCTTCTATATCGCTGAATTGGGGCATTTCCTCCTCAGTCAGCAGCTTCGTCTGATCTTCAAGGACAGTCTCGTGATACACGATGCGAAAACCGTTGGGATAGGTCTGGTCTACATCATCATACCCATACGTGTCATCGCCGTCATACCCCGCAAAGATCTGTAAAATCCCTTTCTGTGGAAACCCTTCTATATGCGGCAGTGCTGAAAAATTGAGCTGCGCAAGCAGCCTGAGCGGTTTTCCTTTCGCATACCCCTCCAGAACCTTCGGATATTCCATCTCCTTTGGCAGATATGGGACACCGCCCAGTTTGCTTGCATAGACAGCGGCGGACTGCACGCGCACTGGCGTAAGCGGAAGATACTGCGGCGGCGCACAGTGCTCATCTGCACACTGGAATAAAATGGACAGCTTCTCTAATGCCTTCTCAATGCCTGTTTGGGTGTCGCTGTTTGTTCCTGTTTCCTGTATTTTCTCTGACATAATAGCCTCCTTGTGATTTACCCCTTCAATATCCACTTTTATCATATCTATCATATCAAAAAAATACCCCTCCGTAAACGAAGTTAACTCAAAATAAATACAACCGGGCCACAGCATCGCATTTATGCGGTACTGGCGGAGGAAATTGATTATGAGTCACGATTTAACAGCATTATACGAGAGGTTGAGCCATGATGACGAGCTACAGGGCGAGAGCAACAGCATATCCAACCAAAAGGCAATGTTGGAAGATTATGCAGAAAAAAATGGTTTTACAGGCATACGCCATTTTACCGATGATGGAATATCCGGCACAACCTTTGAGCGTGAGGGACTTCAAGCCATGCTTGCAGAGGTAGAAAAAGGCAATATTGGAACAATTATTGTGAAAGATATGAGCCGATTGGGAAGAAATTATGTGCAGATGGGAATGTTACGGGAGCAGTTGCGTAGGGCAGATGTAAGGCTGATTGCAGTCAACGAGGGCGTTGACACAGGTTCGGGATTTGATGATGATTTCCTTCCCTTCCGAGATGTAATCAATGAATACTATGCAAAGGACATCAGCAAGAAAATCAAATCCACCCTTAAGGCAAAGGGTGAAAGTGGAAAGCACGTTGCGAGCAGTCCGCCATACGGTTCCCAACGAATGGAGTTACGAACTTGCAGAGGAAGTTGTGAGGGATTACGTTCAGCGGAATTTTGTTGATAAAGGTATGTGCGCTGACTGGGCAATCCATGACAGCGAGAACGACAAAGGACAGCGCAATCTCCATATCCATG
>OFGG01001881.1_pt1 | contig 12566 bp, 14 predicted proteins | sample 1521701 | NCBI WGS metagenome assembly OFGG01 (sample SAMEA3504081, study PRJEB24116) | mouse gut metagenome | biome: mouse gut; feature: mouse-associated habitat; material: faeces | place: Denmark | collected 2011
CCCCGCCGTTGGCGCAGAGGATCATGTCGATCTCAGGGTCGCGAAAAGCCTGCAGAAGGTCCTCCGCCCTCTTCTCCGGATGCTCTCTGATGTAATCAATGCCCCTGAGCGCGTTGGGCATGAACTTGACCTTCAGCCCATATTCCCGCAGCCTGCGGAGCCCGATCTCTACTTCAAATTGGACAAATTCCTCCCCGATGATGCCGCTGGAGAGGCTGACGATCCCAACCGTTTTTATCATTTTAACCTCCTTAACTTCCATAAGCCGTACATTGCCATGCGCAGAGTATATCACGGATACAAGCGGCGTGCAACCTCTATTTAAGGGAGCCGCCGGTCCTTCCCGCGGGGGAGGGCGGGCCTTTCTTGCATATTTCCGGCCAGGCTGTCATACAGTTACAACAGCAGAACGAAAACCTCCCATGCACGGAGGTTTGAGAAAAATGCGCCAGCGGCGCATGGGAGGTAACTATGACAAATTCGGATCTCTATCAGGATATTGCCACACGGACCGGCGGCTCCCTGTTCGTCGGGGTGCTGGGGCCGGTCAGAACAGGGAAGTCCACCTTTATCAAGCGCTTCATGGAGACGTGCGTCATCCCCAACATCGATAACGTCTACCGCCGGGAGCGGGCCATCGACGAGCTGCCTCAGTCCGGCAGCGGCCGGACCATCATGACGGCGGAGCCCAAGTTCGTCCCCGAGGAGGCGGTGGATATCACCCTGGACGGCGGGGCCACCTTCGCGGTGCGTCTCATCGACAGCGTGGGCTACATGGTCCAGGGGGCCATGGGCCAGTTTGAGGACGGCGCGCCCCGGATGGTCATGACCCCCTGGATGGACCACGAGATCCCCATGGCCGAGGCCGCCGAGATCGGCACCCGGAAGGTCATCCAGGAGCATTCCACCGTGGGCGTGGTCATCACCACCGACGGCTCCATCACCGACATCCCCCGGGAGGACTACCTGGAGGCGGAGGAGCGGGTCATCACGGAACTGCAGGAGCTGGGCAAGCCCTTCGTGGTGCTGCTGAACTCCACGGACCCACGGGGAAGCCGGGCCGCCAGCATCAGCCGGGACATCGAGAGCCGCTTCGGCGTCCAGTGCCTGCCGGTAAACTGCCTGGAGCTGACGGAGGAGTCCATCACCTACATCATCAAATCCATCCTCTACGAGTTCCCCCTGCGGGAGATGCGTTTCTATCTGCCCGCCTGGGTAGACGCCCTGCCGGTGGGCCACCCCATCCAGTCCGCGGTGTACAGCGTAGTCCGGGAGGGCGGAGACCGGATGGCCCACATTCGGGACGTGGAGACGGCAGTCAAGGAGATGGGGGAGCAGGAGAACATCTCCCTGAGCCGTGTACTGTCCATCGACCTTGGGAAGGGCATCGCCTCGGCAGAACTCCAGCTGCCCCGGACGCTGTTCTACGAGACTCTATCCACCCAGTCCGGCTTCACCGTATCGGATGACGGTGACCTGATGGAGCTGCTCACGGAGCTGGCGGGGATAAAGGCCCGGTTCGACAAGGTGTCCGACGCCCTGACCAACGTCTACGAGACCGGCTACGGCATCGTCATGCCTACCATGGATGAGCTGCTGCTGGAGGAACCGGAGATCATGCGGCAGGGGGGACGCTACGGCGTGAAGCTGAAGGCCAGCGCCCCGTCCATCCATATGTTCAAGGTGGATATCGAATCTACGGTGTCCCCCATCGTGGGCAACGAGAAGCAAAGCGAGGACATGGTGAACTACCTCATGGAGAAGTTCTCCGGCGATCCCACCCAGATCTGGGAGAGCAACATTTTCGGGCGCAGCTTCCACGAGCTTGTAAACGAGGACCTCCAGGCGAAGCTCTACCGGATGCCCATGGACGCCCGCCTGAAATTCCAGGAGACCCTGCAAAGGATTGTCAACGAGGGCAGCGGCGGTCTGATCTGCATCATACTGTAAGTAAAAAGGAGTTTCCAGGGGCCCCTGGAAACTCTTTTTTGCTGGCTTTCCGTCCGGGAAACGCCGCGGCGCTGAAAAGAAGTTTTCCCTCCTTCTCAACCGTTTCGATCACAAAACGCCTCGATCCTCTTTCTGGCGGTCTCCTCAAAATATAGATTGAAGGGCCTCACAGAATTGACCGGCGCGGGAGTGCCCCCGGCGCCGGTAGGTGTGTTTTCTCCCGATATGCGTTGACAACTTCCAGTCAACGTGGTATAAAGAAGCAAAAGGAGGGATTGCCTTGAAAATGTATGTCAATATGATGGAGACGATTGTGGAGGAAGCCCTGGATGTCATGGCGGACAGCCTGGATTGCTGTACCTGTGAGCAATGCAGAAACGATATTGCCGCCTATGCGCTCAACCAGCTTCCGTCCCGGTACGTGGTAACAAAAGCGGGCGGTGCGATCAGCAAAGCGGACACCATGCGCATCCAGCATCTGACCGATGTGCGCACCGCGTTGGTGCAGGCTGCCCAGATCGTGAAGGAGCAGCCCCGGCATTGACTGCGCCCTCAGGCGCTTGGCGGAGAGAAGGGACCATGTACGAGTGAGGTACATGGTCCCTTCCGGACTGTCAGATATAATTTTCCGCGCACAGCAGCTCTGCCAGCAGCACCGCGCCGCCGGCCGCACCCCGAAGGGTGTTGTGGCTGAGGCAGACGAACTTGTAATCATATTGGGTATCGGGCCGCAGGCGGCCGGCAGATACCGCCATACCGTTCTCCAGCATCCGGTCCAGCCGGGTCTGGGGACGGTCCGCCTCCTCGAAATAGTGCAGGAACTGCTTGGGGGCGGAGGGCAGCTTCAGCTCCTGAGCCCGGCCCGCGAAACCGGCCCATTCGGCCTTGATCTGCTCCTCGGAGGGCTTGCAGCCGTCCTTGAATTTCATGAACACCGCCGCCATGTGGCCGTCCTGACAGGCCACCCGGAAGCACTGGGCGGTAATAGCGGGCTCCTGGGCCAGGGTCAGCTTTCCGTCCTCCACCTTGCCCCACAGCTTCATGGGCTCCTTTTCGCTCTTCTCCTCCTCGCCGCCGATGTAGGGAATGCAGTTATCCACCATCTCCGGCCAGCGCTCGAAGGTCTTGCCCGCGCCGGAAATGGCCTGATATGTACACACCAGCGCCTTCTCCAGACCGTACTTGCGCAGAGGATGCAGGGCGGGGACGTAGGACTGGAGGGAGCAGTTGGATTTTACGGCGATAAAGCCCCGCTTTGTTCCAAGGCGCTTCCTCTGGGCGTCGATGAGACGGATATGGTCCGCGTTGATTTCCGGCACCACCATGGGTACGTCCTCTGTCCACCGGTGAGCGGAGTTGTTGGATACCACAGGGCATTCCAGCTTGGCGTACTTCTCCTCCAGGGCGCGGATCTCCTCTTTCTTCATGTCCACGGCGCAGAAGACAAAGTCCACCATACCCGCCAGTTTTTCCGCATCCGCCTGGGCATCCAGGACCACCAGGGTCTTGGCCTCCTCAGGAATAGGGGCCGTCATGGCCCAGCGACGGTCCACGGCCTCCTCGTAGGTCTTGCCCGCGCTGCGGCTGCTGGCGGCCAGGGCGGTAAGACGGAACCAGGGGTGTCCTTCCATCAGCGTGACAAAGCGCTGGCCCACCATGCCGGTGGCTCCGATGATTCCGACGCGATATTCTTTCATAATAAAACCTCCTGTTTGGCAGTAATTCTCTCCATGCGGCAGGGGAAACAGTCCCCATAGGGGGCGGAATTGGCTGACCTCGCCATAGGGGCCAGAACTTGGCAGGCGTGGGAATGGGAAAACTGTCGATTCCTGGGTTGAAAAATCCGCCGTCCCCGTGTATACTGTACCATAGTATGCGCCGCTTTTGGGAACGTATCGTATTTCATACCACATTTTTCGAACCCTGTCAACCGCTTTTGCCCCATTTGGAGGTTTCATGAAGAAGTTTTTCTGTACTTTTTTTCTATGTATGCTGACTGCGGTCACATTAACGGTATCTGCCCGCGCTGGAGAGGACATCATTAAGGTAGGGCTGTATTACGGCGACAAGGCCCTTTATTCCGCCAACCTGCAAAACGACGTGGGTTCCGGGTATGCCTTGGGCTGGTTTGACGAAAATAGCCGGCAGTTTCAGGAGATCGGCTATCTGGAGAATGAAAAGATCTCCATGACCGCCGGAGGCACCATCTATCTCAGCGGCGGCGCCTATTCCGCCAGCCGCCCGGACAAGGTGGACGGCGTCATCGGCGGATACCACGTCCAGCTGGAGGAGGTATTTCCTTCCTTTGAGGAGGCCGCCTATGCCGCCTCCCAGCTTCCTGGCAGCTTCCCGGCGTTCATCAATAACCAGTACCGGGTCCGGATTGGCAGCTTTACCTCCCGGGAGGATGCGGAGACCGCTGCCGCCACCTACGCCACCCAGGTTTGGCAGGACCGCTATGGCATGAGCCGGGCCGCTGGCGGCAGTGTCTCCCAGCCCAGCGCTACCGGCGTGGTGGTGACCGTCACAGGAACGAACGAGATCCTGTTTGCTTTCGACTGCTCCGGAGCCAAAAGCCTGGGCGTCATGCCCGACGGCGGCCGCGAAAAGGCACGGACCTGGTTTAAGGGCTACCGCTGGTACGGCGGCTTTGAGTACCGCCGCAGCACCGGCGGGAATCTCAATGTCATCAATGTGGTGGATATAGACGACTATGTCAAAGGCGTGCTGCCCTATGAGATGAGTCCTGTCTGGCCCCTGGAGGCGCTGAAAGCCCAGGCGGTCTGTGCCCGGACCTACGCCCTGCTGCCCAGCAAGCACTACAGCAGCTACCGCTTCGATGTATGCAGCACTATCGACTGTCAGGTCTATCAGGGGACCAATCTTTCCAGCGCCCTGACGGATCAGGCGGTGGAGGAGACAGCAGGCATGGTGGCCCTTTACGATGGAAAATATGCGGAGACCTATTACTGCTCCGCCAACGGCGGCGCGTCCGAGTCCTCGGAAAACGTATGGTCCAACCCGCTGCCGTATCTGGTAGGGAAGGAGGACCCCTACGAGGCCCTTACGAACATTCCGGATTATCACTACACCGTCCGCTACACCTACCGCCAGCTGGGCCAGCGGCTCAAGGACAAGGGCTATACCATCGGCACCGTCTGCGCCGCCTACGTCTCCAAAACCACCCCCACAGGAAACGTGGCGGAGATCACCGTCAAGGATACCGCCGGAAAAACGGTCAAGCTGACCAAGGAGGCCTGCCGCTGGACGCTGGACACCAAGAGCATGCGCTTTACTATCACTGGTGGCGGAAGCGCTACCGGCTGGTTTGTCAACCCGTCCGGCGAATCCCTCTCCGGCCTTGGGGACGCCTACACCATCTCCGGCAAAGGCCTTGTGGGCCTGTTTGGAAGCGGGAGCGGCTATGTCATTACATCCTCCGGCGTTTCACCGCTCAGTCAGGGCGTCGGCTCCTCCGGCAGCGGTGACGGTATTACCATCACCGGCACCGGCTGGGGCCACGGCGTAGGCATGAGCCAGTACGGGGCCAAGGCTATGGCGGAGCAGGGATATACGTACGAGGACATTCTGCATTTCTACTACACCGGTATTACATTGGATCAGGTGCGCTGACCGCCGCCTGGAAAGGAACGTCTGTGAAGACACATGATTTTTACTATGAACTTCCTCCGGAGCTGATTGCCCAGACCCCCCTGGAGCGCCGGGACGCCTCCCGGCTGCTGACGCTGGACAAGGATACAGGAGCGTGGACGCACCGGCATTTCCACGATCTGCCGTCCCTGCTGCGCCCTGGAGACTGTCTCATCATGAATGATTCCCGGGTGCTGCCTGCCCGTCTGCTGGGCAGCCGGATCCGGGCGGACGGCACTCTGGGCGGGGCCTGTGAGATTCTGCTGCTCATTGACCGGGGAGACAATACCTGGGAGTGCCTGGTTCGTCCCGGGAAAAAACTGCGCCCCGGCGCCCGGGTCTCCTTCGGGGAGGCCGGCGAGCTGACGGCGGATATAACAGGCGAGGCGGAGGGCGGCAACCGGCTGGTACGCTTCACCTACCAGGGCATCTTTCTGGAGGTGTTGGAGCGCCTGGGCCGGATGCCTCTGCCGCCCTATATCAAGGCGGAGCTTCAGGACCGTGAGCGGTATCAGACAGTATACTCCAAGGTGTCCGGTTCCGCCGCCGCCCCCACAGCAGGGCTTCACTTCACCAGAGAGCTGCTGCGGGAGATTCAAGCCATGGGAGTAAGCGTGGGTTACGTAACTCTCCACGTAGGCCTGGGTACCTTCCGCCCGGTAAAAGAGGAGGAGATCGAGGGCCACGACATGCACAGCGAGTATTGCGTTATCCCCCAAGAGACAGCGGAGCTGATAAACCGTACCAAGGCGGCAGGCGGCCGGGTGATCTGCGTGGGCACCACCTCCTGCCGGACCATTGAGAGCTGGGCAGACGAGTCAGGCCGCATGGAAATGAAAGCCGGATGGACCAATATCTTCATCTATCCGGGGTACCGGTTTAAGGTAATGGACGCGCTCATCACCAATTTCCATCTGCCGGAGAGTACCCTCATCATGCTGGTGTCTGCCCTGGCGGGCCGGGAACATGTCCTGTCGGCCTATGAGGAGGCGGTGCGGAAGCGGTACCGGTTTTTCTCCTTTGGGGATGCCATGTTTATAGCAAGCGGGATAGACGAAAACGCCGAAAAGCCGGAAAACCCTGAAAAATCAACGGTTTCGGGCGATAATCGTTAACCAGATGGAAACGCTTTGGAGGCTATTTAGCCTGTGTCAGAGCATCAGGTATCGTTAGCTTTGAGGGGATGTTTATAAAAATACACAACTTTTTTCTGCATAAAAAATCAGAAATTCGTGAATAAAAGGCCCCCAGACACGGCTTAAACCGTGCTGGGGGTTTATTTTTGCGTTTAGGAGCCTTGCATATTCTGTCGAATGTTGGTATAATGGCGGCGCTGCCTACCCTACACTGGCAACAGAAGGGGGTGAATGGCGTGGCTCATTTCTATGACCTCTTAGTGTCGGTTGTGGCGAACGTAATTGCCTACTGCGTTTGCAAATGGTTTGATCGGCACAGGTAAAGGCAGCAAGCCTAAAGGCGAAAAGGAACCCCGGAGAGTGCCTACCTCTCCGGGGTTCTGCCTTTTCTGCGAATAGCGTGGCAATTCACAGACCTCTTAGCTATGATGATTATACCACAGCTAAGATAGGATATGCAAGAGGGAAAATAATTTTCAATGGAAGTCCGAGGGACATTCTGCGGACGGTCCGCCGGATTGTCCCTACTGGATGTAGGTAAAGCGGTGCTCGATCCCATTCTTGAAGGTGATGGCCGCCACGCGGCCGTCATCCACGTCGATGCAGTCGATGACTGAGGCCAGGAAGCTCTTGGGCACCGCCGGGTCAATGGCGCGGATGTACTTTTCGTAGTCGAGGTAGCGATCCTCCACCAGCTTCTCGGCCATGATGTAGTAGCTGGCCTTGCGGATGAAATCGCCGCTGACACCGGAGCTACTGTCCGGGTCCGCAGCCTGGATGGCCTCAAGCCGGGCGTTCACGTCTTCGAGTTGCTTGGAGAGCTGGGCCCGCTGCATGACGAAGTCCTTTTCGGGCATGGCCTCATCGTCGTAGAGGTAGAGGGTATTCAGGCGGGCAAGGGCGGTTTCGAGCTTCTGCCGCTTGGATTTGAGGGTGTCCGCCTCGGAGATCGAGTCCGCCCGGCTGGAGAGGGCGAGCTGGGGGCGGTATTCTCCGGCATCCTCTGAACCGTTCAGTATGCCGGAGAGCTGAGAGAGGGTTTCCGGGTCGATCCCGGCGACATCCTTGAAGGCGTCGCCCCGGAGCAGCTTGCGCTCCAGAGCTTCGGCAGAGGTGGAGGGAGAGTGCGTTTTGGAGGCCCGGATGATGTTGGCGATGTAGTTCAGGACAAAGGGGCCCAGGACCATGTCGGAGATGTATTTGTTGGTGCAGGAGGTCTGGTTTCGGCGGCGGCTGCCGCAGGCGTAAATGGAGGGGCGGATCCCGTTTGCCCGCCGGCGGTCCTGGTTGGCAGTCATATTGGAGCCGCACTTGGCGCAGCGCAGGAGGCCGCCGAAGATGTGGACGTTCTTCCTGACGTAGGTTTGCCCGGTGGCCACGCCGCCCCGCCGGTTTCTCTGGAGCAGGAACTTGAGCCGGAAAAAGAGCCGCTCATCCAAGATGGGCTCGTGGTGATCCTCGACAGTGACCCACTCATCCTCAGATCGTTTGTCGGTCCCCTTGCCGCCGGAATGGACGTTGTAGACGTACTGCCCGATGTACCACGGGTTGGTGAGCATCGTGCGCACGGTGTTGGGGTTCCAGGGCTTGCCGCTCCTGGGGAGTACGCCGGACTCATTCATCTGGAAACGACGAGCGGCGGATATTCAAGGCTTGCCGCTGAGTATAATTGGCACCTGCGAAACGGGGAACTCGGCAAGTGCGGGAAGGATCAGTTCCTCATGGCGGCGGCACTACGGGAAGAGGGGCGCAGGGTAGATGAGCTGAAGGCCCTGATGCTGTCGCTCTTCTTTGACCTGAACGGGGTAGACTCTGGCCCGGCGATCAACCGAAGCACGTCCAAGAGGGCTGCCGAGGCTTTTGCCGCATCCGGTATGAGTTTCCACGAGATGGAGGAGCTGTACACCGACACCATCCGGCAGGACACCGTGCCGAGGCCGGTCATGTCGGTGAAGGACAGCCTGTACGTTTTCGAGATCTGCCTGGAGGGGATGTTTGAAGAGGCAGACGCGATTCTGGTACGCTTCATGGAGGCCCCCACAAAAAGATAGGACGGGAAGCTCAAGGGCAGATGCCCAGACGTTCACACTGGGCCGTAAAGCTCCCCACACAATATCGGTCAGATTTTGAAGCTCTTACATCCGGTGGATGGGCGCCAATACATGAAAAGGAGCAAGAGCTATGAACCAGAATCTGATCGAAGCGATGACCAGCATTGAGAGGGCGAAGGCCCTCCTGTTTGCCTACGAGAAGGTGTTCCTGGACCTGAATGTGGAGCCGGAGTGCCAGGAACTCGCCGGCATGGCCATCAGCACCTTCTATGCCATCTGGGAGGCTGTCGAACAGGCGGCAGACTACTTGGAGCTGCTGGACGGTGACTGCCGTGTCGTGGATGCCATCTACGCCGTGAACGATGTCCGGCGGCGGGCGAGAACCTTGACAACCGAAGAGTAAGTAGCAACAAGGGGGCTGGGGAAACCTGGCCCTCTTTGTCTTGCGTGGGCAAATATCTATTGACATAGGTAGGTAATGTGGTATAATATAAATGTAACTAAATAATAGTTACGGAGAGGTGATGAAGACGAGATGGCCAAGATGGATACGTTGCTGGATAAACTATGCGCGAAGCCTACGCCGGCTAACTTCAGGTTCTCTGACCTCCGTAAGGTGATGGCGCACTTTGGGTATCTGGAATCCAACAAAGGAGCGACATCTGGGTCGAGAGTGAAGTTCTACAACCCAGACACAAAGGCGGTTTTGTTATTGCACAAGCCTCATCCCGGAGACGAGATGGTAAAGGCGGCCGTTGATTCGGTGGTAAATTTTTTGAAGGAGCATGGTCATATATGAAGAACAGTGATTTGTTGCGTTACAAGGGGTACTCGGCAAGGCCGGAGTATTCTGCCGAAGACCGCATCTTCTACGGAAAGATCCTGGGGATCAGTGACTTGGTGGATTTCCAGTCGGAAAGCGCAAAGGACCTGGAAGACGAGTTTCACAAGGCGGTGGACGAATACCTGGCGTTCTGTGAGGAGATCGGGAAGGAGCCGCAGCGGGAGTATAGCGGGCTGTTTAACGTCCGCATCCCGCCGGAACTTCACAAGGAAATCTCGTTGCTGGCTCAGGCCGAAGGGGTGACACTCAACAAGGCCGTAGAGCAGGCAATCAGGGCATTGGTCCAGAACTGATTGAGGTATCTGCCGTGAAAGTGATTACTGTGGCGGAACTGGCCACCAATGCGGACCTGTACGTCGAGATGGCAAAGGAGCAAGAGATCCTCGTTGCCGAGAACGGGAAAGTAGTCGCAAAACTGGTGACGTGTGAGGAGTAAATATAGGCGCGGTGGTCTTGACTGCCGCGCCATTATCCTGTAAAATGCGGGTGAATAGGAATGAATGGATATGCAGAAACCGGTGTCTTCACGCCTGCCGTAAGGTTCGGGGACGCCATGTTTATCGCGGGCGGAACCACCTGACAGCCGCAGGGCTGGAACGATGGCATACGGACCGGCCGGAACCTCCGGGCTTCCGTGTTCATACATTTGCCAGCCGGATATGGCCTTGTTCACAACTTATTAACAGAATGTTTACTCGTTCAAATACCCTGGGGAACTGGCGCGGCGGTCTTGACTGCCGCGCCATTCTCCTGTAAAATAGGGGCAGGAGAAAATCTGTGGGGATACTCGCCCCGCCGGACGAAGGAGACACGCCATGCTTTCACTATTGAAGGATCACGTCAGCGATGCAGCCGCTCCGCTGATTTTTGCCATCCTGTTTCTGGTCATTGTAGGCGCGGCCTTGTGGCTGACGCCCCGGCTGGCGAGGTGGCTGGATAAACAGGAGTCCGGACATAAGAGCTATTATGACGGGATGCTTACTGAGGACCCCAATGCACCAAAGGGAGAAGGGGAGACAGACGATGGAAAAACTGACTGATCTTCCCAATATCGGACCCAAGCTGGCGGAAAACCTGGAGAAAGCGGGCATTGAGACCCCGGACCAGCTGCGGGAGCTGGGAGCGGAGACAGCCTTTCTCCGTATCCGAACCCAGGTGGATTCCACCGCCTGCCTTCACCAGCTGGAAGCCCTGGCGGGAGCGGCGGAGGGTGTACGCAAGAGCCTGCTGCCTCCGGAGCGCAAAACGAAGTTGAAGGATTGGTTTCGCAGTTTGTAATTGCGGACAAGACGGCAATCCGTCAAAGAGAGGAGGTATGCTTATGGGTTCGCTGCTGCAATCGACAAGAAACACCCGCGCGCTTCCGGCAGGCACTCTGCGTTTCATCAGGAGTGATGTTCCGGAGCGCCTGACAGGCGCGGAAATCCAGTGGCTTCTGGACAATCACATCACGACCGTCGTAGACCTGCGGTCCGATGAAGAAATGTCCCAAAAACCGTGCTGCCTTGCCAGACAGGCCGGATTCCGGTATATTCACCTCCCGGTTACAGGCGGAGGCAATCCGCCGAAATCGCTTGCGCATCTGTATGCGGTCTACCGGCAGATGGTGGATGAACAGATGGAGCGCATCGTGGATACCATCATGAACGCCGGTACTCATGTACTGTATTTCTGCACGGCCGGAAAGGACCGCACCGGCGTTGTGTCGGCCATCATTTTGAAGCGGCTTGGGTTCAGTGATGAAGAAATCATAGACGATTACATGCAATCCAAAGATAATTTGATGGACATGCTGGCAGCTTACGCAGACACACATCCGGAAGTAGATCTGGAAATCATTGTTCCGCACAGAAAAAACATGGAGCAGCTGTTGGAATATTTAGAATCAGGCCATAAGGCCTTTTCGTTTTCATTCAGCAGCTGAATAACGGAAACCAAAGACAAGGAGTTACCTTATGTTCAAGGTTATCAAACAGGAGGGCCGCGCACGGCGGGGCCAGTTTTCATGTGCCCACGGCGGTGTGGTACAGACCCCCGTCTTTATGAATGTAGGCACCCAGGGGGCCATCAAGGGCGCGGTGAGCGCCCACGATCTGCGGGACCTCAAATGCCAGATCGAGCTGTCCAACACCTACCACCTTCATCTTCGCCCCGGAGACGGCGTGGTGAAGGCACTGGGAGGGCTCCATAAAATGATGGACTGGGACGGCCCCATCCTGACGGACTCCGGAGGCTTTCAGGTATTTTCCCTGGCAGGGCTGCGGAAGATCACCGAGGAGGGCGTCACATTTGCCTCCCACATCGATGGCAGGCGAATCTTCATGGGGCCGGAGGAGTCCATGCGTATTCAGTCCCACCTGGGCAGCGATATTGCCATGGCCTTCGACGAGTGTGTGGAAAACCCGGCCCCCTATGATTACGTGAAGCAGTCCTGTGAGCGTACAATCCGCTGGCTCCGGCGGTGCAAGGCGGAGCATGACCGCCTCAACGCCCTGCCGGACTGCGTGAATCCCCGTCAGATGCTCTTCGGCATCAACCAGGGCGGCACCTATGAAGACCTGCGGATCTGGAGTATGCAGGAGAGCGCCAAGGTGGACTGCGAGGGCTACGGCATCGGCGGTCTGGCGGTAGGGGAGGAGACAGAGGTCATGTACCGCATTCTGGACGTGACCCTGCCCTATGCGCCGGAGGACAAGCCCCGGTATCTTATGGGTGTGGGCACTCCTTCCAATATTGTGGAGGCGGTCTGGCGGGGCATAGACTTCTTCGACTGCGTGATGCCCGCCCGGAATGCCCGCCACGGGAAGCTGTTCACCTGGAGCGGCAGTCTGAATATCAAGAACGAGAAGTATAAGCTGGACGAGCGGCCTATCGAGCCCGGCTGCGGCTGTCCGGCCTGCCAGAGCTTCTCGCGGGCGTATCTCCGCCATCTCT
>OFGG01001886.1_pt1 | contig 12512 bp, 8 predicted proteins | sample 1521701 | NCBI WGS metagenome assembly OFGG01 (sample SAMEA3504081, study PRJEB24116) | mouse gut metagenome | biome: mouse gut; feature: mouse-associated habitat; material: faeces | place: Denmark | collected 2011
TATATTGATCTTAACAGTATGGAACATTCAGGAATTAAGAAGAAGGTTATGTCACAAATTATTGTCTTTCAGAAGTATTTTCATTGCGTTTATTATACGGCGTGGTGTGGAAGAATGCTGTATCTTATGAAAGATAATAAAATTATAGATAAAGAATTGGCATTTTCAAGACAAAAAGTGAATGAAATTCTTTGCGGGTGGTTAGACGAGTATAAAATAAAGAGAACTTATATTAGATATAATTTGTCGGATAAATGGTTTATACATTTTTTGAAAGTACAGAAAGAAAAATGTATAAAATCTGTATTAGAAATTCCTACGTATCCATACGACGGTGAAATGGCAGAAGGGTTATCAAAGATAGAGGATACACTTTATCGGGAACAGCTATATAGATATGTGGATTTTGTTACTACGAATTCTAATAGTAAATATATTTTTAATATAAGATGTATTCAATTATTGAACGGAGTAAACTTGGATGAAAACCCAATAGTATACAAGAAACAGAAAAATGGAAAAATAGTTCTTATTGGAGTTAGTACGTTGGCCAAGTGGCATGGCTATGAGAGGATTTTGGAGGGACTTTTTTATTACTATCAGAACAAAGGAGATTATGAGATTTTATTTAAAATAGTAGGAGAAGGTCCTGAAAAGCAAAGATATATTTCTATGGTTACTCAATATGATTTGGGAGCTTATGTGGAATTTTTGGGCAAGTTAGAGGGAGAAAGTTTAGAACAACAGTATAATATGTCTGATTTGGCAGTTAGTTCATTAGGCCTCTATAAAACAGGGATTCAAGAAGTGGCGCCTATAAAAGGCTCGGAATATTGTGCGAGAGGAATTCCATTTATATGCGGATACGATGATATGAGGTTCCCTGAATCCGTGGATTTTATTATGCATGTAACGAATGATTCTAAGCCCATTGATATGTATCAGATAATTAATTTCTATCAACGAATAAATTCAAAACAGACGTATCAGGAAGAAATGCGCAATTACGCAATAAAACATCTTACGTGGGACAGAGTTTTATCGTCGGTAATAGAAGTTTTGATATAAGTAATGAGGTAAAGGGTGAGTGGATTATCGATGAAACGTTTATGCATTTATTTAACCTATGATAAGCAGGGAATAGTAGATGATTATATTGGTTATATACTTAGCGAGATGAGAAATTGCGCAGAGTATATAGTTGTTATATGTAATATGACAGAAGTGTTTTCTGGAATGGATATTCTGGAAAGATATTCAGATAAAATTATATGCCGAGAGAACATTGGTTTTGATGCCGGAGGGTTTAAAGAAGCCCTTTGCAGATTTATAGGTTGGGATACTGTGTTACAGTATGAAGAATTGATATTGGTTAATGATTCTTTTTTTGGGCCTTTTATACCAATGAAGGACATTTTTTCTGAAATGGAAAATAGAAATGTAGATTTTTGGGGATTGGCTAAGCACGGAACATATGAGGAAAAGGGAAGTATTAAATTTTTTGAACATATTCAATCATATTTTCTGGTAATTGGTTCGACAATGCTTCACAGTGAACAATTTAAAAATTACTGGGAAGATATGCCGTTTTATTCGACATTTTTAGATGTTGTCTATCAGCATGAAGTGAACTTTACATCTTATTTTAAATCATTGGGATATACCTATGATGTTTTAGCAGATATCGAAATCAATGATTCCCAATTGAACCTTGCGAATAATTATATACAATATGCAAAGATTTCATATGAATTAATAGAAAAAAGAAATTTTCCTTTTTTAAAAAGGCAGCAATTTGCTAATAATACTTTATCAAATCAAACTCAGGAGAATTTGTTTCAGGCCATAAATTATATAGATGAAAAAACAAATTATGATATTAATCTTATATGGAATAATATTATTCGTACATTTGATATGACGGATTTACATAGGAATCTTTGTTTACAATATATAATATCGCCGGAAAGAAGGAAAACAGTTAATGTAAGAAATATAGTAATTATGGTTCATGCTATGTATGAATCAGCAATAGAGTATGTATGTGAATATTTGGATAGACTGGGTGAAGAATGGAAGTCATGTGTATGGGTGATTTCAGAAAAAGAAAATATTATCAGGAGTTATCAAGAGCAGGGGATAAAAGGGGAAGTTTTGCATAGAAAGAACTCTAATGTACAAATAGATTTGAAAAAGTATGATTTTGTATGTATTTTGCATGATGTAGATATGACATCAGATATGACTCCTAATTATGTAGGGAAATCTTATTTTTATTCTGTTTGGGAAAACCTGTTAAAGAATCAAAATCATGTTTTAGGAATATTAGAAAAATTTGAAAAAGAAAGCAGACTGGGGATTCTTGCACCGCCGCAACCGATCTTTGCAAATTATTTTGGAGAGCTTGGTAATGGATGGGACGGGTATTACGAAGAAATAGAGGGAGCTGTTAAAAAGTTAAGACTTAATTGCCATCTATCAGAAGATACTCCTCCGTATAGAATAATGAGTGATCTTTGGATTAGAGGAGATATAATAAGTCAGATTGTAGAACATGGGTCGGAATATTGTCAATGGTTACCGTACCTTTGGAGTTATTTCGCCCAAGATAAGGGGTATTATTGCGGAATTGTTGAAAGTGTGAATTATGCTTCTATGAACGAGGTTAATTTATCTTTTTATTTAAATGAGATATTAGCGCAGATTAAAGCGGAATATGGTCCTTTCCATAATTTATGTGAAATGAAAGAAAAACTGCTATTAAACGGATTAAAAGCGTTTTGTGAAAAGAACGCTCGAATTTTGATTTATGGAGCGGGATATTACGCAAAAAAATATAAGGATTTTCTATCGAATGTAGAGGCATGTGTGGTTTCAGACGGCGAAAAGAAAGCAGATTATTTAGGTGAATTTCCAATCATGTATTTATCCGAAGTAAAGGAAATAAACAAATGTGGAATTGTATTATGTCTTAATAAAAAAAATCAGGAGCATGTATTACCGGTCTTAAAAAGGTTTGGGGTGAAAGATTGTTTCTGTATATCTGAGTAAAATCCTACAATTATAATACATTTGGTTTGCGAAGGATAGTATATATCAGCTTTATGAAAAAATAATATATGTGAAAGTGTGGGAAAGTAAATATGAAACGTAACATATTGTTAATATTTTTTTTATTTACCAATGTATTAATTGTCAGGCTATTGAATTTCTATCAAAAGAAGCAATTGCAAAGCTCTCAATGGCATATAAAGCGTTTTCAGGATCATTACTGGCTGTTAAACCATTGGCTGGAACTAAAAAATGAAGGAAAAAGTATCGCGACTTACTTTGAGGACATGGGGTATCGTCATATCGCCGTTTATGGAATGGCGGAACTAGGCAACAGGCTTATGGAAGATTTGGAAGACAGTTCAGTTCAGATTGATTATGGAATAGACCGAGATATTTCCTGTTCCATTGCGCGGATAGACGAGGTGTATTATCCGGAGGATGAACTTCCGGAGACGGACGTAATTGTAGTGACCCCGTATTCTATGTTTGAAGAGATTAAAGAATTGTTGGAAAAAAAGGTCAAATGTCCGGTTATTTCGCTGGAAGAAGTAGTGTGGAGTGTATAGAGATGAAGTTGATTGCAATGTACTTACCCCAATTTCATGAGATCCCAGAAAATAATGATGCGTGGGGAAATGGTTTTACGGAATGGGTGAACGTTAAGAAAGCAAAACCGTTATTCTTAGGGCATAACCAGCCTCGGATACCGCTTCATAATAATTATTATGATCTGTTAGAGCGAGGTGTGATGGAAAAGCAGATGAAGCTTGCTAAGCAGGCAGGCATCTATGGATTCTGCTTTTACCATTATTGGTTCGGCGAACGTATGGTATTGGAGAAACCGGCGGAAATGCTTCTTAATAATAAGAATATAGATTTCCATTATTGCTTTTCATGGGCGAACGAACCATGGACAAAAACCTGGCATGGCGCCGGTGGAAATAAAGAGATATTAATTCCTCAGATCTATGGGGGAGAAGAAGAATGGAAAGCACATTATCAATATTTTCGTCCTTACTTTTTGGATGAAAGATACATAAAAGAAGACAATAAACCTGTTTTGATGATTTATCGCCTGCGTAATATTCCTCACTTTAACGACATGATCCGGTATTGGAATACATGTGCCAGGAAGGACGGGTTCTCCGGAGTTTTTATCATTTCTATGAATCGATGCAGGGAGAATGTATGGAAGAGCCGCTGGGTCAACGCGTCTGTAGATTTTGAACCGAATCGGACAAAAGCAGAAATGATAGACACAAAGGCGGCTATTGCGCCAAAGGAAGGCGGAAGTCTCCTGTGGAACCGCTTTGCTATGAAATGTATTGATTATAAAAAGTTGAACGAGATGATGCTTGGAAAAAAACATGAGAAAGATCATTTTAGGATGGCGTTTGTGGATTTTGACGACTCGCCCAGGCGGAACACGAGGGCGATTATTATGAAGGGGAGCAGTCCGGAGCGGTTTGGTAAGTACCTAAGAAAGACGATACGTTTAAGCATGCAGGAAGAGAATGAATATGTCTTTTTGAATGCGTGGAACGAGTGGGGAGAAGGAAATTATCTGGAGCCGGATACGAGACATGGATATTCTTATCTAAACCAGATAAAAAAAGTATTGGATGATTTGGAGAAAGAAAAGGAATGAATAGTTTCGGTCAAGTTTCGGTCAGTGTTATCGTGCCGGTTTACAATGTGGACAAGTTGCTAAATAAGTGCCTGGATTCTATTGCCGCGCAGACATACGATGATTTTGAAGTGATTCTCATTGACGACGGGTCGGAGGATTTATCAGGAACCATATGTGACGAATATGCTTCCCGGTATGGATATATGCATGTATATCATCAGGAAAATAGGGGAGTCGTAAGCGCCAGGAACTACGGAATCCGTCTTGCAAAGGGGACATATCTTTCGTTTATTGACGCGGACGATTGGGTAGAACCGGATTTCCTTCGACGATTTATCGATAATATAGAGGAATATGACGCTGATATCGTGATCACTGGTTACAGTAAAGATACAAAGGACCAGAAAAAAAGAGAGAAAAATCATATAGAAGCCGGCGTATATGAAGGCGAATCTTTGATTCCTTTTTATAAGAGTATGCTGCAGTATAACACGTCTTATGAATTTGGAGTACAGCCTTTCCTGGTAAATAAGATATTTAAGCGGGAGCTGTTTATCGAATGTTCCGCGGGACTAGACCCTCAAATATATGAGGCGGAGGATGCGGCAATCGTATTTCCGTACTTATTACATAGTAAGAGGATCGTAGTGACGGAAGACTGCCCATATCATTATGTTTACCGGAAATCTTCTGCGACAAATGAGAGAAAGTTTAATTACTTTGAAAATATATCACGTCTCTTTTTATACTTGAATCGCAAATTCCAGGAGACAGAGTATTACGATGTTATGCTGCCTCAGCTTGGTCCATATATGCGGATGCTGATATACATCGAGAATCCGGATGCATTTTTGGAAGAGGGGAAATATATGTTTCCGTTTCGGAAGGTGCCGGTAGATTCCAGAATTGTTCTGTATGGGGCCGGGCATGTGGGCAGGGTGTACCGCCATCAGATAAGATTGTCGCAATATTGCCGTTTGGCTGCATGGGCGGACGCGGCTTATTCCAGGGAAGAATTGAAGCAATTAGGCGTCGTTTCACCTGATTTATTAAAGGAGCTGGAGTATGATCTCATCGTGATTGCGATAGAGAATAAAGAGACGATAAGTGTGGTGAAAGCGATGCTCATGAAGATGGGAATAGCGGAGGAAAGGATTGTTGTTGCCGATGGGGTATGAAAAGGTGCCGGATGATGAGAAGCCGGAAGTAATAGAGCCGGAAGTATCCGTGATTATGTATGTAAAAAACGGGATGCCGTATTTTGAAAAGGCGCTTAAAAGCGTTATGGATCAGACATTGCATCGGATAGAGATTCTGGTCATCGACGCCGAAAGCACGGACGGAACGGCAGAATATGTAAGACAGTGTCAGACTCTGGATTCCAGGATTCGTCTCCTATGTTCGCCGCAGGGAAGTGTCGGCGCGCAGTTTAATCTGGGAGTAGAGAAAGCAAGGGGCGAATACATAGGAATCGTAGAGTCGGATGATTTTATCTTACCTGAGATGTATGAAGAGCAGTTGACCTGTGCAAGGGAATATGGCTGTGATGTCCTGCGTGCAGATAATTATATATTCTTCGGGGACGGCGAGCATGAGATCCGGTTGAGAACGAAGGTCTCACATAAGAAATCCAATTACGGCAGAATCATGTGCGCTATGCAAGAGCCGGAAAATGTATTTATAGGCGGAAGTTTTTGGACGGGACTTTACAAGCGGGAATTTCTTATTGAAAAAAACATACGGATGAATGAAACTCCTGGGGCGGCATATCAGGATTTTGGTTTTCTGTTCCTGACAGGGGCGTTGGCTCGAAGTATTTATATTATGCCCCAGGCATTTTACTGTTATAGGAAAGATAACCCGTCTTCTTCCTGTAACCGCCCGTCAAGGTGGGACATGCCGGTGCAAGAGTATCGTCTTTTAGAAAAGGAACTGAAGAAAAGAAGGATCTGGGATCGATATAAAGAATATTTTTTCTTGTGGAAAGTAAGGAATGAGAGATGGTTTTACTTTAATCTCGATCTGGAAGGAAAGAGAAGCTTTATACATTTGTTTTATGAAGATATGAAAGAGGTTGCAGAGGAATCTTTTCTAACTTTGTTATGCCGTGATAAAGAGCGGGAATTTCTAGAGAACGTGAAGCAGGGGGAGAAGTCTCTGTATGATTATTTGGAAGGTAAAGACCGGATATGGGAAGAGAGCGTCAGGAAGATAGAAGCTTTGGATACCTTGGATGTTTTGGAGACTTCCAGGATTTATTTATTTGGTGCGGGAAACATTGGGCGGATTCTGTGCTGGTTTTTGCAGAATCGCAATACTCAAATGAGATGTCAAAACAAACAGAAGATTGCTTATGTGGATAATTCGCGGGAACTTTGGGGGATGGAACTAGAAGGAGTATCTGTCGTTCCCCCGCAGGACGCGTTGCAATCGCAACAGGCTTTTTTTATTGTCTGCAGCGAGAATTACGCGGGCGAAATTCACTGTCAGCTCAAAGATGCGGGAGTGGAGGACAGATTTATTGCCGTTTGTGACGATATGGATTCATGTATCCGGTTGATTATGAGGAGAACGATAAACATATGTGTATAGCAGAGTGCAGCAAAGAAATATATCAAAAACTGGCGGATGTACAGTCGAGGATGATCTATTTAAACCGTTTAAACTACAGCCTGACAGAGGACAGATGTTTTATAGAAGACATGGTAAACCGTACTTTGCGGCAGAATCCACTCTGGACATCCTTCTGCGAAGGGCTTGAAAGGGAAGCTGAAAAGAATAGGATGGTAATATTCGGGGCAGGCATATGGGGGAATATCTTATACCAGGAGACAGAAAAACGAATCCCATGGAAAGCTTCGGTTGACAGTGATCCGCAGAATAAATGCGTAGGACAGTTGGAGGTAGTATCTTTTGACAGGTTTGTAGAAGATTATGCGGGAGAAACGGTGGTTTTGTCATCTTATAAAAACGGCAGGGAGATGTATAGGCAGATAAGAGATGCAGGTATTCCGGATGACAGAATTATGGATGCAGGAGACGTCATATACGATCTGACGGAGAAAGCGATTTACTTTGACCTGGATCAGTGCAGTGCACAGGGAGAACAAGAGATCTTTATTGACGCAGGTGGTTTTGACGGACTGACGACGGCACAGTTTATGAATTGGTGTAATGGGAAGGGGTATTCTTACATTTTCGAGCCGGACGAACGAAACCGGCTCTTGATCAAGAAGAATTTAAAGCATATCCCGAATTATGAGATTGTGCCGAAAGCATTATGGTCAAGAACGGCAAGGCTGGCAATGGATGCAAAGGGGAGTTTTGCGTCAAGTGTCAGTGAATTAGGTGAAAATAAGGAAGTAGATCCAGAAGTAGATTCTAAAGAAGCGATAGAGTCGGTTTCTTTGGATGATTTTGTATGTGAAGGAAGAATCACTTACATAAAGATGGACATTGAAGGCGCTGAAATGGAAGCCTTACGAGGAGCGGCTCATATTATAAGAACGTATAAGCCGAAACTGGCGGTCAGCATTTACCATAAGAAAGAAGATATATGGGAGATTCCGCATTTGATTTTGACTTATTGCCCGGATTATAGATTCTATCTCAGGCATTATTCATTTTCGGAATATGATACAGTTTTATATGCGGTACCTTTATAAAGAGTTGGAGACGGAGAAAAGCATTGTATGAAGTTCTTACTTTTTGGCACAGGTGATTATTACAACCGATACAGGATCTGGTTTGACAGCAAGGATATAGCCGCCCTGATAGATAACGCAGAAGAAAAGCAGGGACAGTATGTAGATGGAATTCGTGTGATTTCGCCGGAGGATGTTTCCCGATATGAATATGATGCAGTTGTTATTCTAAGTTTTTACGTCAAAGCCATGAAGGCCCAGCTGATAGATCTGGGGGTAGAAGAGAAGAAGATATATCATTTTTTTGACTTGCACGATCTCATCTATCATCCAGGGATCAGGAGAAGGATCTGCTGTTATGGATTACAAGACTGTACTGAATCGGTATATGATTATCAGTCAGGGATTTGTCATCGATTGGAAGATTCTTTTCTGTCAGAGAAACACTGCGGATCAAGCAAAAAGATTTTACTTTTGAGCAATGATCTTACACTGGGAGGTCCGGCAATCGCTTTGTATCATGCGGCGCAGATATTGATAAAGAGAGGATACCGGGTAGTCTATGGTTCCATGCTGGATGGTCCGTTGCGAGAGATACTGACCAAGGAAGGAATCCCGGTGATCGTAGATGAGAATCTGATGATTCAGACGATGAATGAAGCGCAATGGGTTAGAAAGTATTCCTTCATTATCTGTAATACCATGAACTTTCATGTATTCCTTTCTGGGAGAGATAAGAGGATACCTGTCGCATGGTGGCTGCATGACGCTTTATTTTTCTATGACGGGATAAGGCAGGAAGTGCTGGATAAGCTTACACAGGACAACATGGCAGTCTGGAGCGTGGGTCCGATACCAGAGCGGGCAGTGAAAGCATTCAGGCCGGATTTTTATGTGGAAGATCTGATATATGGAGTGACAGATCAGGCAGAGGAAGAGAATAGAGGCAAAGTAACCGGGAGCGCCATGGTCGAGAATGTGGAGGAGAAGAAAGAGAGAGTAGAGACAGGCAGACGAGATGAACAGAAGATTATAATTCGATTCATTACAATTGGTTACATAGAACATCGTAAAGGACAGGATATTTTGTTGGAAGCAATTAAGGGCCTGGAACAGGATATCAGGCAGAAAGCAGAATTCTTGTTTGTCGGGCAGAATACGTCTTTACTGGCAAAAGATCTAATAGCAACCGCAGGGGAGATACCAGAGATTAGATTTACCGGACCGGTGGATAGAAGTAAGATCGATAGTCTGTTAGGGAGAGCCGATATGCTGGTATGTCCGTCAAGGGAGGATCCGATGCCTACGGTAGCAGCAGAGGCGATGATGCACAAAGTACCGTGTCTGGTTTCAGATACCACGGGTACGGTGAAATATATCAGAGACGGAATCGACGGATTGATATTTCAAAGTGAAAACGCAGAACAGTTAAAAGAGATACTTGAAAGATGCGTTCGGGGTGAATTTGATCTTGGTCAGATGGGCAGGAATGCAAGAAATGTGTATGAAGAATATTTTTCTATGGAAGCGTTTGAAAACCGCTTTTTGGAGCTTATTGCAAATAGAGTATAAGAAGTATTAATCAATGGATTTCTTAACTGGTCTGCTTGTATATCGTCAGCTCTGCCTTCAATTGATGTTGTTAGGATAGAAATAAAATAGGAAGGAGCGGACTTATGTCATTGGAAAAAGATCATCTGTTTCAGGAATATTACGGTGAGAAGATTGCCTTATATGGATTAGGGACGGGGACACAAAAGGCGCTCCTTTCGTTCAGGGATTATTTTGAGATCATAGGTCTGCTGGATAGTTTTCAGGAGAGCGGGGAGCTTTTCGGGAAAAAGATTATGTCTCTGCCGCGGGCGATGGCCGCGGGGGTGAGGCTCATCGTTGTGGTTGCCCGTCCTGGTTCTTGTAAGGCGATTGCACAGAAGATCGGCGATGTCTGCCGGGAGCATGAGATTGCGCTTATGGATATCCGGGGAAAGAATCTTCTGGAAAGAAAACGTGTTACTTATGATTTTACGGGTATTAACGGAGGGACGAAGGAGGAGCTGTACCGGAAGATCGCCCGGGCGAATGTGGTAAGCTTCGACCTCTTTGATACGCTGGTTATGCGGGAAGTATTGTCTTCGGCGGATATCGCCGAGCTGACAGACGCGGTTCTACGAGAGAAGGGCGTTGATATCCCTGATTTTACAGCGCTGCGTCTGGGGGCAGAAAAGCGGCTGTCGAAATATACGGCTCCTACATTGGAGGAATTATATGTCGATATAAAAAGATCAATACCGGAAATTTCTCTTTCGCTTGCGGAACTTGCCGGACTGGAATGGGAGACAGATTATAAGACGATCGTGCCTAGGCGGGCAGTGTGTGAGATCTTTGATTATTGCATCAACCAGGGGAAGCGGGTTTACATCGTAACAGATACCTATTATTGTCTGGAGCGTATAGAGGCAGTATTAGAGAAATGTAATATATCGGGCTATGTAGGGATCTATGTGTCTTGTGAATATGGCGCCGGAAAGCGTCAGGGACTATTCGACAGGCTGAAGGAGACGGAAGGGAATCGAAAGTATCTGCATATCGGCGATGATGAAGCGGCGGATATAGAGACGGCGTCCGGGGTCGGTATGGATACGTTCCGTGTATACAGCGGGGAGGAATTACTGGATACAGTTGGAAATATGGGGATGGAGCCGTATATGGACGGCCTGACCGAACGGCTGAAGATAGGGATGCTTACGGCAAAATTATTCAACGATCCGTTTCGGTTCGAAGCAGAGAAACGAAAGATAGAACTTAGGAATGCGTATGATATAGGATATCTGCTCTGTGCGCCGATTATTGCGGATTTTGTTTTGTGGTTCCGGGAGCGGGTGAGGTATTATGAGATCCCCAATATCTGGTTTTGCGCAAGAGACGGTTATCTGTTGCAGAAACTGTACCGGATATTGGATGATACGAAGGACTCCGTGTATTTCATGACGTCCAGGATGGCGGCAATCCGGGCGGGGGTGACGGATGAAGGGGATCTCTCTTATGTGGACAGCATGAAGTACAGCGGAACAACGGAGGAGAATCTTAAGAGCCGGTTTGGGCTGGAGGCGGAGCGCATAGAAGCTGTGAATGAAAAGGCGTCGGGTTTATTAAGATACAAAGACAGTATTCTGGAAAAAGCGGTTTATGAGCGGGGGAATTATAAGAAATACATAAATACGCTGAAAATAGAAGAAGGAGCAATTGCTTTTTTTGATTTTGTGGCGAAGGGAACGACGCAGATGTATGTTCAGAGGCTTGCGGGACGTTCCTTTAAGGGGTTATATTTTTTGCAGCTTGAACCGGAATTCATGAGTGATAAGGGGTTGGAAATCGAACCGTTTTATGGTGCGGACGAGATGGAGACCAGCAGGATTTACGACAATTATTACATATTGGAGACGATTCTGACAGCGCCGCATCCTGGCGTATGCGGGTTTGATAATAGCGGAAGGCCGAGGTTTGCAGAAGAAACCAGAACAGAAAGGGATATCATATGTTTCAGTCAGGCGCAGGAAGGGATCATAGATTATTTTCAGAGATATCTTGAATTACTGCCCGAGGGTATGAGGAAAGAGAGCAAAGAGCTGGATGAAGTGATCCTGGGATTATTTGCGAATTTAGAGATTCAGGATGATGATTTTCTGTCTCTTGTTGTGGAAGATCCTTTTTTTAACAGGATAACGGGAATCAAGGAATTGATTCGGTGAAAATTCTTCATAAAAACAGATGGAAGCAATATTTGCTGTCTTGAATACAATTTTCTTAAGATTCATGTTATAATGTATCAGTACATTGGTAATATAAGGGGGAGAATGACGTGCAGTTTGAACTTATGGCATCCATGATGTGCGCCGACTATGGTAATTTGGAGAAGGAAGTAAAAAACTTAGAAGAGGGCGGCATTGATTCTTTTCATATAGATATTATGGACGGACGTTACGTCCCGAATTTTGCCATGTCTTTGAACGACATGCGCTACATAGCGAAGACGGCGGGAAAACCGCTGGATGTTCATCTGATGATCGAGCATCCCAATAACCGGATTGATCTGTTCCTTAATAACCTGCGTAAAGGAGATACGGTCTACATCCATCCGGAAGCGGAATACCATCCGTCCACCACTTTGCAGAAGATCATTAACG
>OFGG01001887.1_pt1 | contig 12508 bp, 10 predicted proteins | sample 1521701 | NCBI WGS metagenome assembly OFGG01 (sample SAMEA3504081, study PRJEB24116) | mouse gut metagenome | biome: mouse gut; feature: mouse-associated habitat; material: faeces | place: Denmark | collected 2011
TGGATTTCTCCATGGGGTTAAAGCAATATCCCCCAAAGCGAAAAAGGAGCTGCAAATATGTGCAGCCCCAATTTCAATTATCTATATTACACTACCATTTTATCTTTAATCCCACCAAAAATACCATACCTTGGATTTTTCCAGTCCTGCTGCCAGTTCAGAAAGTTTATAGGTTTGCGTTCCCTGATCAACGCGGTCTGAACAAAATCCATAATGTTCTTTTGCTGCTTCCAGGCTGTCCACTCCATTTAAACCAGACGGAGCATAGAACTCCATGACATCATTTGTAAATGCCGCTGGAACAGCATTATACTTTTTATACCAGTATTTACAAATTGCCAGCATATCATCAGTAGCTGGATATTCATTCCAACCGCCCAAAGGAATATAGGCAACAACTTCCCAAGGATTTTTGACTGGAATCTCCAAAAGCAGCGTATCTGCTTCTAATGTGCCATCCTCATAAGAACAACATCCTATAAAGTTTGTTACTTCCTCTCCTTCTGTTTCTTCTCCTATGAAATCTATGAGCTCATCTTCATCAAAACATTCTGTATATTCCTGGAAACGTTCCTCCAAAATTTCCTTGCCGTTGTCCTGACATTTGGCAATCTCATCCTGAATGTTATATCCTTCCTTTTCCATTTCCTGAAGTAATGGACCTACATACTCATTCAGGCAAACAATTGCAGGACAAAATCCCTCCTTTTTTCCAAGCTCATATGCCTTCAAATATGCCTGCTCCACTAAATCGGGATCCGTCCCCTTCTCAAATACTGTATATTTGCATCGAAAACTGTCTGCAATCTGTTTGGTTTCATCATTCATTGTTTTTTCCCTCCTTCCCTCCTTTTTCAAGCAATGTACGCTCGGAGTTTCTTTTATTATACACCTCATTTTCTATCGTATCAACAGATATTTATGAATTTTTTAACCTGCTTGAAAATATGCTGTCACAAAATTTTCCCAATTACATTGCGTTTTAAGGTATGATACGCCATCGAAATATAAAGGGAATAGATTAGAAAAAACAATCCCAATGCAATTCCCGTAATGACAAGCGGGTGGCTGACACCTTCCATAGTTCCCGGTTCTACAGAATAACCCAGATTTATGATAAATGAAACACCGATAACAATAGAAGGTATCGCAGGCATCGCATAGTAAATCGCTAACTGCGTCCGCAGCGCTTTTCTCATTTCCCGATGCTCCATTCCAAGCTTATACAAGAGCGCAAATTGGCGCTGAAATCGCTCTGTCTCACAGAGTTGCTGTATCGTAAGAATCACTGCAGCAGTCATCGTAAGGGTCAATGCCAGATAATACAGGGGAAAAACTGTCATCACTGTCATCGAAGCCGTCTCCGCTTCCTCTGCAGAACGGATGATAAGCCGTGTATCGAAATCCCATGTTGTGTTTATTATTTGATCGAACCTGTTTTCCAGCAGCGTATATTGCGCCTCACTGATTGGATTTTCTGACATAAGTGCATAAATATGGTGGCTCACAGGGCGGTCCTGCACCACCTCATCTGGTACTACCACAACAAATCCGTGTCCATTCACATTCCACAAATTTTGTGCAAAAATCTCTGTATGCATACCAGCAAAACGCAGCGTGTGGCGTCCTGCTGCAATAGTCTGATTCCAATTTCCCAATGCTTCCGCCACATAGGGCCGACAGTGAATCAGATAGGTATCTGGCTCCAATTTGACTTCCGCATACCCCAGCATCTTCCGAAGCGCCGCATAATCACTCATGCGCATCAACACATCCTTCTCATTATAATAAGTACTAACGTTCTGCATCTTTTCCTCAATACGATCGGATATGTCTGTATTTTCTCCCAAGTATATACTATACCGTCTGGAAGATTTCACAGAAATGCTGTCTTCAATCGCTTCCATAAAATCTTTTATTGCTTTTTCTGATTGCTCACGAAATCCCAACATCAAATCAAAGCAAGTCACTTGTTCTGCCCGATTCACAAAAATAGCCCGAAAAACCATTCCTGTTCCTTCCGATACCAATGTCGCTGTAAACAACAAGGCAATCGTAGCCATCACAACTCCCATTGTGGAAAGCTTTGCTGACAAAGTACGAAATATAAGAAGATTCTGTTTTTGATACTTCTGCGCTGCATGTTTTTCAAACCAGACTGGAACGCCAGAAGAAAAACTCGCAAAAAATCCATACAGAAAAATAATGATACACAACGCACCAATGATGCCCAAAAGCAAATCCCTCATCATAAGACACAGCGTACCAATCATTCCTAGTACAATGGAAATCACAAATATCTTTTTCTGTAAACCGTTTTTTTGAATCATCGCATTTTCGTTTTTCCGCTCAAAATAAATAAGATCATAAATTTTCATTGACCGGATTCGCCTGCGATTCTTGAACTGCGCAAGCAGATATATCCCCACAAAATAGATTGCTGTCAGCACAATCGCCCGATACGAAAAAGAAATAGAAAATTGATAGGAAACATCAAACATTGTCAGCACAATTGCCCTTAAGATCTGAAATACAAAACCTCCGAGCAAAAAGCCAAAAGAAAGCGCAATCCCTCCTACAGCGACATTTTCCAAAAAGAACATTCGCGCCACCTGTCGATTTTCAAGTCCAATCAAAATGTATGTTCCCAGTTCCCGACTGCGTCGGCTCAACATAAAATTCGTTGTGTAGGAAACCAGCCATCCAATAATACATATAACCACAATGCTAACCAAAACAATTATGCTTTTCATATTCTTCATGAGTCGGGACAAATTCTGAATCTCCTCAGAAAAAACAAGCCCATTAAACGTATAAAGCAGGGCAGCGGCTAAAACCATTGTAACAAAGCAGACAAGATAATCCCTTGCCTGCCTTTTGGCATTGCGCAGAGAGAGTTTAAATAACGTCACTGATATCACCTCCCAACAATGCCAAAACATCTATAATTTCATGATAAAAAACAGAACGTGTCCGTTCCCCGCGCAATAGCTCATTGAAAATACGCCCATCTTTGAGAAACAGTACACGGCCTGCATAGCTCGCGCTATAGGCATCATGTGTTACCATTAAAATTGTAGCATTCATATTTTGGTTCATCTCTGTCATAATTTCCAAAAGATTCTTGGAGGATTTTGAATCAAGCGCCCCTGTCGGCTCATCTGCCAGCAGCAAGGACTGCCCTGCTACAATTGCACGCGCACAGGCAGCACGCTGTTTCTGCCCACCAGATACCTGATATGGGAATTTTCCCAAAATGTCATAAATTTCTAATTTATCTGCTACTTCCTTCACTTGTTTCTGAACTGTATGCGCATCTCTGTGATTGAGCGACAATACAAGACCAATATTTTCTTCAATTGTCAGTGTATCCAACAGATTAAAGTCCTGAAACACAAATCCCAGCCGTTCTCTCCGAAACTGCGCCAATTTTCCAACAGGCAGCTGCGCAATACTTTCGCCATCCAGCAAAATATCCCCAGCACTTACGGTATCAATTGTTGAAATGCAGTTTAGCAAAGTAGTCTTTCCACTTCCTGATGCACCCATAATCGCAATAAATTCGGCATCCATCACATCAAAGCTGACACGGTCTAATGCTTTGGTGACATTGTTTTTGCTTCCATAATATTTCTCTATATTTCTCACTTGCAGCATATGATTGCCTCCTTTTTTTAATCGCTGCGCGATAGCACTATCCAGCAGAAGTTATTTGTATAAAACACTTAACATTTCTTAGCTGGACTTTTAATTTGGTGCTTTTATTTTATTGCAAAAACATACCGTTTTGTATCGCTTTGCTATTGATTTTCCTTACAGTTTTGTAAGGTTTTGCTTTGCTGGAAACGTCAGTGTCACACATGTTCCCTGATTTACCCTTGAATTAACCTTAATATCAATTTGCAGATAATCTGCCAGTCTATGGCAAAGATACAGCCCCATTCCTGTAGAACCTCCCCTAGAACGCCCATTGCTGCCTGTAAATCCACGGTCAAATACACGCGGCAATTCATGTGATTCGATACCAATACCATTATCCTGCACCATCAACTGCACCTGATTTCCAAGCCGCCTTGACACCAAAGAGATCACAGGGGCCTCACTTTTGTATTGAACTGCGTTCTGAAACAATTGTCCCAATACAAACCCCAGCCATTTTTTATCTGTATAGACAATCTGATCTATATTTTCCAGCTCCAATCGTATATTATTTTGAATCATCAGTGTCTTATACTGTTCAATCGACTTTGCAGCAATCTCTTCTAGGCTAGTCTGGCAGATTACCATATCTTTTTCTGGATTTTCCAGCCGCGCATAAAACAATGCCCGCTCCACATGCGCTTCAATTTTGGCAAGTTCCGGCGCAAGCTTTCTCCGGATTTCCAAGTCTGCATTGCGGCAAATTAACCCTGCTGCTGTGATTGGCGTTTTGATCTCATGCACCCAGCTCTCCACATACTCCTGATATTCCTGATAGGATCCCCTTGCATTCGAAACATTGCTTATCATTGCCATTCCAGCCCTGCGTGACAAATCAAATAGCTTCCGCTCATAAATGCTTTGCGGTTTCGGAATACATTCTGCAAACAAATACTTCTCATCCAAATTATCCATAATGCACTCCAATTCGCATAAATGCGAACGCATTTTCACAAACTGAATCGCCTGTATCCCTATAAAAAAGAAAAACCACATAATCAGCAATAATGTAATAATTCCTATGCTTGTACCTGTAGACAACAGAACTGTTGTTGACACGATTACAAAAACCGCCTGAAGAACAAAATGCCCCAAGCGGTCCTCTACCCATTCAAAAAATGTCATATGACCTCCAACTTTATACTTGATATCCCATTCCTCTGCGCGTTTTTATCCAATCTGGTTTCCCGATTGCGGCCAGCTTGGTGCGAAGCCTCGTTACATTGACACTGAGCGTATTATCATCAATATAAATTTTGTTGTCCCAAAGTGTTTCAATCAAATCAGACCGGGATACAATCTCACCTGCATGTTCCATCAAGCAAGCCAGTATCTGCATTTCATTGCGTGATAGCACTTGTGATTGTTCGTTTGCTGTTACCGTTCCCTTTGTCAGATTCAGCCGCAGCCCATCTCGCTCCAATATATCCGCCCCTGATGTGCTGCCTCTGCGCAAAACTGCCTTGATGCGTGCAAGCAATACCGGAATATTATATGGCTTGGTAATATAGTCATCTCCTCCAAGACTTAGCGCCCTTATCTCATCCATACTCGAATTCCTGCTGGTAACAAAGATAATTGGTGTCTTTCGATTTTTTTGCAGACTGGCGCACCAAGAAAACCCATCCCGCCCTGGCAATCCAATATCCAGTAAAATCAAATCCGGTTTTTCCTGTTCTGCCTGTCTGGCAATCTCAGCAAAATCTACTTCCAAAACAGGAAAATATCCTTCATTTTGGAGAAGAAGTGCCAATTCATCGCGTGTAGAAGCGTCATCCTCAACAATCATTATTTTATACATTTATAGACACCAGCCTACTTTCTCAAAATCTTTTCCATTGGCTTGCCTTTTGCAAGTTCATCAATCAACTTATCGAGATAACGTATTTCACGCATCAGCTCAGGCGTCACCTCCTGTACCCGCACACCACATATCATTCCTTTTATCAGTTTTCTTTTCTCATTCATGCAAGGCGCATTTCCAAAAAACTCCTCATAACTTGTTGGTTTTTTCACCATACGTTCCAGCTCTTTGTTGGTGTACCCTGTCAGCCACCGAATGATTTCGTTGACCTCCGCCTTGGTGCGCCCCTTTCTCATCGCTTTATCGACAAGCAGTTTATAAACGACCGAAAATTCCATTGCATATATTTTATCAATATCCATGCTTACCTCCCTACCATATACTTCCCAACATCTTTGCTATTTTGGTTCATTATAACACAAAACGCGGGTCTGCAATACTGCAAGCCCGCATAAATTAAAATATTCTCGTAAATATTTCATCAGATTTCATTTGCTGCATGGTATGCACTGCGGATAGCTGCCGCAATATCTGCTGTGCGTTCCCCGGAACAATCCCCAATATATGTAATAGGCGCTGTAATTCCAGCCGCGTCAAATATATTTTTCCTGGAGCCAAGCGCATTGACAATGGTATCCGCTGAAATTACTGCTTCAGTATTGTCTGTCAGGTTCGTCGCATAAATAACATTGTCGCGAATTTCATTCACTTTTGTGCTGACATGCTGCGCTACGCCATGTTTCTCAAAATCCTTTGTAATCAGCGGAAGTACGGTACCTGACTCTCCCGCAGCAATTTTATCAAGCATTTCTACAATAGCAACCTTATAGCCTTTATCCGCCAGATATTCTGCTGTTTCTGTACCTACGAGTCCGCCGCCCAACACCACACAGGTGCCAGAAACTTCTGTGCCTTTCAAAACGTCCCATGAAGAGACAACATTGCTGTTTTCTACCGGCATTGGCAGCGCCATATTATGAGCACCGACTGCCACAATGATGCTGTCAAATCCGTTCAACTCCTCTGCAGTTGGCTCCGTGTGAAGCTTCAAATCCACATGCAGCGTCGGAAGAATTTTTTCATAATACGAAACCGCACGAAGAATCTCGCTCTTTCTGGGTGGCACTGCCGCCAAATGAATTTGTCCGCCAATCTTCTCTCCCTTTTCAAAGAGCACAACCTGATGTCCGCGTTTTGCTGCGACACGCGCTGCCTCAAGTCCGGCAATTCCGCCGCCGACAATTGCAACTTTCTTGATATCCTCTGACGGTTTTATAAATATGGTTGTCTCATCTCCGTTTTCCGCGTTGAGCACACAAGAAATATAACGGCGGTTCTGAATCGCATCCACACATCCTTTATTGCAGTTTAAGCATTCCCGAATACACTCACCGGGTGCTGCTTCCCTGATTGCCGCTACTACTTCCAGCGCATATCTTGTCCTGTTCTCTAAGCTGCCTCCGTACTCGTCTGTGCGGTGGTTCAATAATTTTGAACACATAGATCCCAGCAGTCTGTCTCCATGTACCTCAATCGCATCCACACCTGCTTTTTGAGCTCTCGCGGCACACTGTGCGATACTTTGACAAATCTGTGACAACTGTTCTTTGGTCGCCTCGTCCACAAAATGCTGCATTTCATAACGAAGTTTTGCATAGGCCTCTTTTGTTACTTTCTCTGCCTGTTTTGTCTGCGTTTGATATTCTTCCTGATTTCCGGCCGCTTGTGCTTCTGCTGCGGCTTTCCGTGCCATTTGTGCTGTCATGATCAGCTTTCCGACGCCGGGCACATCATACTCCGGATGGAAGATTTGCAGTGCAAGTTTGCTGCCATGTGCGTGCAGTGCATTTGCCAGTTTCTCAAATGCAGGAATCTGACTGTCATCATAAAGCATTGGCGTCGGCGATGCTGTGCGGACTGGCGCCACATCGCCAATAACAATATAGGCAGCCCCGCCCTTGGCAAGACGCTCATAAAATCCAAGGCTGCGCGCCCCTATAGAGCCGTCGCGCTCCTCATACCCCGTTGTCAGCGGCGGAAACATGATCCTGTTTTTTAGTGTCATATTTCCTACCTGAATTGGTTCTAATATTTTCTTCTCCATACATAACCTCCATTCTGGGTTGCGTTTTTCTATATTTAAATTGGCTGCATTGTTTTACAAATTTTTCGCAAATGCATATGCTTCTGCAATCGCATCTTTTAAATTTCCTACCTGATTGCAGTCTCCAAGAACATGGGCGCCCTCAAAATTTACCAGTGCGGGCGTGTAACCCACTGCAAATACAAGGGTATCTGCATCATCAATCACATACTCTGTTCCATTTTTGATATATGTAATGCTGGTTTCATCTACTTTGGAAACCGTACTTTTGAGCTCAATCTTTACACCTTTTCGCATCAGGCGCTGTGTCAGCACACTCTTGGCAGCGCCGCCCTCACCTGCCATAAGCGCATCTGTCATTTCAATCACTGTCACATCGCGGTTTGCCGGAAAACGGTCATCAATTAAGGGCGCCAAATAATCTGCTGTTTCACAGCCCACAGAACCGCCGCCAAGAATCACTACTTTTCGTCCCGGAAATCCTTTGCCGGACAGAATATCATCTGCGGTCATCGTCTGATGGAAGCACTTAAATGCCTCAATTTCTTTTGCCTTTGCATCCGAAGTACAGAGCACTTCATATCCCGCAAACTCTGATGCAATCATGTCCGGCGTAACCTCACAGTTTTTGCGTATTTCTACCCCTGTATTTTGCAGTCTCCGCGTCATAAATTGAATTACCTTGCACAGCTCCTGTTTGCCAATCGGCACCGCCGCCAAACGAAGCAGTCCGCCCAGCTCCTGCGTTTTTTCACACAAGACTACCTCATGCCCGCGCATCTTTGCAATATATGCTGCTTCCATTCCGGCCGGCCCGCCGCCGATTACCAATACCTTTTTCTTTTCTACTGCCGGCGCCACCGCATCTGATTGTACAGACGGATTGACCGTGCACGAAATCGGTTTGCCAAACATAATACCCGTCAGACAGCGGCCGCAGCCAATACAGGGGCGAATATCCTCTGTTTTTCCGGCAAACGCCTTGTTAGCAAACGCACTGTCACAGAGATTGGGTCTGCCAATCATACAAATATCCGTCTTTCCATTTGCAATTAATTCTTCTGCAATCCACGGTTCATTGATGCGTGCAACAGTCGAAACAGGAATATTCAGGTGCCTGCGAATTTCTTCCGCCGCATGTGCATGGGGCGCCGGAGAGGTTCCCGGTGCCGGCATAGAACTGCCGCGCTTGATGGTATTGCCGCCGGATACATGAATAAAATCCACCCCTGCCGCTTCCAGCTGCTTTGATACATAAATCATATCATTGAGCTTCAAACCGCCGTCACTGTATTCATCACCGGAAATGCGCACATCCATCACAAAATCGTCCCCGCACCGTTTCCGAATTTCTCTGATTATTTCCAAGGTCAGGCGCAAGCGTCCATTGATATCCCCGCCGTATTCATCTGTGCGTTTGTTATATAATGGTGTGAGAAAACCGCCCAAAAGCCCATGTGCATGTGCTGCCTGAATCTCTACGCCGTCACCGCCTGCCTGCTTGAAACGGTATGCGGCATCGCCAAACTGTTTTATGATTGTGTGCAGCTCTTCCACTGTGACAGGCCGCGGTGCTGACTTGGCATAGTACGGTCCGATATTGGACGGCGCGATCAGCTGCGGCGTCCCCGGAATGGGAAATGCCATATACGCCGGATGAAACAGCTGCGATAAAATTTTCGTATCGTACTGATGTACTGCGTCCACCAACTTTTTCCAGCCGGGTATGTAGGAATCATCATAGATGGACATATCCCCCGGCAGATAGGTATAAACGGGTTCCACCGTCGTCACTTCTGTGATAATCAGGCCGACGCCGCCCTTTGCCCGGTTTGAATAATGCTCAATTAATGCATCTGTCACATATCCTTTTTCAGCTAAATTAGTGGATAGCGGCGGCATAAAAATGCGGTTTTTTACAGTTGTTTTCCCGATCTGAATCGGTGAAAACAAATTCGAAAACAGTTGCATAAAAATCCCCCTTTCTTTTGTAAAGATAGATTGTATAGGTATAAAGTTGCTAAATTCATTATACGCAAAAAACAGTTGGATTAATTATCATTTTTTGATATAATCATATTATATTTTGATGTATTATCGTTTTGATATGAAAGCTTATCACAGGAGCAGAACATGCAATACTTATACAAAATCAGAACCTATCATTTGGAACCGGAAAGCACCCACACATTTCGTTCCGGCAGCAGATATCAAATCCTTTTTGTCATTCGCGGCTCCTGCCAGCTCTATGCCGCTGGAAAAAAGTGGATTTGCCGTTCTTCAGACATTATTTTATTAAAGCCGGAACAATCACAAACACTTGCGCCATCTACCCCCAAACTGTCCTGCGCCCTTCTTTGCGTGAGTATTCCTGTAGAGTCTCTGGCCGCACTGTCTGATGCAACCTGCGATCTGGTACAGCATTTTGGCGTTGCGCCTTATGGTGTTTCTGTGATCTGTGCAGAAATCAAATCCGTGATGCTGATCCGAAATCTAATTATGAAGCTTGATACACTCAAGGAAGAAACAGTGAAAATCGGAACCGAATTGTATGAAAAAAGCCTGTTTACTACATTTCTTGTCTTATTTTTGCGTACCTGTGTCCAAAGCGATCAGGTTCACCAGTCCCGTCAAAAGAAGGTCTTGATTATCGATGATGTTTTTCAATATATTAGCCATCATCTGACCGAGGACCTCTCTTTAAAAACATTAGAACGCGAGTTTTTTGTTTCCGGTGAGCACATTTCCAGAGAATTTAAAAAGCGTACAGGAATTACCCTGTACGCTTATATCACGCGCTCGCGCATCGACCTGAGCAAAAAATATCTACTTCAGGGAATCCCTGTCCGCGATGTTTGTCAATTGTGCGGTTTCAGCAGCTACAACCACTTTTTTAAAGTATTCAAAAAAGAATGCGGCATCACGCCTATGATGTATTATAAAAAGAAACGTATGTAGCGGCAAACGTCAGATTACCTAAAAATAAAAACAGTATGAAAAAATAATCTGACTGTTTGCAATCATTTATCAGATTTTAAAAGGGAAAGAGATTCAGATCAGAAAATGATGCTATTTGAACTTAACAAAAGGAAGGATTAAAAAATGAAACAGCGTATGCGCAATATTGTGATTGTTCTATTTTGCAGCATTGTATTAAACAGTTGTGGTAAATTGCAGGAGGAAGAGCATAGCCCATCTTCTGTTGAAATTCAGGAAGATGGTGAATCGTATGAAGTGTCTTTGGAAGAAGAGAAAAGCACTGATATGCCAGCATCAGAACCATTGCAGGAAGATCAAGAAGATGGTGTGGTGGAAATCTATGCCGGTGGAGATGTGATAGACATTTCTGAAGATAGCATGACAGCGCAAATATCACCACAGGATATTTTAACAGGAAATCCTGTTCTTTATAATCGTTTTCAGGCTGGCGGCTGGATTTTTGAGTGGCTGATTTCAGATTATGATGATGCTGATAACTGGTTTCTTGAAGAAGGTGTTTTGGTGATCTCCCGTGAAGGGAATACAAAAGAGATACAGATTGTTCCTGTAAAAGCAGAGGGAGGCTATGCGACATGGGTTTCTGCAAATAATAAATTTGAGTATGTAGATGTGAATTTCGATACGGTTCCAGATCTTTTAATCTGTACAGGTCATCACGGCAATCAGGGGGCATTGACTTATTATTGTTTTTTGCAGACAGAAACTGGGTTTGTGGAGGCGCCGACCTTTTCGGATATTCCCAATCCTTCGATTGATGCTGAGAATCAATTGATACTTAGTCAATGGCGTAATTCTGCGGCTTCTCATAGCTGGGCAGAATATAAATGTGAGGACAATATATTTGTTTTGTCCAGAGAATTGCGGGAGGAACTGCTTGTTGTTTCAGATGAAGAAATATGGGTATGGACGGTAAATGGGGAAGAAATTGGCAGGAGTAATGAACTTTCTAAAGCAGAGATTGAGAATCTTTTGTATAATGAAAACAGTGAATGGAACTTATCACACAGCCGGTGGGTGTGTCAGTTTAAGTGTGTAAGTTGTTTTGAAAATACTATCTCTTAAAACTGCTTAGAAGCTATCCTAAAATCCTCGGAAGCCTGTCAAGGTAAGCCTTCCAGCCTTTACAGGCTTTTGAGGATTTGATATAATCTCCAATGGCAGTTTTAAGAAAATACACAGTTTATTTTACACTCCCCAGCCGGTGGCAAATACTATATAATAATGGTATGATGTCAGATTACAGTATCTATGGTGAACCAATTGAGTAGGAAACACTGCGCCCACTCCTTATTTTTCATATTGTGGTATATCCTTCATTTTCTTTGCAGGAATACCGCCGACAATTGTATTTGCCGGAACGTCTTTCGTCACAATAGCTCCTGCGGCAATCACTGCGCCATCACCAATCGTAACACCGGGCAACACCACCGCATTTGCGCCAATCCATACATTCTTCCCTATATGAATGGGAGCAGGCTCCAGATTTGCACGCTCGTTTGGATTGATACAGTGGTTTAATGTTGCAAGCACCACATTATGACCAAGAAATGTGCCGTCACCGATGGTAATCCCGCCCTGATCCTGAAATTTACATCCGCTGTTAAAAAACACATGCTCTCCAATGGTACTGTTTTTCCCGCAGTCCGTATAAAAAGGAGGGAAAATGTTCAGTGTATTGTTTAGTGGTTTCCCTGTTAATCTGGAAAATATCTCCCTTATTTCCTCGGGCGTGTGATAGCTGTTGTTGATTTCTGCTGTCAGCTTCAGCGCTTCCTGTGAGAGCATACACATATACTGATGCGTTTCAGAGCCGGCGATTATCGTTTTTCCGCTGTTCATATATTCAACTTGAGAGTAAAAAGTTCTATCAAAAAAATAACTCTTCCATATGGATTTATGGT
>OFGG01001898.1_pt1 | contig 12486 bp, 10 predicted proteins | sample 1521701 | NCBI WGS metagenome assembly OFGG01 (sample SAMEA3504081, study PRJEB24116) | mouse gut metagenome | biome: mouse gut; feature: mouse-associated habitat; material: faeces | place: Denmark | collected 2011
CGGCTGTCTGACGGCGGGCGGCTTGCTTAGGGCAGTATTTCATAGGGCGTTCCTCCTGCTTTTTGATCTCTGCTGGTACCGGGGCGGCGTCACGGACCGCCCCGGTACTTCTTCTGCGTGGCGATGCCGCCGCGGATGTGCCGCTCGGCCTTGTTCTGCTCCAGGACCTCCTTGACCTGGAGGTAGAGGCTCCTGTTGTAGATGGGCAGGCGCTCCTGGATGTCCTTATGTAAGGTTATCGCTAATTAGAACGGTACTGTCCAGCCCTAAATCGCCCAAAAGGCGCAGGTAGATGTCAACATTCCCCTCTTTATCTACCTCGATCTTCTGTATAATACGCTTGAGCTGGGTGTTGGTCATCTGATGTACGTCGGTGATGTCCTCGATCTCCTTGAAGGTGCTGGTCAGGACGCTCTCCAACTGCTCCCCTTTGGTCAGGTTGTAGGAGATCATCTTCAATTCGTTCTCCAGCCGCTCAATCTCCTTGCGCATCCCGCCGATCTTGGCGTTCAGCTCGTCACGGGAGATCAGGTCGTCGGCGTACATATCCATGTACTTCTGCCGTGTCTTTTGCAGCTTGGTGAGCTGGGCGGTCAGCTCCTTCTCGTAGTCCAGGTTCTCATCCGTGGCCTTGTAGACCTTCTGGAACTGGTTCACCACATAGCTGATGACGGACTTCTTTGCTTTCAGCAGTCCGGCGAAGTATTCCTGCAAGACCTCGATCAGCTCCTCCTCATCCACCGTCACGGCGTTGGGGCAGCTGTCGGCTCCCCGTCCGTTGTGACCGGAGCAGACCCAGCGGACATAGGTGTTCTTATAGGTTCGGACGGTACGCCGGAAGGACCAGCCGCACTCCTTACACTTGATGAGGGTGGAGAACAGGTGCTTATTGCTCTGCCGCTCCCGAGTGATCTTGAAAGCACTGTGCCGGGAGTGCAGGACTTCCTGTGCTTGTTGGAAGGTTTCATCGTCAATGATGCGCAGCTCGGGCTTGTCCACCACGATCCAGTCAGTCTCGTCCCTGTCCGCCCGCTGTCCGGTGAGGAAGTCCGTGACCTCCTGCTTGCCATTGATGATCTTCCCGGTATACAGCTCGTTTCGGAGGATATGCCCCACAGCGTTCTGGCTCCACTGGCAGTTGCGTTTGGTCTTCAGGCCACGCTCGTTGAGCATATTGGCAATCTTGGCGGAGCCGTAGCCCTCCTGGGTGTACCAGTGATAGATCTGCCGGATGACAGCAGCCTCCTCCTGGTTGATGGTCAGGTTGAAGTAGTCGCCGATGGTCTTGTCGTAGCCGTAGACGATGTTTGGGACACGGCCCTTCTCGGCGTTCAGCTTCTTGCCGAACTTCACCCGCTTGGAGGTATTGGCGCTCTCCTCCTGAGCCAGCGCACCGAAGATGGTTAAAACAAATTCGCTGTTACCCATGCTGGTCATGTTGGCGGTGAGGAACTGGGTCTCGATGCCCAGGGCTTTCAGCCTGCGGACATTTTGCAGCAGGTCAACCGTGTTCCGGGCAAAGCGGGAGATGTCCTTGACCACCACCATGTCGAACAAGTGGTGCTCGGCGTCCGCCATCATCCGCAGGAACTCCTTGCGATTCTTGATCTTCGTGCCGGACAGGCCCTCGTCAGCGTACAGGCGGATGAGGGTGTCTCCGGTACGCTGGGTGTACTCAGAGAAGAACTCCTTCTGTGCCTCCAGACTGTTGAGCTGGTCTTCTTTCTCCGTGGAGACACGGCAGTAAGCGGCAATGTTCATAGGTAAACCTCTCCATTAAAATCAAGACGTTCTACTATATCTGTATGATAGCACACCTTCGCTAGAGAATCAATGCCGAAATTTAGTGGAACTACCTTTAGTAGATCATGATTGACTAACTTGTGGCTGATGTGGTATACTAAATGAGAAGAATGGGGGTGTGGCTATGTTTATCGGAAGAGAGCGGGAGTTGAAATCGCTGGAGCAACTATACGCATCAGGCAAGTTTGAGTTTGCAGTTGTGTATGGCCGCCGCCGCGTGGGAAAGACAGCCCTTCTGACCCAGTTTATCCAGGGTAAGAAAGCTATCTATTTCATGGGCGTGGAGAGCAATGCCAAGCAGAACCTGGAGAACCTCAGCAAGAGCATCCTGGAGTACGCCAGCGGCATTGCGGCGGAGACTTCCTTCGTGTCCTTCCAGGCGGCGCTGGAATGTGTTTTTAAGATGGCGGAGAAGGAACGGGTGATCCTCGTGCTGGATGAGTACCCCTATGTGGCACGGTCCTCCAAAAGCCTTGCTTCCACCTTGCAGCTCCTGATCGACAAAAATAAGGATACCTCCAAGCTGATGTTGATCCTCTGCGGCTCGTCCATGTCCTATATGGAGGATCAGGTGTTGGCATACAAGGCCCCGCTCTACGGCAGGCGCACGGCACAGATGAAGCTGCTGCCCTTCGACTTCGAGGAGACCTGCCGCTATTTCAGCCACTTCAAGGGCGAGGACAAGGCGTTGGCCTACGGGATCGTCGGGGGGACACCACAATACCTGCTGCAAATCAACGACCGTCTGAGTATTGAGGAAAACATCAAGAACACCTTCCTCAATCCCATTTCCTTTCTCTATGAGGAGCCGGTGAACCTTCTGAAGCAGGAGGTGCGGGAACCAGCCATTTACACGGCAATCATTACCGCCATTGCAGCAGGGGCTTCTCGGATGTCGGAGATTTCAAGCAAGGTCGGCGAGGATACCAACGTCTGCGCCAGCTACATCAAGAATCTCATCAGCCTGGGGATCGTGCAGAAGGAGACTCCCTATGGGGAGAAGGCTTCCCGTAAGTCCCTGTACTCCATCGAGGATAATATGTTCCGCTTCTGGCATCGCTTTGTGCTGGAGAACAATTCCTTGATTGCCCGTGGAGCCGCTGACCTGGTGTACCAGCGCATCGCGCCGCAGCTCGACCACTACATGGGCAAGGTGTTTGAAGAGATATGTAAACAGTATCTTTGGAAGCTGCTGCTGGATGGGCGCTCCCCGGTGGAGTTTGCTTCCCTGGGTCGCTGGTGGGGGAATGATCCTGTTGAAAAGGCCCAGGCGGAGATCGACATACTGGGGGAACAGGACAAGACCACCGCCCTCTTTGGCGAGTGCAAGTGGACAAATGAACGAGTTGACCTGGGGGTATTGGAAACACTGGTTCACCGCAGCCATCTGTTCCAACACAGTAAGGTGTACTGCTTTCTGTTCTCTAAGTCCGGCTTTACCAAGGGCTGTATGGAAAGGGCAACTGAGTTAGGCAATGTGACGCTGGTGGAGTATGCGGATATACTGGAATACTATGAGGTGTAGGGCAAAAAAGGGGACACCCCGCATCATGCGGAGTGCCCCTGGCAGCGATCCGGTCCCTCATCGGCAGCGAGGGTGGTATCGGCAGCATTTTGTATTGCCGCCTCCACCTTTCCCGCGTTGGCCTCAATTAAAATTTTTAGTATGTAGTCGGCGGTCACTGCCGCTGGGTTGGGATCGTGGAACCGGTAGTTGAGCTTGCGCTGCTTCATTGCGGCATTGCCACCTCCTCCTTGATGCCTCGTCCAATCCTATGAGAGCAGAGCCGGAAGTAGTACATCGAAACCGTACTTCCTGTGTGCTATCAAGAGAATATGTAGTCAAAGGCAGAAGAGATACGGCGGCATCGCATTACGAAGGGAACCCGTACTTCTCTGTGCATTTTCCTCACCTCGCAGGGAGAGGACCACCCACAGTCCAGAGGGCCGCAGGATGGCTTCGGCTGTCAATTTACGCAGCCTGCGCGAAGTTCATTTTTCAGGGGGTGGAAACACCGTCCCCTAAATTGCGCTCTTATCGTAGCTTGCTGAGTTTGATAGCGTAGAACCGTTTGCCACCAGTGCCGTTGATCTGCACGGTGTTCTTGCTCTCGACCAGCTTTAGCGCACCCTTAGACAGCAAATAGCTGATACAATCGACAAAGCTGAGGCTTGGGGTGAAGCTCAGGAGCTTCTTCTCCAGACGCTTACCTCTCAGGCAAAGGCAGTCATAGTAAATCAAACCATCATGTTTTTCAGGCTTGAAGTTCTCTGCATCCTTTGCCAGATGAAATGCTCCTTGCTTATAAAGATCCCGAATAAGGTCAAGATAGTCTATCGTCTTTACCTCGATGCTCTCCTTGAATCGAGTCTCTTGTGCCTGTACCAGTGTGCGAAGCTGGGTGCTGAAGCTCTGGTATGTATCCTTGGCATCTTCTTCAGAGCAGAACCCAGAATCCTTGCAAAACTCCAGCAACACCATGTAGGAAATCTCAAGGTAGAACTGGGTATCCCGTAGCCTACCGTGAGTAGTGGAGGAAGCCGTCGCCCTGCGTAGCTGAGTAAGCTTTGCGTCAATGGAATCCCGAATCTCATTGAAATGGTCAACATACCATCGGATGAAGTAGTAGTAGAAGGTCGATACCAGAAGTGGGCGATTGCGTTGGTATTCATCCAGGACCGCACCGTTAGGTGGTTCCGTGATGTTTACTACCAGTGCGCGGGGGATTGTGGACGCCTTGCCAATAGTGTACTCGCCGATGAACACAGCGTTGCCCCGGAAGCTCCGTTGCACCTGTGCCTTTCCATCCATCCGCCCACGCCCAGTATCGTCAGCTATGCGGCGTATGATTTCTTCGGCGGTGTCCTCATTCTGCCGTTTGATACCTCTGGATTCTGCTGTGTGCAGATCATCAAGGACCGCTGTACACTCGCTGTGTTCGTATAGCGTGTCCTCAATAAACCTCTTTGTCGAGTTGAACCGGGTAACAGGGCCGATTCCATCGGCTCGATTGTAAAGCTGAACTAAATGGGGAACATAGTGAGACTTTAGCATCCCGGATTTTCCGACAATGACCAACACCGCACAGGGGGTCATGCCAGCCTCTTTGAAAGCTGCCCTGATAATTCCAGAGATTGTGTGTGCCGCAAGGACTGGTCCGATCTCAGGGCTGAGACTGATGAGCCACATCATGCGGTCAATAGCCGTATTGATGTCGATATTCTCGTCAATATCCAGGCGGAGCGGGAGCTGTCCCAGTTCAAAGTCTGGATCAGTTCTCGGTGCGGAGGACTGGGTGATGACCCGGTTCCCCGCAACAAAGATAATTGAATCGCCAATATGGTAAATCCCGGTCCGGTCAAGGACGTACCGCCTCTCCACAGGGACGTTGCTGACCCCGGCGCGGATAGTATCGGCAATGTACCCTCTGGCCCGACGGTACTCCGAGTTCGTCAGGCAGCGATGGTCTATCTTGAACCAATCCACACGGTTAAGGTCTGATAGTGGGACAGTGGTTTCTGTATCGCTGCCATTCTTAAACCGTAGTCGTACCCTAACAGCCTCCCGTTCATCAGTGGAACCGACTACCCTGACTACGCCGACTGCCGAGGGGATGAAGGTGGAGACGGGTACTCCAGATTCATTAAAGAAAACCCACTCGGGACGCCGAGGCTGCATCGTCTGGTTCATAAAGCAGCTCGCAGGGCTCTCCTTGAAGGTTTGCGATTGAAGAAGAATCCGAGAGCCACAGTTGCTATAGCCGTTAAGACCTTGGGGATGGCTTTGCAGATGGCGTCCCCCAACTTGTTGAAGAACCCCCTTGTGCTGCTGTCGTCCTTGCGCCTATTAGCTTTCTCAGTGGCCTCTTCCTCCGCTCTCCGCCTCTCGGCCTCCTGCTTCATCAACTTGTTGTGCTTACGCAAAGCCTTTGCCAGAGCTTTGAAAATCTTCCGCTCCTTCCGGCTGAGGGCGGGCTGCTGTTTAGCCTTACCAGCGGACTCACTGGCAGGTACAACCATCTCGCCCGTAGTGTTTTCGTACTTATCCAGTAGATTTGCCATGACAATTCCCTCCTTTTTGAAATATTGAGAACTTTCAAATCTGATTTTGGACCTCTACGTCACCTCCGCTTCATAGCCCAGGCGTGATGTAGTTCTGAGCCGCAGACATGCTATATCTGCTAGACAAAACCCGCAGGCTTGGTTGTTGCCGGAGTAGTGCCTCAATTCGTATTGGGTTGAAGAATGTGCTATTGACAATCATTCGACTTTCTATTACAATAATATCACAGTCGTAAGCGGCTGTCAAGTGGAACTTTGAATGACGTTCTATTTAGCTTTCTACAAGCCGGTGACGTTACCTATATATTTTTAGGAGGGATACTGTGGCCTACGTTGGATTTGATGATTGCGGGTATGGTTATTTTGATGAGGGGCACTATCTTCTATTTTCTGAGGACAACTCTCACGAACTCCTATTCCATTATGTTGTCCAGGACTTATCATGCCTGCCCGACCTGTTTGACCAATACATTTCTCAGCGGATGGATATTGCAACTTTCAAGCTGCATGATCGCCCAGGCGGTGATGTCGCTGTTGACCAGATGAAGAGAGTTTTAATAGATGCTCACCCGTATTACAGGCATGAAGTCCGGGAAGTTCTCATTAGGGCAATCGGTGACTACTTTAATGAACTCCTGCTCTATTCCTGCTACCGCCAAGATGGGACTATCCCCGACTTCTCCGAAGCATGGTATGTGGAAAGAATAACGGCACTGCTGGCCCCCTTGCTGAAATTAGGGGATACTTACCCAAGCGACTTTTATAATGAATACCTTGAACGGACTGGTGGGAACGCCTACACCGCCGAGCAACCCGATGATGAGATAGAGACGGCTATCTACGGTGTACCGAGAGAGATGCCTACGGGGTTTAGCCGTGAGATCAGGACGCAGCGTGAGATCTATAATATGCTCTACTTCCTTTTGGACATAGCGGCACCGGGGTTAGAGACGTTGACAACACCCCAACGCATATGGCTCTACGGCAACATTGTGGCAAGTAGCGGGTCTGAGATGACTGTGCCCAAGAGTCTTTCTCTTAAACATCCGACCTTATATCAAAGCGGACATGATTACAGCCAAGGGGTGGAACATAGCCGTGAGCTGGATGATAAGTTTTATCCGCTCTACGCTCTTGGTAAATTGAATGTAGGGCGTGATGGTATCCCCGCTGACATGGAAGAAACCTTTCGCTCGGCTATTGAACACGCAAGGGAAATTACAGTGAACAAACCCTATGAGGAATACAGGATTAACAACCTGCGCCAGCTATTGTACCTGGAACTATGGTCGATGCTCCAGGATAAGGTGATGGTTCGGAAGTGTAGGCATTGCGGTAAATACTTCGTTGCCGCCAATCGAAGAATTGCCTATTGTGATCGAGTCGATGGCTCTGGGATGCGCTGTTCCGCTATCGGTTCCCAGCAGTCTTTTCAGAAAAAGATGGCGTCTGATGAAGCCCTCTTGATTTACAATCGGGCTTACAAGACGCACCACGCCCGTGTAAGGAAAGGGACAATGAGCAAGGAGGACTTTGTACGCTGGTACAGAGAGGCAAAGCTGAGGTTGGACAAAGCCAGAGCTGGCGAATTAGACGTTGCCCAGTTCCAGGAGTGGTTAAAAAAATAAGATGATGAGGGACGCTGCGCTGGTGGCAGCGTCCCTTATAAGTTTCCAGGTTAAGCATACGTATGTGGGTGGTATGGTGGTATCGTACCACCCATACCACCGTGTTTTTATAACAATCTTATTCCAATTACCGGTTGCTAGTCCCCGCTTCAAACTGGTTGCTTGTTCCTGCCAGGTGTGGTATACTGATTCCAAGAAAATTCCATCGGAGGTACAGCACGATGACAGATGTAGAGAGACGCACCGCCGCCGCCCGGTTTGCTGCGGAAGGCACCCCAGAACAATGACAGGGCCGTGATGATGGCCTATGGCTTCTCCATCAGGGACATGACCAAGAGCAAGCACTGACTGAGAAACAATAAAACAGGGAAGAGGGGCTGCACCATGAGCAGCCCCTCGTGCTTAGATATTTAACCCCAACTTCTCTGCAATCTCTTCCGGTGTAAGCCCAGCTTCCTTCGCTGCCGCCATCACCGTTTTCATATTAACGGGATGCAGGAGCTTCTGCTTCTGAGTCTCCAGAGCTTCGATCTCAGCTTGCTTCTTGGCGATCTTCTCATCAATCGCAGCAATACGTTCCTCTGCTGTCTTGCCTGCCATGTTGGCATCCTCCATTTGTAAAAGATGAATTTACTTTACATCAAAATGTCAGGCTTGTCAACAGCATTTGAATCTCGCTGCAATGATTATTTGAGGAAGTATGAATAGATGTTTTCCAGATGTTTTATATCATGCCGTTTGCTAATAGTCACAGGAGACAGGCTGATCTTAGTAAAGGTTTCCATCACTTTATCTACATCCCGACAATTCATGGCCTTCTGTGCAAGGTGCAGAGACTTCTTTTCCGGAATCAGAGTTAAGAGCCGCAGCATCTTCCTCCGCATGGTGATGCCTTTAACCTCGCTGCGGACGATCTCAACAGCAGCGTCCATCTTGTGAAAATCCCCAAATGGGATGATTCGTGCAAAGGTATCCATGAAAATCTCTGTGCTGTTCTTCATCACCTTCGTAATCTGACTGGCTACGTCTGTTGCATCTACATACTCCCGGACTGCCTTGGGCTTGGTGAGCTTCACCTCTGCCCGTAGGATACCCTTGGTCTGCATACTTGCTGCTTGCAGTTGCTTACGTCCTGCATCTGCATTCCGTAGCTGGCCCACGGTAGCAGCTTCCAGATCATATAAGAGAAAGTCAGTGTCATTACTTTTTCCGCTCAGGCAGAAACTGGCCTTGCTGTCGAAGCACTCGTACTCAACCGGGGAGAATCCTTTGACCTTGCCGATCCGTTGCAAGACTTTCAGGTAGTCGGAGACGTTTGTACGACTGCCAACATTGATGTCCAGGGTCAAGGTCACTCCTGACAAGGTAAAATCATCCAGCCCGTACTTGTGGTCGAAGTATTCATCTATACGCTTACCCAGTTTCCGAATCAGTTTATCAGTGTTGGAAGAATCAGCCACGACCAATGATGTGTTGACAAGTAACCGAATCCTCTTTTTGTATCTGCTGTCCCGGTAGATGACGGTGATGCCCTTCTCAGCCAAAGACGGGTCAACGTATTCGTTATCAAGCTCCTTCAGGTAGCCGACCTTGGTGGTGAAGATTCTTTGGAAGTGGTCCGTGTCTAATGTCATGGATAACTCGAATGTTAGACTTATAACCATAGTAAATTGTCCTCCTTTGCGAATATTTTTTACAAAGGAGTTAGCGTTCTTTAGCTTTTATATTTTGCTTCAGCGGATTAGATATAGATTCCCTCGTATCCAACAAATTTTACCGAGCATATATTTACTTTCTGCAATATATGTACTCAACTACTCCTTATCATATTCTGATTCTTTCAAAATCGCTTGACGAAGCGGAAAATTGGAAAACAGATTAACAGTAGCATCACACCGAAGTAATCTTGCACGCCCCACAGCCTGTTCCAGATCTGTTTCAATGATATAAAACTGAATTGTTCTTAGTATTTCATCATCGAAAGTTGCAAATCGAAAACGGTATCCATTATTGGTGACAATGGAGCAAGGATTTAGAGTAGCGGTTACATCAAACCCAAGCGTAAAAGCGAACAATTTGTATACCCACTCAGGTTGATGCGGTGTTCCGATAACATCTATGTTTTCTCCTTTTAATACGTCACATCCTACACAATTACCAAAATACATACCATCCGTACAAAAATCTGTGTACTTTTTGAAAGTAATCGTGTGTTCAAACCCGCTCCAGCTTTTTATCTGCTCCATTACTTTAGGATGCTCATCCAAGTAAGCGCGACTCATAGGCCACTTATAGTGTTGATACAGGTTTCCTGTTAATCTGGCTGCTTTGCAATCGTAGAACCTGACCTTCTCTTCACCAAAACAATATTTGCAGATATCCTCATTCGCAGTTGCGGAAAGCATAATGATTTTAACGCCATCTGGTAAATGTGGTCGTTTGGTGAAGGCAATGCTTGCTTGACCATAGCGAGAGGATTCAAGATAACAAAAATGTGTTCCTTCACACAATGCTCGAATATTGATCTCAGTATTCACTTCGGTATATGATTCATTGTAATCTACTTCATTCACGGTAAAAAACTCGTGCAATTCGCTCTTCCTCAGAATCTTTTTTATCTTAGCGCAAAGTGAATCACGGGCGGGCAGTCTATTCTTTAATTTCTTTAAATCTGACAGAGTGATCGAGGTTTTATCCATAAGAACAGTGCTGAAAATATAATCTTCATCAATTATGACAAGATCATATTTGCTTAAATCAATGCTGGTAAGCCGACGATGTGTAGTGATAGCGCAGCCAGTAGAACTGTAGAAAGTGTCACGTTCAGACAGATATTTTTTTAGTTGTGCCGCATCACGCTTTTTCTCGTTTTCGATGGCTTTGATAATCCTTGGAATTGGCGATTTCCCCGAATTAAGAAGATTCACAATATCCTCCCAGACATCACTAGGAAGCGCATCTCCTATCTCATGCAGTGACGGCGATACATATAGAGGAATCCCCATTTCTTCTGCTCGCTCTGCAATTTCACGTTTCAATTTATTGGTGGGAACTACGATTAAAACATTCATATCCGGATGATCTTTTAACAGCTGCAAAAGTGTTTGGGTCTTTCCCAAAGCTGTCTGTGATTTGATAATGTGCCAAATATTTTCACTTGAATTAACTGCGGTGTTGAAGGCTTTCTCAAAGTCTTCAATGGCTTCATCCAAGCTCACTAAGAATTCCTCGTTATCACTAACTCTCTCAATTTGATGTGGTCGTATACTGCATGTGGATAGAATATTTTTCCCATGAGTGCAGGTTTTGTGATAAGGGCAAAAGCTGCTGCATGGGTACGGACTTCTTTGCTTAAGGTAGTAAAAATAATAGTCCCAGTTGTTGACAGCAAATCCATCATCCTTACTGAAAGACTTTGATCCGAGGATGCTCAAAAATACTTTTCTTCCTGATTCAACATGAACAAGGTTTGTGGCCAGGCCGAGTAGCTCTTGATGTGTTAGCCTCCTGTCGGTATTGGCCGATTCAAACTCATGATAGAGCTCACAATTGAAGCTGATAGATTTGATGACATCTGATCTGTACGGTTGATGAATGTTAGGCTTTGTAGGTGATGTGGATTGATCTGATTCTTTCTGAGTAATATCGTTTTGGAAGTTGATGATGTAACTTAGCCGTGATAATTTTTCACCATAATCCCCTATTCTATATATAGTAGGTTTTGGTGATTTTTTATCATCTTTTTGATGAGAATCCCTATAGGATTCCTCATCAAAAGATTTCTCAATGTTAAGGTTATCATTATTTATCAATTCCTCAGCTAAGGACACAACAGGGAGATTTCGGCTATCTAAAAGAATCCCCGTTTCCTCAGCAAACGAAACAACTTTTCGCTTATAGTTAGTAGCTCCATGTCGATTCTTTAGGCAGAGGCACATACCCATGAACACCACATCAGGATTGATAGTAGGCATTGTTTCATCATAATATAGGACGCTATTGCCGCCGAAGTAGAGATCAATGACACTACCATGCTTCTGATCTGCTTCTGGAAAGATTGTGAGCAGGGCTTTCTGTATTGCTTCAGCTTCTCGAAAGCTGCAAATTGGTATCTCATTGAGAAACACAATACAAAATAGTTTATGGTTGGGTTCCCACGAAAAGCTGGAGAAAACATCGTAGGCAAAAAAATTGGGAGGTTATATTTCCTTGCGCGCTGTGCAATGTCATCAAACGAAAAACTATTGTTGCGTTTTTTGTTATTATGGCTCAAATTGTTGAAGAAAAGTGCAAACAACTGCGATTGCTTGAAAGTATCTTTTCTCTGGCACGCATTTTTGAAAGTTGAAGGGCAAAATGAATACCCTTTTTTCCCTACAAGCTCAACAAATTCTTGGATTTCGCTCTTCTTCACAGAGCACACATTGGATGCAATTTCACTTTCATGTTTCCTTCTTAGAGCCTCAGTAGGTATATCATCACAACGAGTTTTGCTCAAGGAAATATTAAATGCAGCCATAACATCCACTCCTTTCCAAAATTTATTTTCTGGTAGGAGTTTTTGAAAAAATAATTGCAAAAAGGGGCTCATCGGTAGAATGAGTGGGTGGAAAAAACTGAACAAGCCCTTGGCAAGACAGGGGAAACGACTATGATTAAGTTGCGAAACAAAAATCATGGAAGAAGGCCCCCCAAGTGCGAGCCAAGAAGCTTGTTCAGACTATCATCGGAAGCGCCGGTTTTGTCCTGGAGGACATCACCGTCAATCCCGAGATGAACGAAATAAATATCGCCGTGCGGCCAACTAAGCACGAGCAGTGCCGGTGCGGAATCTGTCATCGCAAGGCGGCGCGGTACGACAAGGGGCGCGGACGTCGGCGTTGGCGCGCCCTGGACATAGGCGGAAGCAAAGTATATATTGAGGCAGACGAGCCACGGGTACGCTGCCGGAAACATGGCGTGGTGACAGCATCGGTTCCCTGGGCACGACACA
>OFGG01001899.1_pt1 | contig 12485 bp, 12 predicted proteins | sample 1521701 | NCBI WGS metagenome assembly OFGG01 (sample SAMEA3504081, study PRJEB24116) | mouse gut metagenome | biome: mouse gut; feature: mouse-associated habitat; material: faeces | place: Denmark | collected 2011
AAAACCATTATATCACGTTTTCAAACATAAATCTAATTAAAGTGAATTATACTAGTATTCTCATATATCTGCCTCTGTTCCCGACTATTCTGTCAATTGTTCATCAAGTATAAGCGTACCGCTTGCTATAATTTTTTCCGTGGCAAATACCTGCCATTTATCATTCATGTATATTTCAATCATACCTTCTGCTTTACCATATCGATATCCGTAGCCTGTGCCAAAGTTTGATTGGTCATTGACTGTCGGTTTTTCTCTTCTATCGACCTCAAGGTTGATCATTCCCTCAAATGTATCAGGTCTTTTATCTGCCTCCTTTGCATATCCAGTATCTAAATAAAGTGCATCGTCAACCATAACCATAGGAATCAAATCCCACTTTTCACTTGTTTCTTCAACGTCTGTTGATGAATCCGTATAACGTTCCTCGAGTAAAATGTGCTCAATAACTCCATCCTTATCATAATATACGACGATTTGTTTATTGCTTTCATCACTTAAATACCACACATCGCCAAATGAACCAAACAGTGACCCATCCGGGCTGCCCCATGCTATAATAATATCGTTCCTGGTTTTCCCCAATAAATTATCTTGAAAGTCTTCCCCTGTGTATCCTTTTTCAGTTACAAGACCACTTATCTCCTTGATATTTGAAATATCTGCTTTACCACTTTTGCCTAAACAACCTGTTAAACCCAGACCGCAAGCAAGTAATAACAAAAACATAATGAATTTTTTCATATATATTACCCGTCTTTCTGCGAAAGACACCAATGCGTCATGAAACAGGTGTATTGAACTTCCGCTATCTATTTTATTTTTTCCTGATATTATTTCTTTATAAGACTGACACACTACAGAACACGTGGAGGTGAGTGGCGGGGCTGAATAGCGGCGACCTCGTATATATATTTGTTGTCGGTCATCCGTTAAGGCATCAATGAGTGGCGCATAGCAGTAGCCCGTAAACTTATCTCTTCCGAAGTCGACTCGATCTCGCCGGATGAACAGTCACTGTCAGTTTTATAACTATAAAATCAGGATAGTTACTTGTCTTTTAAAATCTTAAAATTTAATCAGAAGAACTTCTATACCTCACTGTTTTTGTCATGTTCTTCATCAAGCCATTCTTTTAACTTTCGTTGCAATATTTTTTTGTCCGGTAAATATAATTCGTACTCTTTTGCATAAATATTGGCATCTTCCGGCAATGTCAAGTTAACCAGTGCCTCATCACTTTTTTTGCAAAGCAGAATGCCGATTGTTGGATTTTCTCCCTCTATTCTTTCATAACGGTCATAATAATTGACATACATCTGCATTTGCCCTAAATCCTGATGAGTAAGCTCATCTACCTTAAAGTCTATAAGCACATAACACCGCAATAAACGGTTATATAGAATTAAATCAACATAAAAATTTTTGTCACGGAACGTAAAACGCTTTTGACGCTGTTCAAACAAAAAACCTTTCCCCAATTCCAACAAAAATTTCTGCATTTTATCAATGACTGCCGATTCCAAATCACTTTCATGGTAAGATGCCTTATCCTCCAATCCGGCAAACTCAAGAATATATGGCGAATGTAAAATATCCTCCGGCTTTTGCGGTATTGCACCCTCATTTGCCAGTCGCATTACATCATCTTTATTCCTGCTTAAAGCAAGCCTTTCATAAAGGCTGGAATGATACTGCCTTTTTAAAGTAGATACATTCCAACCGGAATGTATTGCTTCTTTCTCATAAAAATCTCTCTCTTCTTTATCTTCAATGCGCATAAGTACCTGATAATGCGTCCAACTCAGTTTAAATGGCAATTTGGAATACACTATGTCCATTTGTCCAATTCCTGATCGGACAATTTCAATTCCCTGCCCCAATTGTCCAATCTGCGATTGGATAATTTCATCTTCTCTATCCTTATAAGTCATGTAGAACTGTCTCATTCCCGCAACATTACTTCTGGAAAATCCTCTTCCGTATTCTTTTGTAAGATATGCAGATAAAGAATCAATGATCTTTGAGCCATATTTTGCGCGTTCCTGTCCCTGCTGTTCCTATTCAATAATATAATGTCCATTTTTTTATTATTCACAAGTCCGCCTCCGATGGTAATTTTGTGTATCAAAATATTTCACATTGTATTCTATTTTCGATATTCTTTCAAAAAGCCAATTTATGTCTTAATACTTAAACTTTAGAAATGTATGATATATAATTATTATCTCTGCATCCGGGCGATATGAAGTTCCCTCTAAAAATTCAGTTTCTCCATTAATTGATACTTCATCAACGGTTATATTTCTTACTATCTTAATAATATTTTTATCTATATTCTACAAAAAGAATATCCTATTTGCAACTATTTTAAATATGTAGTCGGTTAGCGCTTGACGCATACAGTCTATATATGGTAGTCTATATATGAGACAACTCTTTGCAGCCTGTATGGAGGAAATAATAATGCAAGAAATACAATTAGGTGTTATTGAGGCAAAATTTGCGGATATGATTTGGGCGCATGAGCCTGTTAATTCATCAGAACTTGTAAAACTTTCTGCAGTAGAATTTAACTGGAAGCGTACCACCACGCACACAGTAATACGCAGACTATGCGATAAAGGACTTTTCCGGAACGATAAGGGAGTAATCCGCACCGTTATTTCGAGACAGGATTTTTATGCTAACCAAAGCCGAAAATATGTAGATGAAGCTTTTAATGGTTCTCTGCCCGCTTTTATTGCCGCTTTTACCAAATATAGTTCTTTGACATCGGAAGAGGCTGATGAAATTAGAAAAATGATTGATGACGCAGAGGAAAATGCGGATGGGTAATGTTTTCTTAAGGTTACTTAATATAAGCCTTGCGGCAAATTGGCTGATTTGCCCGTTTTCAATTGAAAGTTCCTTTGGTTTAGTTCCATCGGGTGACATAGCGTCAACGAATAATTTCTGATTTTAAATAAATTGCATATACATGCTCAAATTCTTCCTTTAATGAATCGAACTCGTCATATACAACCCTAACTTCTTCTCCTCTTTTGAACACGGAAAAATCTCTTTTTGCCAATACCTCTTCCGTGTCAATTTCTACATATTCACCCGATTTTTCAATTAAATCATTATATTGTAAATTCACTTCTATAGTTATGTATCCACCATTATTTTCTAAAACCTCACCCTCAAAATATTTTTGAGTGCCTCCTTGGCCAGTCCTTGAAATGAATAAAATAAATGCACCGCTAAGCAAAATAATTATTAAAATATTTTTAATCAATTCTTTTTTTTCCCAAGCCATTTCCCCTCCTCTGTGCCTATTAAAAGGCTGACGCATGTTATGAAACCATTTTCAATTATACTATACATCAGCCTTTAACAAAAAGCTAATCAAATCAGCAAATCATCCACTTTGCAAACCACTGCCAAACAATCCGTGATATACACACTGTCAAGCACAGGCTTTCCCCCGGAGCATTTTCCGGCAGGTATTTCCCTTATGTGGTAAGATATTTTTTTGCCTGCATATCCCAGTAATATCTATACCAGCCGCCTTTTTCAAACAATTCCTGATGAGTTCCCTCTTCCACCTTTTCCCCATCCTTCATCACGATAATGCGATCGGCTATCCTTGCGCATCCCATTCGATGTGTCACGATCACGGCAGTTTTTCCTTCACACATCTTCTCGAACCGATGGTACAGCTCTGTTTCCTCCACGGGATCAATTGCCGCCGTAGGTTCATCTAAAAACAAAATATCGTGTGTGCGATATATCCCCCTTGCGATCGCAATTCTTTGCCATTGTCCGCCGGAAAGCTCTTTCCCTCCAAATTGACGAGACAGCATTGTATCACCTTCTTCAGGAAAAATAAATGCGTCTTGAGGTATTCCTGCCTGCTCTAAAGCTTTATCAATATATTCTCCGCCACGCCTGTCCGGCACACTGATAGTCACATTCTCCCGCAAAGTCATCTGGTATCTCTGAAACTGCTGGAATACTGCTGAAACCATTTCATAACGGCTCTCTTTAGCCGTATTGGATCCATAGATCCTCACAGCTCCGCTTTCTGGTAAATACATCCCCATCATAACCTTCATGAGAGTGGATTTTCCTGCACCATTCTCCCCTACGATTGCAAGTGTCTCGCCCTCTTTTATCGTAAAGCTTACGTTCCGCAAAGATTCCTTTTCCATGCCCGGATACCGAAAATGAACACCTGTTACTTCCATAGCAATACCTTCCTTTGCTATGGCAGAACCTTTTGCTTCCTTCGTCCGCAAATCAGGAAAAGCAATAAAATCCATAAAATTCTTTACCATCCCATAATTGCGGGCAATGCTCCCAAGCCTTCCTTCCACAATCTCATTCATAATCCCATACATCATATCCACAGACGCAAAAACTGCCGCAAAGCTCCCCACTCGTATCTCACCTCTTATCAGGCTCCGCACCAAAAGAAACAGTACGCCACAGTACCCCAAAAGCGTGATTCCAGCCATAACAGCCCTCCAGCCGTCTGTCCTTTTATCAGCCTCATGCTCAAGAGTAACCAATGCGCTAAGAGCCTTTTGGAATTTGCCTGCAAAAAATTCTGTTTCCCCTAAAATCCTGGTCTCTTTCATATACTCCCTGTCCGCAATGCATCTCCTGAAATAATCTCTTTTGCGCCTCTCACTGGCAGATTGGTTCCAGGTCTCAGCAAAGATACGGCTGCGGATGGCTTGATTCAGCACCACCGGCAAGAAAATTACAGGCAGAGAAAACGCAAGCACAGGGCTGGTCCTATATAGGTAAAATCCCATATAAAGAAGATATGGGATATAAATTGTGAAAAGCTGCATCACCTCGGACATAAATCTGGAAGCATTTTGCGCTCCTTGAGATGCCTTTTCAAGCAGATTCAGGTTTTCCGGCTTTTCGTAATCCAAGGCCGTGAGGTTTCCGGCTTTTTCCTGGAGACGCATCCGATATTCTACCGTAGCCTTTTTGCTTGCACACTCCAGAAAGAAGTTCATCAATCCGTTCACCACTTCATTTCCTAAGACCACTGCCCCGAGGGCAATCCCCCATAAAACTGCCTTTTTATATCCGCCTGCTTCCCTCTTTAAGCTTCCAGTCCTTCAAATCCCTTCCATTTATTAATATTTTTCCCTCATACTCCGGATAAAGTCCTGTCATTAGCTTGATGATCGTGCTCTTCCCCGCACCGTTTCTTCCCACAAAAGCATAATGCTTTCCTTTTTCCAACCGGAAAGATATGCCGTCAAGGATGTCTATATTGCTTCCGGGATAACAAAAACGGACATCTTTAAATTCCACGCTCTCAAATCCTGTATCTTCCCCAAAACCCTCAGAGATACTACATTCCGCTGTCCGCCTGCCTGCATCCTCCTCCGGCATCCCGCCCAAGCAACACCTGACTTATGTATTCATACCGCCTTTTCTTTTCCGTCACATCAGACTGTGACTGATAGTTCTTGTTCCCGGCTTTCAAAGATAACCAGCTCAAGGGAATGGCTCCTGCTGCCAATAGAAAGCCCGCCCACCATACATGGACTACCACAATGGCAAACACTGACAAATTCTGTAAACATAATATACCTATCTCAGTTATATTATTTAATGTCTCCTCTTCCACTTCTTCAGGCTCTAATGTTACTTTTCTTAAAAGATCCTGCGTCTCCGGCATTTCCAGCCTATGATATCCAATCAGGGATATTTTTTTAAGAAAAGCATTTTGCAAAACAACCCCCATCTTCCGCTTCCGAATCCCTTGCCCATGTTTCACAAAAATGCCGGAGAACTGCTGCCATAGCAGCCATAGGAAAAGACCGATTAAAGGCAGGATAAGCTGAGATATTTCCTTTTCCCCAGCAAATATTGCAAGTACCGTATCTACAAAAACCGCCTGGATCATTACCGTTACCGCAGGAAACAGTCCATTTATCACATTGATAATTATCTGCATAGTGGTAAAGGCTGGTGAAACACCAAAAGCAAGACGCAATGCGCTCCAGATGGACCATCGCATACTTCTGATATCCGGCTGATAGTTTGCTTCATAAAGTTTACTTTTCATTAGATCTATCCTCTGCTATTGCTTATGAGCCAGCTTCCAAACAACTTCCGCCTCTACAACAGGCTCCGCTCCCACCTGAGCGTGACCTTAAACAGATCCCCGTCTATGTCCACCTTCATTTCTCCCTTTTGCAGCTCCACGAAGTTCTGCGCAATGGCAAGGCCAAGGCCGCTGCCTTCCGTGTTGCGGGAAGCATCACCCCGGACAAACCGCTCAGTCAGGCTCTCCGGCGGGATATTTAATTCCACCTTTGACATATTCTTTAGCTCGATCACTACTTCCTTTTCCAATTGCTCCACATTCACATACACCCTGGTGTGGGGCATGGCATACTTGATAATGTTGGTGTAAAGGTTTTCAAAGATCCGGTAGGTTTTCTGTGGATCCAGCTTAAGGAGTATCTTTTCCTCCGGCATTCTGAAACGGAAGATCAGATCGGCATCCTCCACCTTATCCTCATACTCTAAATAAGTCTGCCGCATCAGATTGCAAAGATCCACCTCCTGCAGGTCCAATATCACATTTCCGCTGTTTGCCTTGCTCACCTCAAACAGATCCTCGATCAGTGTCTTCAGCCGCAAAGCTTTCTTTTCCAGCACATCCAGGTAGGCTTTGCTTTGCTGTGCGCTTAAGTTTTCTTCCTTCAGAAGTTCAATATAAGTAGTAATGGCAGTTAGGGGCGTTTTCAGGTCATGGGAAACATTGGTGATCAGTTCCGTCTTCATCTTCTGGCTTTTCACCTCTTCCGCCACCGCTTTGGAAAACCCGTCCTGGATCTTTGCCAGCTTATCTTTATAAGATTCAAACACTCCCCAGTCTTTGTCAAACTCTGTCTGCAGGTTCCCGTCCGCTATAGACTCTGTTGCCGCCAGCAGATTCCGGTACTGGTCTTTAATATTCCTCATATATTTCTTGATCAAAAAATAGACGATAACGGAATAGACCACCAGCGCCATCCAGCCGAACATCCACATGGAGCAGATAACGCCCAGTATCAGAAAGTTCACTGCCACCACCCGAAAAATGGTCTTATTCGCCTTTTCTCCAAGGTCTACGTGAAGGATCTGTTCTTCAAACTGCATGTATTTTCCTTTCAGATACCGTTTAGCCTTCCCAATATACCTTACGGTCAGGCTCTTTTCCTTAAGATATCCCATAATCCCAAGATCCCTGGCCTGGCCCAAAGAGGTCAAAAGATAAAACCACAATCCCATTGCCAGATAGATCAGCAAAAAGTTGATTCCCCACGCCATGGCTTTGGCCAAACGGTCAGCCTGGTATCCCGGCAAAAATCCAAGGAAATTCCGGATCATTCCGGCAAGACTTCCGTCATTCATTCCGGTCACCACACTCGTGATCCATTCGCTGCCAAATCCCAGAATACAGATCATCCCCAGGGCAGCCACCTCAAAGGGAAGCTTAACATACTTCCACTTGTGCAGGGCATAGCGCTTCCAAAACGGCAGGATAAGCGCCGGAAAGGCAAGCAGGCACAAGATCCCGCAAAAGGCGTCATAAACTCCGGAATATTGATAATAAGCATACCAATTCCGCCAACTGTTATCTTCCACAAGGGTATCCATCTGTTTCTGGGTAAACGCATAGCAGATGGTGCACCCCCGGGGGGCATTATATATTTCCATCTCCGCCTTCATCGGCTCGTTAAGGGCATTTAAATAATAGATGATTCCGTCCTCATCATAGTCGTAACTGCACCACTCACCAAACTGATGAGAAAGAAACTTACTCCTCATACCGTTCTGGACGGCCTTTAAAAGCTCCCTGGAGTTTTCCCCCTTCACCGATACATGCTCCAGATAGCCGGTATCGTCAAAGGACATTTTAATATAATAAGGATAATAGGCCTGCAGCTCCTCGTCTGCCTCTTCCGTTCCCAGCTTGATCACCTGCTCCCCGGCATTACTGATGCTTATCCCCGTGGCATGATCCACCATGCAATAATCCGCTTTCCTGCCAATCCCGGCGTTGCCGCGGACAGTGTCCTCCCACCCTTCCAAAAGCTCATCCATGTTTTCCCCGGCTGCCTCGCTCCAGCTTTTTCCTCCAAGCCCCAGATAACGTCCTCTTTCACCGTTCCCGTCATCCTGCGTTTCCGTAACCTGTAAGAACAGATTCCGGTAATTGACCGATCCTCCTTTCACCCGCTCTGCCAGCTCCCGGTAAAATACCAGATTCCCCTGGTAAACATTGGTCAGAAACTCATCATCCTGCAGTATATCCACCTTATAATCCCGGGCATTCCTTTCAAACGCCGGATACTGCGCACAAAAACAGACAGCCGCCGCACTGATCAGTAAAAATACGATCAATATACTGATGATTTTATTGTTTTTCAATTTTGTATCCAATTCCCCACACCACCTTTAAATACTTCGGCTCCCTCGGGTTGACCTCGATCTTTTCACGGATTTTTCTGATATGTACCATGATCGTATCGGTATTGATCGCCTGCTCGTTCCATACCCGCTCATAAATCTCCTCCGCGGAAAACACCCTTCCCGGATTCTTCATAAGAAGGAGCAGGATCTTAAACTCAAGGGGCGTCAGTTTCACCGGACTGCCGTCCACAAACACTTCTATCGTTTCCTCGTTTAATTCCAAGCCTCCAATGGTATAAACCTTTTCATTCTGCTTTTTGCCGTCTACCATTTCCAGAAATCTTCCATACCTCCTTAAGTGGGAGTTTACCCTGGCAAGAAGCTCCATGGTGGTAAAAGGCTTGGTCACATAATCATCCGCCCCCATGTTAAGCCCCATGATCTTATCCACTTCTTCCGACTTAGCGGAAAGCATGATCACCGGAAATTCATACCCCCGCTCTCTTACCGCCATCATCATGGCGATCCCGTCCATTCTTGGCATCATCACATCCACAATGGCAAGATGGATCTCCTGTTCTTCAATCTGCTTAAGTCCTTCTACGCCGTCCGCCGCCTGATACACCACATACCCCTGGTTCCTTAAATATATTTCAATCCCTTCCCGAATCTCCTTGTCATCCTCCACGATCAAGATATGATACGCTTCCATGTCTCCACATCCTCCTGCTTTCTATACTTACCCGGCACATAAATACCTTTTTCAGTATATCACATCAGCAAGATGGTTCCTACTAAATCTGTTTTTCTTTTCCCCGTATGACCACAGGGCCGCCCGGTAATAATTTTCCGCCTGTCTGGCAATCTGAAAACATTGATACCCACAGGCGCTTTGGAAAGCCCCCTGCCTTAAAAAAGGAAGTTCCTTTTTTTCCAGGATATCCATAAGCTTTCCGGCAAAAATCCTCTCATCCTCCCTTCTCTGTGCCTGCCCTCCTTCTGACGCACATGTCATATATCCGTTTTTTCCGTTTACCACAATATCCTCCGTTCCGGTAGCCTTTAAGGCAAGCACAGGCGTTCCTGCAGCCATGGCTTCTAAGAGGACGATTCCCTGGGTCTCCGACCTTGACGTGAACAAAAACATATCCGACGCCCGGCAATAGTTTTTAATCTCCTCATTCGGCACCTGCCCCACAAATACGATCTCACTTTCCATGCCAAGTTCCTTAACGCGCTTAGCAAGCCATGCCCGGTATGGGCCATCCCCTATCAGCATTAGCTTAAAACAAGATCCGGCTGTCTGTTTATAAAACCAAAGACTCTCTATCAGAAACTCCAGATTCTTTTCCTTTGCCAGCCTTGCCACCGTGCAAAAAAGATAACTGCGCCCTTCTAAAAACTGTTCCCTTATATGGTCCGCATTCCTCTCATCCGGGCAGAAGCTGTCGTCGGAAAGCCCGGTGGGGAGCACTTCCACCGGCGGCGCTATCTGCACCTCATCCAGATAATCCCGGATGGCGGGCGTAGGAGCTATGACCATGGAGCAGCGCTTTAACGTGTTCCTTAAGTACATGGGCATGATCCCCTTAAGCCCTGACAGTCCGATATAATGCAGGTACTGTTCGTACCGGGTATGGTAAGTGTAGACCAGCGGCACCTGGTATTTCCACGAAAGGTACCTGGCCGTACTCCCGATCATCATGGGATGGTGGACATGAATCAGGTCAAAATTCCCCTCCCGGAAATTTTTTTCAATCTTCGGGTCTAAATGGTTTGGCACGGAAAACCCGCCCGCCACCCCCTTTAGCAGCGCCCCGTACCGCACAATATCTTTTTCCTCTTCCTGGTCATCGTAGCTGGGGGCAAAGACCACCACCCGATGCCCTAACTCCCGAAGCCCCTTGGCAAGACGTTCCACGGAAATCGGAACCCCTGCCACAAAAGGTTTGTAATTGTTTGTCATCATTGCAATTTTCATCTTCTGCCGCCTCCTTATGCCAAATAGCCGATCACCGCATCGCCCAGAAAGTAGCCTGCGCCTACAAAAAACAGATTCCAGACGAAAATCCCCAGGGTGGAGCTAACGATGTACTGTATCAGGTTCATTCTCGATACCCCTGCCGGTATGGAGATCAGCGTCCGGATCATGGGGATCAACTTGCTTAAAAAGATTCCCATACTGCCGCGCTGCCTTACCCATTCCAGCTTCTTTTCAATCATGGGCCGCTGCTTGGGGAATTTATTTAAGTACTTCTTCAGCACAAAGTCGCCTCCTGTGTATCCCACCCAATATAAGATAAGGCTTCCCGTAAGCCCTGCTGCCACCGTGATCAGCATTGTGGGGATAAAGTGGATATTCCCTTTTGCCGCCCATACCCCCGCAAGAGGCATGATCACGCCTGCCGGAAAACCGGGGAGATTTAAATATTCCAGCAGCACGATCACAAAAATTGCCACTCCGCCATATTTCACAAAATAGTCCATAATTACTTCAAGTTCCATATCCAGCCTCCTTCTATGCCTTCTCTTTCTTACCTTTATAACGAACCAAAAAAGGAAAATGTTTCAACTTTTTTATTTATTATTAATGTAAATGGAAAATCTAAACAGAAACCGGATATAGTTCTTAAAGAATTCTAAAGAAAAACAGAATGAAAAGTTAACTGTCAAAAAGCGCAGCTACGCCTGATTCAGCGCAGCTGCAATAAATCCTTTAAACAATGGATGGGGCTGATTGGGACGGCTTTTAAATTCCGGGTGAAACTGCACACCTACAAAAAAGGGATGCTCACTCAGCTCTACCGTTTCCACCAGGCTGTCATCCGGCGACGTACCGCTGACCACAAGTCCGCCTTCGGTCAGTTCTTTGCGGTACTTATTATTAAATTCATAGCGATGACGATGACGCTCATGTATCATCTCCGCGCCATAACATGTTTCCATTTTTGTTCCCGGCTTAATCCTGCAAGGATAGCTTCCAAGACGCAGAGTTCCGCCTTTATCAATCGCCTTACTCTGTCCGGGCATAAAATCTATTACTTTATGATTACACTGCTCATCAAACTCCCCGGAATGCGCATCCGCAATTCCGGATACATTCCTTGCAAATTCAATGACAGCGATCTGCATACCAAGGCAGATTCCCAGATAAGGCACCTGGTTTTCGCGGGCATATTTGGCCGATAAGATCATCCCTTCTATGCCGCGATTTCCAAATCCGCCGGGAACGATAATCCCGTTCATTCCTTTTAACATGTCATTTACATTTTCTTTCGTGATATTTTCCGAATCGATCCAGTGAATTTTTATGAACGTATTCCATTCATATCCCGCATGGTTCATGGCCTCCGCCACAGACAGATACGCATCATGAAGTTTTACGTATTTTCCGACCAATCCAATATGTACTTCCTTCGAACGTAAGCGGATACGTTCCACCATCTCTTTCCAGTCTGTCAGATCCGGTTCCGGTACTTTCAAATTCAGTTCCCTGCACACAACGGAAGAAAAATTCGACTTCTCCAACATCAAAGGCGCTTCATAAAGGTTCTCCACTGTCCGGTTTTCAATGACGCAGTCCGGCTTTACATTGCAAAAGAGAGCAATCTTCTGAAAGATAGATTCTTCCAACGGCCTGTCGGAACGCAGGACAATAATGTCCGGATTAATGCCCATCCCGCAGAGTTCTTTCACCGAGTGCTGAGTCGGTTTTGATTTATGTTCCTCGGAACCGCTTAAATACGGAACCAATGTCACATGGATAAACAGACTGTTCTCTCCGCCCACTTCCAGAGAAATCTGACGTACCGCCTCTAAAAAGGGCTGTGATTCTATATCGCCAATGGTTCCGCCTATCTCCGTGATCACCACGTCCGCCTCTGCCTTTTTCCCCACACGGTAAATAAATTCCTTGATCTCATTCGTAATATGTGGAATCACCTGAACCGTAGAGCCAAGGTATTCCCCTCTTCGTTCCTTATTCAATACATTCCAGTAAACTTTTCCCGTGGTCAGATTGGAATACTGATTCAAATCCTCATCTATAAACCTTTCATAATGCC
>OFGG01001903.1_pt1 | contig 12475 bp, 9 predicted proteins | sample 1521701 | NCBI WGS metagenome assembly OFGG01 (sample SAMEA3504081, study PRJEB24116) | mouse gut metagenome | biome: mouse gut; feature: mouse-associated habitat; material: faeces | place: Denmark | collected 2011
ATCACCGCCCAGATTAAAATCGTGGCTGTCCAGCCAAAATAACCTGCCATACTGCCAATGCCGTAAGCGGATACCGCGCCGCCTGAATACACTGCGGAATTTAACAGCCCGGACATGGACGACGCCTTTCCGACTCTGCCAAAGCAGGACGGAAGCACCGCTGTGAGCAGGGTGTTCACCGTCATCATTGTGGTCGTGGACAGTGCCAGCATTCCCATCGAAGCTGCCATGCTCTTTCCCGAACTCAGCCACAGCACCATCAGCGCCGCTGAACAGACCGCAAAAAATCCAGCCGACATTGTAATCTCATTTCTCTCCATATGCCTGCACGCCGCAGCAGCAAGCCAGACGCCAAACAGATTGCACAGCGGTATCACCATCGTTCCCGCCACAGCCAGAATCGGACTGACACCGTAAGTCTCCTGAATATAGACTGGAATCCACGTTGTCACGCCGTCCTTCAATGCCCCCTGCACAAACAGCGCAGCAAGCAGCAGCACCAGACCTGACTGTAGTAAAATCCGGCCTAGTCTCATATCCATGCCCCCTGCTGTATTTTGCTGCGCTCCTGCCGCCGTGGAAGCTGGTATCTGCTTTTCCTGCACTGCCATTGTCCGCTGCACGCGTGTGATGCCCCAGAACCAGACAAACGACATGATGAAAAGGCAGCCGCCTCCCAGCAGAAACACTGAGCGCCAGCCAGACATGCCAAGAACTGCCGCCGTGACGCCATACGCCGCCATCGTGCCCACAGGTACGGCGCTGTTGAGCGCTGCGCACAGCTTCGGCCTTACCTCTGCTTTGCAGTAGTCCGTGACAAGCCGCAGCATCGGCGACCAGATGAGTGCCTGCACAAGCCCGTTGACACACCAGACGCCAATCATAATCCCAATATTACTGCTCTGCGACATCAGCAGATTACAGATGCTTGAACAGAACAGGCCCATAAACACCAGCCACTTTGCCGGAAATCGGTCTCCCAAAAAACCGCTGACAAACTGCCCCGCGCCATAGGCAAAGAAAAACGCTGTTCCGATTAGTCCCGCCTCTCCTTTTCCAAATCCCTCCGACTGGATCATATCTGTCAGGGCAGCCGAATAATTTAGCCTCCCTATATACGCACAGAAATAAGAACACCAGCAAAGCAGGAACAGAAAACGGATTCCTGTTTCTTTTTTCAATTTAGTCCACCCCGCCTACAGAACTTTTCTCTTCATCGCATGGTATCATGTCAATCGGCTCATCAAACGCAATCTTAATGACAGTGCAGATCTCGTCTGTATCCTCCTCCTGCACTTCTATCCAGATCTGCCCGGGCATATCAAGCCACGGCGCGCCGCCTGTGAGCGTCCACGAAAGCGCTCTGCCGCTTGTCAGGGAAGTCACCTTCATCTGAGTATTCTTGATACCGTTTAACAGCACAAACCCATTCGGCTTATCATTGCAGAACAGATAGAGCGTCCTGCCGTCTTCACTCAAGGTGCTGTCTCCGTGATAGTACTCTACAGGGATTCCTTTGTCTGTCGGATAAATCGCTTCCTCATATTTGTGCGTCCACTTTCCAAGCGCCCGCATTTTCTCCTCCACCGCTGCCGGAATCTCTCCCTCCGGTGTCGGGCCAAACGAGATCAAGAGATTTCCGCCCTTGGCGATACATGCCGTCAGCATACGCACAATCTGGCGAATATCCTTATACGCTGTATCGTCTGGTTTGTAGCCCCACGAATTGTTGAACGTACTGCACAACTCCCAGTGCTCCGCCAACGGTCTTAATGGAATATACAGCTCAGGCGTCTCGTAGTCTCCCTGTCCCACGAGCCGCGCATTCACCATCGTGTCAGGATTCAGCTCGCGAATCATCTCGCGCACTTTGTCTGCCTCCCATGTAAATCCTTTTCGTGTCAGCATTACGTCAAACCACATCACGTCAATATTTCCATATTTTGTCAAAAGCTCCCGGATTCCCATGCGGTACTGGAGCATGAAGCGCGCCCACGCAGTCTCCAGCTCTGCCGGATCCTGTGTGCCCTCATTCTTATCAAGCTTGCACATTTCCGTATACATTTGATGATAGTCTACGGCCTCTTTTCGCAGCGCAAGCACTTCCTCCTCGCTCTTGTCTAAGATTACCCGCATATTATCTACATTTGACCAGTCTGTATTCGTAAAATAAAAACCAACCTTCAGCCCTTCTTCCCGAAGCGCCTCGCAGTAAGGCGCCAGCAGGTCCCTGCCTGCCGGAGTCCGCTTTACCACATTCAAATCTGTGTGCTCTGTGTCCGCAAGCGACACACCGTCATGATGCTTGGTCGTCAGCACAACATATCTCGCCCCCGCCTCTTTAAAGAGCGCCGCCCACTTCCGCGGGTCATATTTTGATGCGGTAAAGCCGTCTAACTGCTTCATATATTCATCGTAAGATATTCTGCCCTGTCCGAAACTCCACGACTCGGTGATGCCATCCACCGCATAGATTCCCCAGTGCATAAAAATGCCTAATTTTGCATGTCTGAACCAATCCTTCATCATACGCGCTCCTCCATTAACCCTTCACGCCGCTGCTTGCCACACCTTCAATAAAGAACCGCTGGCAGAACAGGAATGCCACAAGTACAGGAATCAATACTACCGTCGCCGCTGCCATCTGAGAACCATAATCCTGAATCAGACCAGATGAGAACAGCTTGACACCTACTGACAACATTTGTTTATCCATGGTCGAGATGTACAGATAAGGTCCCATATAGTCGTTCCACGCCCATGTGAAGGAAAACAGTGCCATCGTCGCAATCGAGGGCTTTGCGAGCGGGAAGATGACCTGCCAGAAGATACGCAGATGACTGCAACCGTCAATCTTAGCTGCCTCACTGATGGACTCTGGAATCGCGATAAATGACTGCCTGAGCAGGAATACAAAGTACACGTCCACACAGCTTGGGAGAATCAAAGCCCACATTGTATCGAGAATATGTAAATTCTTGAAAATAATATATCTAGGCAGAATCATGATATCACTCGGAATCATCATCGCTGACAGCAATACCAAAAAGATCGCATCTCTTCCCTTGAAGTTAATCTTCGAAAAACCATACGCCGTAAAGCTGACAAAGAAAATCTTGATAATAATGCAAAGCGCTGTCATTACGATGGTGTTCACATACCATTTCTGGAAATTGTACATACCGTTGGTGAACAAGCCCACAAAGTTATCCATAGTAAACCGCTCTGGTATCAGATGAAACGGAAACTTCATAACATCTGCACTGATTTTAAAAGACGAGGAAATCATAAAGATAAACGGGAAGATACAGACAATACCAAAGGCGGCCATAAACACTGTCAATAAAATTTTATATACTTTTTCCTTCGCTGCCATAACAACCCCTCCTTAATAATTAACCCACTTCTTCTGACCATACCACTGAATCAGCGTGATGATCATAACAATCACAAACATAACCAACGCCATTGCGCTCGCAAGGCTGGTATCATATTTCATAAATGCAGTACGAACGATGTTGACACTCATCACCGTGGTAGCCTGACCCGGTCCGCCCTCTGTCAATGCCTGAATAATCGTAAAGTTCTGGAGAGAACCGATGATCGAGCTGATCAGCAAGAAAAATGTTGTCGGGGAAACCATCGGGAATACCACATGACGGATGCGCTCCCACTTCGTAGCGCCGTCAATCTGCGCTGCCTCCAAAAGCTCTGCCGGAACGCCCTGCAATGCGCCCAGATAGACAACCATGTTCAGACCAAGACCTTTCCAAACCGCGATCACAGCCGTCGTAGGAAGTGCAAGCTTCAAATCCTGCAACAGCAGCGGCGGCTCAAATCCCCACGACTGCAGCTGCTGGATAATCGGGCTGTTGCTGCCAAGCAGTACCTTGAAAATAACGGCAACTGCCACAATGTTTGACACGTAAGGCATAAATACCGTCGCGCGCAGCGCATTCTTGGCATACACGCCCTTGTTGAGAATGACGGCAAGCGCAAATCCAAGAATCATAATTAACGGCACATACACAAGCGCATAGCCAAAGGTTCTCCAAAGAGAATCCAAGATTTCTTTGTTTGAAAATATTTTTGTAAAATTCTTCAATCCGACAAATTTCAGATTATCCAGTTTTGTGATATACTTAATGTTCAGAAAAGACATTCCAATCGCCATCAGAAAAGGAATCCCGGTAAAGACCGTAAAAAAAGTCAGATACGGCGCGATAAAGAAATATCCTGCCCTGTTTTCCTTTTTCTGTGCATGAGAAGTTTTGATTTTTACTTTATTCTGCTGCATAACGCCTCCATTTCCAGCCTGCAGAAACAGCTTTTCATGAATTTTGCGTACAAAAAGGAGTGCTGTAGGCATACAGCACTCCTTTCATGCTTTTTCAAGCCGTCTACAGACTTCATTATTCAACTATAGGTATCAATTACTCCGCCTGCGCTTCCTTAATTGCCTCGTCTGCTCTGGATTTAATTGAGGACATTGTATCTTCAAGGCTCTTTGCACCCTGTCCATACATTAAGCTCTCCTCTGTGATAATCTGGTTGATTACAGTATCAGCCGTTCCAACAATCTTCTCACTGATGTAGTTTCTGCTGGAATCAAACCAGCCTGCCATAAAGTCCTCTGTTGTGATACCGTCATGCTCGAACATTGGAACCAATGTGCCTTCGATGTAAGCGCGTGCTTCATCTTCTGTCAATGTCTTAGCCGGGATACGTCCGTAACCTAATGTGTACTTATTCTCAGCGATGCACTTGATTGCCTCAAAAGCTGCTTCCTTGTTAGAGCTTGTTGCCGGCACTGCATAGCAGCTATCAATAACTAATGAAGAAGGCTCGCTTCCTTCTGGATACGGCATTGGAAGGATTCCTGCCTGCCAGTCTCTCGGATACTTTTCAAGCGTTGTCAGTGTACTTGCTACCCATCCGCCGCACACATAGAGTCCGATATTGTCACCGATCATGAAGGAGTTGTACGGATATGTACCAGAAGCCACCTCAACGCTGCTTGGCTGAATCTTCAGGTCATTGCCCAGTGAGAAGAACCATTCCATGCTGTCTGCAAATGCAGGATCGTCAAAGTTCGAAGTGCCGTCTGCCTTGTAAGGGTTCACGCCAGACTGTGTCGCATACATGTAGCTGTGTACTGCATCGTTTCCGATAAAGGAGCCCCATACGCCCTTGCCAGCATCATTTAACTGCTGTGCAGTCTCAACATACTTCTCCCAAGTCCATCCCTCTGCCTCTGGATAAGGAATGCCTGCATCGTCAAACACTTTCTTGTTGTAGTAAGTCAGCCAGATATCGCGCTCTGCGGGGAGTGCATAGGTCTGTCCGTCAAACTTTACAGCAGCGCCGCTGTAGACTGTTTCCATGTCATAGCCTACGTTTGCTGCCAGCTCGTCAAGCGGTGTGAGAACGCCTGCATTATAGAACTCCTCGAACTGGATTGGTGTTCTTGACACGATGTCGATATCATCGCCTGCCATCAGGCTGACAAGCACCTTGTCAATCTCTCCCGCTGCGGCTGTCGGTGTGATAGAAAATTCAATGTTGATACCAGTCATTTCCTTAATCAGAGCCACCATCTTTTGTGTCTCTTCACCTGTCGCTGCATTGTCTGTGAGTGCCCACTTTAAAGTCACGCCGTCATATGGCTTGTCTCTTCCTGTCTGCTCTGGCTGGTCTGCCTCGCTTGCCGGCTGGTCTGCGTCCTGCTTTGCCTCTGACTGCTGAGGCGCTGCATCCTGCTTTGTCTCTGGCTGCTGGTTGGAGGCCGTGCTTCCATTATCACTGCTTCCGCAGCCTGTAAATACAGTTGCTGACATGCTGACGATCAACGCCGTTACAATTCCTTTTTTCATCAAATCTTTCATTCTCATAATGATTTCTCCCTTCATCTTTGATAATTCTATTTTAACCGTTTTTTTATACAAAATATATAAACTAAATTTTGTGTTTATTGGTTTTTCTTGTGATTCTGTAAGTCATATTCTCCTCTTTCGTCCAAATCTTCTTTTGTCAGTATAGGAATCTGCACAATAATAATCGTTCCTACATGATAAATACTGGATATTTTTACAGGATCTTCAATGCCAAAGTACAGCCTGATGCGCGCTGCGACATTGTGAAGCCCGATGCCGCTGCTTCGCTGCTGTTCATTCTGCGTATCCTCCGCGACCGCCTCTCCATGTATTTTTCTGCGCACCTTCTCCAGCCGCTGCTTTGTGATGCCCAGGCCGTTGTCAATCAGTTTGATCTCCAGACGGTCGCCGACTTTTCTGATTTTCATTTTCCGGTCAAGCCCCTCCATGCCGTGCAGGAAAGAATTTTCTATGATGGGCTGCAAGATAATCTTCAAGGTCATCAGCTTGCGGATTTCCTCATGGTCTACCTGCAGGTCAAAATCAAACGCGTCCCCATAACGGTTTTTCTGAATCTGCGTGTATGCCACCAGATGCTCAATCTCATGCTTTACAGGGATAATAATCTGCCCGCCGCTGGTCGAAAGCCGGTACATTCTGCCAAGCATCGCCGCAAGCCGTCCAATATCCGGGTGCCCTGCCTCATTGGATTTCCAGACGATATTTTCCAGTGTATTATACAGAAAATGCGGATTGATCTGCGATACCAGCACTTCTAGCTCCAACTCTTTCTTTCTGCGCTCAGATTCGAGTTTTTCCACGACATGCACATGAATACTCCGAAGCATATTATTATAATAGCGCATCATATCTGCAATCTCATTGCGCCCTGTCTCTTTTACGTAAGCGTTGAGGTTTCCCATCTGCACTTCGCGCATCGCCTGATTCAGCTCATTCACCGGCGTGAAAAAGCCCTGATACATGCGAAGCAGTATCACAACACAGCCAATCAGGCATAAGATCAGCACCACATAAATGCGCAGATACAGCGCGTTCACTTCACCTGTGATATTCTTCTGCGGAATGACTGCCACTGTCATCCAGTTATTCACCTCTGACTGACGCACACAGATTTCAAAATTCTCTGTTCTTGTTTTCCATGTAAAATCATCTTCCGTGCGGCTCAGAAGTTTTTTTCTAAAAGACTCATCGACAGCGCCCCGCTGCACACACTCCTGATTGCTCGAAGAAATCAGATTGCAATTCTCATCTAATATGTAGATTTCGCCCTTAGTCTCTACGACGCTTTCTTGATACGTCTCGTACAAATCCTCCTCTTGGATACAAAAGATATGCGTGCATACATATGCAGATTTCCATACAGAATACACTCTGCGCGAGCCAAACACCGCCTTATCCTTGCGCACGTCGCCAGCCGCATCCTGCACCATAAAATTATCTCTGAGCGGATACCAGCAAAACCGCATCAAATGTTCGGGCTTATTGATGCCAAGCGCTATAAGCTGCTCCGCCACCTCTGGCCCGTCACAGTTCACATCCTCAAAATTAAATAAAACACCTTTTGTCGTCAGGATACCACTAATCTTCTGCCTTTTTTGCAGGATATCAGAAGCCTCAAAAAAATCGCGGTACATTCGCATGACATCTGCGCGTTTCACATGCACCTGTTCATCTGTATAGGTTTTATCCAGATATCTTTCAAGCTGGTTGTTAAATGCAAAATAGTCTGAAATGCTATAGACCTCCCGTACCAGCATGTCCAGCCTGTGCATTGCACCCTCCACACTGCTCTGTACTAATTTTCTGTATTCCACGCGCAGCTTATTCTCTGTCTGGCGGAACAGCAATGTCACCACCACAGAAACAACTGCAAGCACTACCACAAAACCAGCCATAATCCTTTTCTTGATATTCCAGTGGTTTCGTTTCATACAATGCACTCTCCTTCTATTGATTTATCTCCTGCTGTCCGTCATGCCAGACGCCACCTTGCGGTATTCGTCCGGGCTGATACCAAATTTCTTTTTAAATACCTTGATAAAATTAGATACATCTGCCCATCCTAACACCTCCGCAATCTCATATACCTTCACCAGAGGGTCTGCGAGAAGCTCTTTGCTCTTCTCAAGGCGCCGGTCTGTCACATAAGAACTGAAATTACAGTCAAATTCATTTTTGAACACCTTCGATATATAAGACGGATTCTTATGCACCTTCTCCGCAACATATTCCAGCGAGATCAGATTCGACATATATTCCTCATCGACAATGCACTTTACCATGCGCGCCAGCTCTCCTGTCTTAGATACCGTTTCCTTCTGCGTGCCGCACTCCTGCATAAACAGCTCAAAAATACCCAAAAGAAAGTCCAGCTTACTCTCCAGAGCGGGTTTATCAAACACGTCCATATAATGATAATTATGTTCGCTCATCAGCTTTTCCGGGTGGACATTATACCGGTAAATCTCCCTCGAGACGGTGAACAGGATTTCCATACAAATCCTATTGACATAATGGATATCCACATAATCATTTCCCTTTGCCGCCGCGTCACGGAACAAGTCAAAAACGCCTGAAAGTTCTTTTTCAAGCTGCTCTTTGTCCTGATTCAGAATATATTTTAAGATATTCTTGTCATCAAAACCAATCCCAAAATAATCAAAGCGCCCATCATGCTTCTCCTCATTGGTCTGCCTGTACCAGATAATTTTTTTGTCCGAATCCAGCAGCAGTTTTCGTCCAATGCAGTACTTTGTCTGTTCATAGCACTGCGGAAGCATTCGGTAATCCTCGCAGGCGCCGCTCACTGCACAGTGAAGCACGACGCCTGTCTCACATTTTACCGCATCGAGCACATCGAGAAGATTCTGCTCAATCTCCTTCTCCCCAATTCCCTCATCTATACATATAATCCCTGTAACAAACTCTTCATAATTGCAGAGAAAGAAACCGCTTATCCCGCGCTTTTGTACATGGCAGTTCATAATCTTTACAATCGACTGTTTTCTCTGATACCGCAGGCTTCTGTCATGCTCTGTGCCCTCCTCAATCTGTGCATAGAGCAGTACCACACGGTAAGACTCCGTATCCTTATGATAGAAAAAGGATTCCACAAACTCCTCACTGTATCCATATCCCCTCAAAAGCGCATTGGATTCCCTGCTTTTGATCTGTATCTCCCGCTCTTCCTTCTGCTGCACCTCCTCGTCCAGCGCTTGCTTCATTTTCTTAAAAAGTTGTTCAAACTCCTCTAGCAATGTAGGCTTCAGCAAATATTCTGCCACGTGATTCCGTATCGCCATCTGAAGATACTCAAAGTCATTATATCCGCTGAGAATGACAATCTTTATCTCAGGATACTGTGCATTCAAATGCTGCATCAAAGCGATCCCGTCCATCTTTGGCATTCTGATATCAGAAAGTACCAAATCGGGTTTGTCCTGCTCAATGAACGCCACAGCCTCCTCCCCGTTTGCGCAGATTCCAACTACCTGAAATCCCCACTCTTCCCACGGATTGCTTTTTGCAATCCCCTGTGCAATTGCTTTTTCATCTTCAACGATCAATAACTTATACATATGCATTCTCCCTGTTTGATTGCAGGCCACATGGTTTCTCATACTGTATATAATAGTATACTCAAAGTATGTCCTTACCATGCGATACCCGTTCCGCTGCATGCCGCATGGCATACTCTCCTAGCTTTATCATAAGGGAAATGCACCAAGAAATCTATCGGTTATATTTGTCATTTATGGTGAATGGCATGATTGCAAAAGAAAACAGCCCCCGTAAGGGCTGTCATTTTTCCCACTGCTGCAATACAGATACAAAGGCGGGAATCAATTGTTTTTTTCTCGAAACAAGATTTTTCAGTTCAAACTTTTTCTGCGTCTTGGGGAGCTTAAATGCAGTTCTTACCAGCTCTCTTGCCCGCTCGCCAAAACACAAAAGCTCTGTCTTTTCATAGACAATATTCGTGAGCATAAAAAAGCACATCTCAACAGGCAGGCCGGGCATCTGTTCTGTGATATAGGGCACGATCTTGTCCTTAATTTCTTCAAGCTCAATACTGTTCATTGAATTAATCTGCCCCACGCTGAACTCAAATCCATTGACCGAAAAATTCTTATAATCCTGATGGAAAATTTCATCTGCTGTCTTATCACTCAGATTGCTGCCAGCGCCAAACATATCAATCGCAAACTCCTCAATCTCCACGCCGCAGATCTCAGAAAGCTTTACCGCAGCCGCCTTATCCACCTCTGTCACTGTCGGGGAATGGAACATCAGCGTATCTGAAATAATCGCTGACATCATCAGACCTGCAATATTTTTAGGAATCTCAATTCCCTTCTCCTGATACATCTGGTAAATAATCGTAGCGGTACAGCCAAGCGGCTGATTCCTGAAAAATACAGGGGAGACCGTCTCGAGCGTGCCAATTCTGTGATGATCTATAATCTCCAAAATCTCTGCCGCATCAATCCCGTCAACCGTCTGGGAATGCTCGTTGTGGTCCACCAGTATCAATTGCTTTTTGCGCAGATTCAACAGCGTCCGACGCGAGATCATGCCGACGTACCTGTCCTCCTCATCGAGCACCGGAAAATCATGATACCGCTTTTTTTTCATGATCGCCCGGATATCTTCTGTCTTGTCTGTGATTTTGAAGGTCGTGAGTTTCTCACGCCGCATAAAATATCCGATCGGCATACTTTGGTTAATCAGGCGCGCAACCGTGGCTGTGTCGTAAGGCGTGCTGATCAGGATACAGTCATGCTCTTTGGCAAAAATCTGAATGGTCTTAGAAATCTTTGCGCCCATCGTGATCACCACACATGCCGCGCCCATCTCAATCGCGCACAACTGCGTCTCATAGCGGTTTCCAAGCAAAACCATATCACCGGGGTGTATGTAATCCTCAAGCACATCGGGATTTGCAGTCGCTATGACCACCTCACCGCTCTCAAAGCAGCCGGCGGCGTCCCCCACCACCATCTCTGCGTCAATGGTTTCCAGTATATTTTTATAAGAAGTCTTTGCCCTTGACAAGATGCCGTTGTCGTACACGTCCATATAGGCATTTGCGATATCCCCGATGGTAATAATCCCTGTCAGCTTCTGCTGGTTGATGACAGGAACCGTCACATCACCTCTGTCGCGCATCAGATGCCACGCCTTCTTGAGCGATACATCCTCCGTCACGCCCTCCACATCATTCATGTCGATATCCCTTGCATCAGTCATGACATCATGCAGGTACACAGGCGGGTCTGTGTGAAACGCATTCAACACATACTGCGTCTCCTGATTGACCTGCCCCGCCCTGGCCGGAATGTACTCGCAGGTATCATCACACTGATTTTTCAGATATGCATACGCGATTGCCGAACAGATTGAGTCCGTGTCCGGATTTTTATGCCCGACAATAAAAACAGGCCGTTTTGTCAATTCTAAGTTTTCCATTTCTCTCTCCCTTGTATCCAGAATTTAGTTCTTATAAAATAATCCTACCGATATTATCGTTTAAAGTCAAGAAATTTGAATATTTATTTTTCGTCTTTTTTTGGTTTGTATATTGAAAATTTAGAATATCTATGCTACGCTATATATAACCGCACATCTTTAGAAAAAAGGAATGATGAAATAATGAAATCTTTTCAAAAGTACAGTGCATTGGAATGCGAGCAGATTGAAAAAATACGGAAGATTGGTGAGCTGTATGGAAATTCCCCAGAATTAAAGGCGGCGTGCAAAGAATCTTATAATCTTTATCGTTCCGGCAGAATTTCCGCAGACTGCTATGGAAAAATCTACTCAGAAGCATTCGATAATTATCTTGGAGTCACCGTTTGATTCTAAATACCTGCTTTATGTTTTTTTGTTCTTCACTCACTCATTCACAAAACACCAAAATGGGGCTGATAAAATGAAGTCAAGCAGAACTACAAAGCGCACGAAAATCAATACCATGCGGCTGAAAGATATTATAGCTCAGCTCACCGACATCATCTACATTCAATGCAACGCAAGAGAACAAGATATCACGATTGTCCTAGACCAGTTCACCAATATCACACAGGATGAACTGAGCACTCTTAACATTTTCTATCCTCAGGACGATAACAAAACTTAAAAAGACTCAGATTCTTTTCGAATCTGAGTCTTTTTGTTCTGCTCATTTGACCTCTTTGTCTTATTCGTACAGACTGATTCCAGAAGCATATCCGTCAATCACATAATATGCCATATTCTCTTCAATCTTGATGTAGACTTCAATGTTCTTGATCGCATCTGCTTTGTGGCCCTCCGCAGCATATGCTGCCTTTACACGGTCAATCAGATCGTTCATCGCCAAATCCCTGCCGCTCATCTGGAGAACTACTTTCTCTGTCGTTGTGGTCTTTGTAGCCGCCTTGGTTTTGGTCTCTTTCTCTTCCTTCTTTGCGGTTGCCTTGGTTTTGGTCTCTTTCTCTTCTTCTTCCTTCTTTGCAGCTGTTGATCTCGTTCTGGTTGTCTTTGTCTCTGTTTTCTTTGCAGCCGGCTCTTCTGTCTTTGTCTCAACGGCTGTCTCCTCC
>OFGG01001912.1_pt1 | contig 12448 bp, 8 predicted proteins | sample 1521701 | NCBI WGS metagenome assembly OFGG01 (sample SAMEA3504081, study PRJEB24116) | mouse gut metagenome | biome: mouse gut; feature: mouse-associated habitat; material: faeces | place: Denmark | collected 2011
ATACGGCTGGATATTCAGCGTTTTCTGGAAACTGAGCAGGATCTTGATGTGTTTATTTCAGAGATTGAGCGACGCGTAATTTCGGAGTTAACAAAAGAATTTCCAGAATGTACGGACATTCTTCCTAACGGCAGATTAAAAATGACGCTTGAGCAGATATTTTTGCAGACTGGAGATGGGTTCATTTTTATTATTGATGAATGGGATTGTGTATTTCGGATGGCAAGGAACCGAAAAGAAAAACAAAAAGAGTACTTGGACTTCCTGCGAGGGCTTTTTAAAGGCTCCGGATACGTAGATTTAGCTTATATGACAGGGATTTTACCTATAAAAAAATACGGAGAACATTCTGCAATTAACATTTTTGATGAATATTCTATGCTATCCCCTAAGAATCTTGGAAAGTTCTTTGGATTTACAGAAGAAGAAGTACAAGAGCAGTGTGAGGAATATGGTGTTGAATATTCGGAAATCCAAAAATGGTACGATGGATATCGAATTGGTGAATTGCATATGTATAACCCAAAATCAGTTATCGATGCGTTGACATGGAAGGAAATACAGAGCTATTGGATTGGAACAGAGACATATGAAGCCTTGAAAGTATATATTGATTTGAATTTTGATGGTCTAAAAGAAATAGTTACCATGATGTTAGGAAATATGCATTGTAAGGTGAATACCCGAAAGTTCCAGAATGATATGACCACATTTAAAACAAAAGACGATGTGCTTACACTTTTGGTTCATCTTGGGTATTTAACCTTTGATAGGAAAAAGAATGAAGTATTTATTCCGAATCAGGAGATTACACAGGAATTCATGAATGCTGTAGAAGAACCAGGATGGAATGGCTTGGCAGCGGCACTCAGCCGATCGGAGGAACTTCTGGAATAACCATGAATGTATAATTGAAAAACAAACAATATGAAACAAAAGCATTCCTGTCTGATTTTGCAGGAATGCTTTTATTTAGAGGACTTCGATTTTGCAGGAATGCTTTTTGCTCTTTTTGTCATAACTGATGCCTATTGCCAATATCCTGCCTGTATATCTCGGCTCCTCTCCGATTTTCCCCTGAAAACAAAGCGCATATTTTTTTTCTTTTATCTGCCGGATTGCTTCATCCGGCGTACTGTCTATTTTCAATTCAAGAATCATAGCATCTGCATTCCTGCGTTCCGGATAAAAGACAAAATCCACATATCCCTTGCCCGCCTTATCTTCCCGCTCCACACGATATCTGTCACGGGCAGCCAGATAAACCAGATTGACGGCTGCCGATAATTCTGTTTCGCTGTTATAACTGAGAATTGGCGACTCCGTATCATGGACAAACTCCAGAATCTCCGCCATCGTTTCCGTATCCTGATTAAGCGTTGCACGCAGCATCCGTTCCGACTCTCTGGCTAAACGGTATACATACCCCAGCCTCTCGTTCGAGAGCAATAGCTGGTTAAATTGTTCCATTAATTCTTTGTTTGGAATAAATACTTCTCCGTCTTCATAGGTAAGAAGACCATAGATAACCATTGCGGAATAGATCTGTCCTTTTGTATTTAACTCTTTCGCCGTTGCGGCATATTCCTGCATTTTAGCAGCTACATGTTCGCCGGAAATCATCAGGGCAAAATCATCACGGATTTCATCTACATTATCTTTGATATAATAAAAAATCTCGTCATAAGGTCCTGAACTTGTCCAGTAATTCCTCAGCTGGTTATTCGTCAATGCGCATACGATGGAACGGGGATTATACACCTGTCTGCCGCCCGCCGTATGATATCCGTTATACCAGAAACGCAAGTCTTCGCGGGTTACTTTTGGACGGTTGGTTTTCTGCTGATAGATATGATATAGCATATCAACTTCGGAGTCCAGAAACCCGAAATATTCGCTGAACCTCTCTGAGGTAGCGATATCATATTCCAAGAACATATTCAGCTCCGAACCGCTGGAATACTTGGCGATTGGCAGTACGCCGGTCATATAGGCAAATTCCACATAAACCTGGCCTTTTAATAAGTTTTTTAAAAAGTCAAGGTATTTCTCCTGATCGGAAGACGTAATAAATGACTTGTGAAAAATAGCATCCCATTCGTCTATGATAAAAATAAATTTATCATCTGTATGCAGGAAAATTTTGGAAAAATTATCCCAGACAGCGCCATCCATATCAATGCCAACACTGGGATAGGCTTCTGACAAATCCCGGTTAATACCATCCTGGATACGCTTAATGTATAAGGAATAATTATCGCAGTCCCTTGGCATTCGGCTGAAATCAATGAAAAATACATCGTGGGTGTTTCGGTGCGCGGTATAACTTTCCGTTTTTGATATTGCAAGACCATCAAATAATTCTCCTGCTTCTATCCCCTTGCCCAAAAAAGCCCCGGCCATATTCGCCATAACGCTTTTTCCGAAACGGCGCGGCCTTGTAATACAGTAATAGCGGTCTTCCGTACCAAATGCGGGAATTAACTCGCCAAGCAAACTGGTCTTATCTACAAAGTAGGCTCCGGCTTTTGTCGATTTGTAGGACTCAAAAGGAGTCCGGCTGTTTAAATACATTCCCATATTTACAATTCCTTTTCTTTATACAATACAAGGTACTTTGAATGTATGTATCATAACATGGTATACTCCAAAATTCTACCCTCATTTTGGAGTATCTGCTTTTTCTTTACATGCGCCCCAAGGGCCTACTGAGGTACATGTCCTTGCGAAGTAAGCGGATCGTGTCCGACAAAGTGTACTTTTCCGGACAGTTCGCCGGCAGGTCTGGAAGCCGCATTTATTGTACTCCCAAACACTTCGCAATTATAAAAAATAGCGAATAAATATGCAGGGAAAAGGATGTCCCTGGCGAATTTCAAGGAGGAAAAACTATGAGAATCCAACATAATATTACAGCATTAAATTCACACAGAAATTTATCTAGGAAAGAACTTAGAGAAGCTGTCATCTGGTTACAGAATCAACCGCGCTGGTGACGACGCTGCCGGACTTGCTATTTCCGAAAAGATGCGTGCTCAGATCACAGGTCTTCAGACAGCACAGAAGAACTCCGAAGACGGTGTTTCTCTTGTACAGACGGCAGAAGGCGCTCTGACAGAAGTTCACTCCATGCTGAACCGTATGGTTGAGCTGGCTACACAGTCCGCCAACGGAACTTACTCCAGCGCTAACCGTGCTGAGATGCAGAAGGAAGTTAAGGCTCTGCAGGCAGAAATCGACCGTATCAGCAATACTGCTAACTTCAACGGAACAACATTGTTTACTGGTACTACAGCAAGCGTTGCAATTCATGCAGGTGAGACATCTAAGGATGCAAACCAGATTAAGATTACTCTGAGTGCAATGAGCGCGAAGTCTATGACTGCAAAGATTGGCGGTACATCAACGACAATTAAGCTTAATTCAGATGTAAACGTTTCAACAGCAACCTTGGCTAAGGCTTCTATCGATAAGATCAATACTGCAATCGATATCGTTTCTTCTATGCGTTCCGATTTCGGTGCATTACAGAACCGTCTGGAGCACACCATCAACAACTTAGGTGTTCAGACAGAGAACTTATCTGCTGCTGAGTCCCGTATCCGTGATGTTGATATGGCTAAGGAAATGATGACCTACACGAAGAACAACATTCTGGTTCAGGCTTCCCAGGCTATGCTTGCGCAGGCTAATCAGGTTCCTCAGGGAGTTCTTCAGTTGTTACAGTAATCAAAAATATAACGACAGAAAGCGCCGGTCCATTGGATGGGCGCTTTCTTTTGCAGGGAGGGCAAACCCATGAACATACAGCTTACCATATCCCTTCTGGTATCTGACCGGATGGAAACGCTCGGAAAATGCCTTGCTTCCCTGTCTCCTCTTCTCAGGGAACTGGACAGTGAACTTATCGTTGTCTTCACCGGGAAAAAAGAAGAAGCATTAACGCTGGTACAACAGTATACCTCCCATATCATCCCCTTTGTCTGGTGTAATGATTTCTCTAAAGCGCGGAACGCCGGGCTGAAAGAAGCGAAGGGAGAATGGTTTCTCTATCTGGACGATGACGAATGGTTTGAGGATACCGGGGAAATCATCCATTTTTTTCAAAGCGGCGAGTACAGGAATTACCAGTCAGCATTTTATGTACAGCGCAATTATGAAGACTTCGCTGGGAAAGGCTACTCGGACGCAGAAGTCGGCCGTATGTGCCGGCTGACAGCCGACACAGAATTTGTCCATCCTGTCCACGAGTGCCTGTCTACCTTTGACAGACCTTGCAAGAAATTGTCGGCTTATGTTCACCACTTTGGATATCTCAGAAAAAAAGAGAACCAGGGGGAAGGGATAAAAGCAGCGCGGAATTTACCTCTTCTTCTGAAAATGTATGAGGAAGATCCGGATTCTGGCCAAACTTGTATGCAAATCACCCAGGAATACCGAAGTATCGGCGAATATGGAAACGCCGCAGAATATTGCCGAAAGGGACTGGCTCTTTCCCGAAGGGAACCCCGGGTCTATACCTATGAGTTGTGGATGCAGGTTCAGCTCCCGTCAATGATATACCATACAGAGGGCGCGCGTCAGGCATTGGAAGAAGCAGAACGCCAGCTAAAACATCCGCGGACACTGGAAGCAGGAACCCTTCATCTATGTATTATTTTGACAGAACTGTGCAGGGAGCTTGGGGAATATCGAAAAGGGCTTAGGTATGTCTTTCTCTATCAGGAAAAGCTCTTATATCTTCAAAACCACCCGGAAAAAGCCATGCTCCAAAATGCCGCCGACGTCACCTTTGACAGCGCGTTATCCAAAGAGGTTTCCTTATACGTAGAAGGGTTGTTTTTTGCAGCAGAATTAGAGGATTTGAAAAAGATACGGATGCTTCTGTCCTGGATTCCATGGGAGGAGCAAGAACGGGTTCTTCCCTGGTATCCGCGTTTGGAAGAATGGAAAAAGACGTATGGCGGCATGAGAGACGCCATTCTGAAAGAATTTATTCGGCTGGACACGAAGAACGTTTACGTGTGTATCCAAAAAATGCTCTTTGCAGAATGCGGTTCTGTTGATGGTAAGATGGCCGAGAAGATGACGGAACTTTGGGAAATCTGTGCAAATCACTGCCCACCGGGATTCCAATGGGAACTCATTGAGATTGCCGTTCGGAATCAATTTGCGCTAAGACCTTTATTAGAGCATATGACGCCAGAAACATGGACGGATTATGTTTTGACGGTGGTTTCATCAAAAAGGACGGATTTGTTAGAGAATTTCTACCGAAACATGGAGCCGTTGTTGGAAGGATTTCCATTTTATGCGCGTCAAATGGAACAGTCCGTCCTGGAAAAGCTGCTGACAGGGGGCGTAGTGGATTCTTCTCGACTGTCAGACCTTATGCGTCAATACTGTACCAGTTTGACGGCTGATGCGAAAGCCCTATACCGGGAGGAAGCCTTGGAAAATCCTGCTGCCTTTGCACTGCCCTCCCGCTGTCAGTTTGCCCAAAACCTGGAACAAGCCTTTCTGTACATTGAACAAGAACGGTTTGCCGACAGTCTTCCATTCCTGAAAAAGGCGGTTCACATCTATCCACAGATGTCTCCGGCAGTCGGCCAGATGATTCCATATCTGGAAGAACAGATTCGTTCCCCCAGGCAGGAAATTACGGATGAATTTCGGCTGCTTAGCACACAGGTAAAACAAGTTCTGTACGACCTGGTGGAAAAACGGCAGTGGGAAGAGGCATATGGTGTCGCAGACCGTCTGTTGTCACTTTTGCCGGATGATTTGGACGTATTACGGTTAAAACAAGTGATATTGAGGGAAAGAAGAAGCACACAGAACGGATTAGGAGGAAAAATGAATGGAGCTGTTACTTAGCATTTCTTTGCTTGCATCAAATCGAAGGGAATCTCTGGCGCGCTGCCTGGATTCCCTGAAGCCGCTTCTTGCAAAAGTCCCCAGTGAGCTGGTTATCGTATGGACAGGCACGGATGACGAAGCGCGGAAAATTGCTGAACAATATACGCCCCAGCTCATTCCTTTCCGGTGGTCTAATGATTTTTCCGCCGCAAGAAACGCTGGCCTTGAATCCGCACAGGGGGAATGGTTCTTATACATTGACGACGACGAATGGTTTGACGATACGGAAGAAATATGCCAATTTTTCCTGAGCGGCGAATACAAGCGATACCAAAGCGCCCATTACATCCAGAGAAACTACCAGAATTGGAATGGAACGAAATACGCTGACTTTTCTGCATTTCGCATGGTGAAACGAGTCTCAGGAATTCATTTCCGAAATCCGATTCACGAAGAATTGTATCCCCGTATGGAACCCTGTAAATATTTTCAGACAATCGTTCATCACTATGGATATGCTGACGAAGGGGAAGAGACGGCTCAAGCCTATGGGAAACGCACCCGAAATATTCCTCTCTTACTTCATTCCATTCAGGAAAATCCCGGTCTTTTGAAAAACTATCTACAGCTTGCGAAGGAGTTTGAGCTGGCAGGAAAATGGAACGAGGCAGAGAACTTCTGCCGGAAGGGGCTTTCGCTTTGCAAAAATGAAAAGGATTCCTACGCCAAAGAGTGGCTGTTGGCGTATCTGGCACATTTACTTGGCAAAAAAACGGAAAAGGCAGTCGCAATCAAAGAGTTGGAAGAAATTCTGGAAAAAATGACTCCTTGCACGCTTACCCGTCTGGTTCTATACCAGGAATTGGTTCATCTGTACACAGAACATTCAAAACCTGCCGAAGCTTTGGAGTATGGGAAAACATTTGAGAAACTTCTTTCAGACATGGAACAACATCCGGAACGCTGGAAACAGCAAAGCTACGGGGAATTTGACGAAGGCTATGTGAAAAATCCGGAAAACCTGTATCCTATGCGGGCAAATGCTTTATCCTGTGCATTAGAGATAGGGGATTTTGAAAATGCCTCTTTGTTTCTGAGCTTATTTCCATGGGAAGAGGAAGCCCTTTTATGCCGTTATTATCCTCTTTTTGAACAGTTTTGTGCAAAATACGGCGACGCATTTACCGATATTCTGCTGGAAACGGCGGAGCATATGGCTGTTTTACCGACATATCTCCTATTTCAAAAATCCTTGCGGCATTTACAAAAGGGGAACCGCCGTAAAGGAGAACTGCTGTATGTTCAGTGCATTGGTCAAGCCAATGACGCGTATCTGCAGCAGTTATTGCTGAAAACAGGAATTTTGCACCAGCTGGAGCTAACGGCATTGGCAAAGCTGATGAATCTGGATACCTGGAATGCCTGCACTGCCGAAGTCATCGGTTCACTTCCGTATTCTTCCGTACCTTGTGTCCGGAAATGTGAAGAGGGGCTGATAGCAATGTATCCGCTTCATGGCATTTGCCTGAAAAAACGAAGATTGGAGCTGAAACTTTTAAAAGGATTCCCGCTTTGGGAGGAATTCGCAGGAACATTAGAAGAATATTGCAAGTGTTTTATGGAATATTACCAAAGTATTTATCGGGATGAGATGTTCGGGGCGGACGCATGGATGTTTCTCCCGGATGAATATCGGTTTGCTGCCATAACTTTAAAAGCGTTGGACGCGATGAAAATAGAGCAAACGTCAGATGCAGTTCGGATGTTTGGCGACGCAATTCGCATTTATCCCGCTATGACGGGTGTTATCACGGAATTATTTCGCCAGGCGGTATGCCAGATGGACCTCCCTGCTGTGCATACAGATGGGGAATTCTCTGAACTTGCCCGCCAGATGAAATCTGTGCTTCATACGCTGCTGGACGCCGGCGAGACAGAGCAGGCAGAGGATATTGTCGGACAGCTTTTGCCTGTCATGCCGGGAGATTTGGAATTAATCTGGATTCGCCAGGAATTGATAAGGAGGAAGAAATCATGAACATACAACTTACCATCTCTCTTCTGGCATCAGACCGGAGAGAAACGCTGGGCAAATGTCTGGCATCGCTGAAACCGCTCCTAAAGGAGCTGGACAGTGAGTTGATTGTTGTTTTCACCGGAAAGGACGAAGAAACGCTGGAACTGGTGCGGCAGTACACTTCTTGTATCATTCCTTTTGTGTGGTGCGACGATTTTTCCAAAGCCCGCAACGCAGGTTTGAAAGAAGCTATGGGGGAATGGTTTTTATATCTGGACGATGATGAGTGGTTTGAAGATACCGGGGAGATTATCCGGTTCTTTCAGAGCGGTGAATATAGGGATTACCAGTCTGCCTGCTATGTGGTCCGCAATTATTTGGATTTGGAGGGGAAACGCTATGCGGATACGGATGTGGGACGGATGTGCAGGCTGACGCCTAAAACTGAGTTTGTATTTCCAATTCATGAAAATCTAAGACCTTTTGAGGAACCAAACAAAAGGTTCTCGGCTTTCGTACATCATTTTGGTTATGCTACAAAAGAGAAAAGCGGATGCCAGGATACGAAAAATAATCGAAATCTTTCCCTGCTTCTCCCTATGCTGGAAGAAAATCCTGATTCTGCGCAGTGCTGTATGCAGATTACCCAGGAATACCGAAGCGCCGGCGATTATGACGCTGCAATCGAGTACTGTAAAAAGGGGCTTGCACTTGCCCGCAAGGAGACGCAAATCAATAACTATGAATTGTGGATGCAGGCGAACCTTCCCCTATTGATTTTGCGTACAGGTCAGTTACAGAGTGTATTAGACGAGGGGGAGCGGATTCTTAGGCATCCCCGGACATTGGAAGTTGGAATCCTTCACATATGCCTGACACTGAGCGATGCCTGCCGGAAATTGGAGGAATTGCAAAGAGGGCTGAAATATGTCTGCCTGTATCATGAGAAACTGCTTTATTTGCAGGAACACCCGGATGAGGCGAAGCTTCAGAGGGCAGCGGAAATCAATCTGGACACGGCAGCGGCGAAGGCGGTTTCTATCTATATAGACGGGTTGTTCTTTGCGGCAGGGGCAGGCGATTTTCAAGCGGTAAGTCGGATTCTTTGTTGGTTTCCGTGGGACGTGAAGGAGCGGGTGACGGATTATTATCCCTGTCTGGAAGAGTGGAAACAAGTCTATGTGGAGAAGACGGACGAAATCCTAGAGGGATATGCGAAGCTTACTGCGGATAATGCTTATGTGCGGATTCAGAAAATGCTTTATGTGGAAGCGCAGGGACATCTTCAAGATGCTGAGGAATTATGGTTTTCCTGTGCGGAGGATTGTCCTCCTGGATTTCAGTGGGAATTGATAGAGATTGCGGTGTGCAATCATTTTCCGTTAGGTACATTGCTTGGGGAGCTGTCGCCGGAAACATGGAACGCATATGCGGAAACGGTGACGGAACGCAAGGAATGGGAGGAGATGCAGGAATTCTATCAGAAGATTATGCCGTTGCTTGAAGAGAATCCTTTCTATGCAAGACGGTTGGAGCAATGTTTTCTGGAAAAGATGCTGACACGGGAATCGGTGGAGTTTTCGCAGTTAATGGAAGTGTTGGGGCAGTATTGTTCGAGTGTCTGTACGGATGCGGCGGCGTTGTACCGGGATGAGGCGCTGGCACAGCCGGAGGCTTATGCCTTGCCGGTCAGATATCGGTTTGCGGCGGCTCTTGGGGATGCTTTGGGGTTGATTGGGGATGGAAAGGTGTTAGAAAGTTTCTCGTATTTGAAGGATGCGATTTATATTTATCCGAAAATGTCGGGGGCTGTGGGACAATTATTGTAGGGGCTGGAGGCGGAGCTGAAAGCTCCTAAGCAAGGAGTATCGGAGGAGTTTTTGATGCTTGGGGGGCAGGTGAAACAGGTTCTCCGGGGGCTGATTGATACGGGGCAGTGGGAACAGGCGTATGATGTCTTGGGGCAGTTGATGCTGCTTTTGCCGGGGGATTTGGAGGCGCTGCGGATGAAGCAGGAGATATCGCGGGGGAGGAGCGAGACTGGGGGAGAGGTGAAAGGCATTTCCGGACTTATTATGGTTTTCCTGGAAATGCCTTTTTTGCTAAATGTCTGTTTCTCATCGTCTATTGGAATGCGTTGCGGGGTATGAATCTTTAAGCCACTACATTAAATTTCAGAAGGCTCTTTGGATTCCGTAAGGATATGGGAACCTATGCCCATGACTTTGCCAATTTGCAGGCTTTCTCGGCTTTCCATGTCTGTATCTGCCGGGAAAGGAGATACCATAACAAAAACCAACAATATCGTTCACTTTCTATTTATATTAACAATATGAGTAAATATTTTTATACAGCTCACAATTTAAAGCTTAGAAGAAATTAGTTTCTCCTGTATTCGCAATAACTCCGCCTTCTTCTCTTTGTAATCTGAGTCATCGGAACGAAAGTCCTTCGTTAAGTTTAATACTTGTCGCATAGTAGAAAATGCTGATATTAATGCAATTCCACCAATGCATAATAGTACAGTAGAATATAAACGACTATCTGACAAAAATTCATTTCTAGTGAAATATAAAAAGGAAAGTAATACAACAACAACCGATGCATAAATTGAAATTGCAGATACCATTAAAGTTTTAATTTTGGATTTCCGATTCCTTACTCCAAATATTTTTTCCTCTTTTAATATATTCAATTCTTTCTCAATCGTAGGTAATAATACCATCTCCTTAAATTCATTACATGCTGAATATACATCTTCGCGAAATAGAACTTCGCAAAGATTACAAATCTGCTGCCAGAAGCGCGCATTTCCACTTTGAAAATCTGGAACCTGCGCGAGTGCAAAGTCCTTCCTTATTTGCCAGTTATACTCAATTGTATCAATAATTGTAAACAAAGTTCCTCCCGAAATTTTAGAATAGATTTCATACTCTTCTTTAGATGCCTTATTAAAAACTTGATAAATCTTTAATTGATTAATGTATTTTGCAATCTTTACATGAAAAACTCTAAGTGCAGAAGAACTAATAGCATCCGTTTCAGATACAACAAGATAAGTATCCATATCTATCAATAATGCGGGTAAAAAATACGAGTATCCTGCTTGACAATCAAAAAGTACTATATCATATTCTTTCTTTACCCATCTACAAAATTTGTGAACTGATATTCCATCTACATATCCACTTTTCTCAATGCTGTCATCGTATTGACCAACCGACGTTATTGATGGAATAAAGAAAAAATTATTATTAATAGCTAAGGGGTAAAAAGCATATATAAATTCATTTTCATTAGAAATTTTTCCTGTTATAATGTCTGAAAAAGTTGTAATTGATTTACCCCCATCTGATTCTAATCTTGATTCGTAAAAGTATGTCGCTCCATTAGTACTCATGTCGCAATCAATCAAAAGAACTTTTTTGTTAACAGATGATAGCAAATTAGACATACATAATGATAATGTAGTCTTCCCACTACCACCTTTCCCACTAAGTAACGCTATTATTTTACTCATTTTTCACCTCCTGTGAGAAACCCTTCAGCCCCCTTCTTTTCATATGAAGACGCTACCGATTGTGCATATTGTAACGACGTTTGAGTTTGATTACCGGCTTTACTATTCTTAACTAAGTTATATAAATGTCGAACTAAGTCAACCAAAAGAAACAACATTACTATATAACTCGCTTTATATAACCACGGAGTAAAACTCGGTTCTAATGCAGGATACATTGCACCAAACGAAACTCCTATCGACCCTATCAAAATCAAAATAAACAATATTGACCACCAAGTAAAATCCTTATTTTCTCTTTCCCGAATAGCTGGCAAAATAAATTCTATACCAAGAGATGAAAAAAAAAGAAAAAAAACCCCTTGATTGGTCGAAAGTGTACCTTGCGCTTTTGATACTAAAACACCCCCAAACCATGACGCGCCATAACATAATACTTTCAGAATAGCATCTCCAACATCACCAAAAAGATAATCTTGCTTTATAACTTTAACACTTTTTGCGTCCATGACTATCCTCCTCTCTTTTTTCTATATAAAATGTTAAATTACTATCAGATGAGACAATATCATGCTACGCTAACATTTAAAAAGTTGAAAAACTATATACTAATTTTACTGGTTGTCTCAAAAAGAAGGCTCTCCTACTTTCTCCCATCCGATTGCACTTGTATTTATTATCATATTTTTCTTTATTTTTAGATATAATTTAGGTATACTTCTTCTATGTGGTATAATACCGTTACATTTTCCAATATAGCTTACCACAAGATATTCCATAAACTTGGATAAATATAAATGAGCAATATGATAATCTTTTTATAAGACATAAAAAGGTAAGCAAATAAAGAGGATAAAAATCCTCTTATTTCCTTACCCTTGAAAAACCGACTATATTATACTACATCATTCGACATTTTTCAATCATTTCAAACCATATTTACTACCCGAAAATTCAAACTGATATTCTCTTGGCAAAATACTCCCCAACCCCCGCAATAAACCCCAGCGCCGCCTCCTTCATCTCTCCCGGAAATGCCGTCAGCGCCGGCG